>Ga0105239_10006937_pt1 | contig 13066 bp, 10 predicted proteins | sample KBSC44metaG_FD_92761 | JGI IMG/M metagenome (GOLD analysis project Ga0105239, IMG submission 92761) | Corn rhizosphere microbial communities from Kellogg Biological Station, Michigan, USA - KBS C4-4 metaG | ecosystem: Host-associated > Plants > Roots > Rhizosphere > Soil | place: Michigan, USA...
CATCGGCGCGCAGCTCGGCGGCGAGTCGCTGACCGCTCGCTGTCGGCGCGAGTGCAACGCTTCCTCGTCGACCGCGGACGTATCTGAGCAGTCCGCGCGATACGAGCGCTCCGACGACCGGGTAGTAACGGTCGTCCCATGGTCCGTACTTGTACCGGACCATCGGGTCGTCGACATCGGTTGGCGTCAGCCGCTCGCTGCTTTCGAGGTGCAGGCGACCGTCGCTGTCATCAACTCCGTCGAGAATGATTCCTGCGAATCCGGGGTAGCGGACGAGGAAATCGAGTTTGGCGAGCTTGGTCAAGCCATCCAACTTGCGTTGGTGGCCCGGATCGGCAGCGACGGCATTTACTAGGAGAAGTACACGCGACTGGTGGTATGCAAGGTCATCGAGGACCCAGCGCAGTGCGTCGGGATCGAAGTCTGCGGAAGTCATGAGACCGAGCGCAATTTGGCGAGTTCGGCATCCACGTCGAACCGATCGCTGAACCACACCTTGCAGTCGTTGGACAGGTCAGCAACCGCGCCAAGTAGGAGGTCGGCATCGATACCCGAGGCCGCCGGCCCGTCCGCGATCAACTGCAAACGACTCTCGACGCGGATCAGCAACGGAAGTCCCCAGTCGCCGTCTGTTCCTCGAACCTCTTCGGTGACTTCGGCTACCACCTTCAGCAACACGTTGTTCACGCGGCGACGTCGGTCCCGGATGGCTGGCGTTCCAGCTGCGGTTCGCCAATAGGCCCGGCTCTGAAGGCGCAGGCTATCCATTCGCTCGATTGTGTTGTCCGAGCATCCACCCTCTGAAAGTTTGACGGCTAGTCGGTTGATACGGACGAGTCGAGGCAGGCGCCTATAGCCGGTAACGTTCGTCAGTGCGACTCGTACCGCCACGTCCACGTCGACCAGCGTCAGGCTCCGCGCGGCGTACGGATCCTGGTTTAAGGGGACCGCGAGCACAGTCGGCAGTCCGCCGCCGGGTACGGGACCAGCAGATCGCATACGTGCTCTCACCAGCCCAAGCGCCGCCCCCCAAATCGCGTCGGAAGCCTCGGGGCGGCCGAGCCTCTCAGCGATCGGCTTGGCGTAACGAGTGGGCGCCATGTCTGGAAGGTGATCGCGCCGCGCTTCGCCGTGCTGAACGCGAAGTGAAGCGAAGAAAGATACGAGGACGTCCGCGCTGGGCGCCGTGCCGTCGGGGCGCATCGATTGGATCTGGTCGCTACACGAAGCCAACAGCTGCTGCAGGGTCGCGTCCGGCGGATCTGGAGAGTTGCGAAGGATTTCGCAGGCGTTGACCACCTTGGCCGCATCGTCGACGACGCCGGCTGTTGTCACGAGCCGACACATGGGCGTACGTCCGAGCGCCTCCCACCGTTCAAACAGGTGCAGTACTCCGCAGTCGAAGAAGGACCGCAGCGTCGTCAATCGGGACACGCTCGCCTCGCGGTGCTTCGCCGACACAATCTCGACGCTGTCTGCCTCGAGGAGGGCCCAATCCTCGTGTAGTTCGCAGATGACGCGGAATGCCGCGTTATCAATCAAGGCACCTGCCTCGTTGAGACGCTGAAGATACGCGGCAAGGACATCAGCGGTGGCCATCATGGCCTGCCACTCGTACCGATCAGCGGTCTGTGCCCCGGCATCGTCGGGTGCAGGTACTTCCCTAAACGCGGCGACAGGCGAGGTCGCCGTGTCACTCCCGGGCAGGATCACACGCGAAGGTTATCCCGCACACGTTCCAAGGATCGTCAGCCGCCACCGCCCACAACTGACTGGTGGCCGCGAACTCGGGCCCGCGCATATCGGCTCACGTGCGAGGGCCTGAAGATGATCGCGATACGCGCTCCGCGGCGGCGGACCGCGTCGGACAGACGGTCGCCTCCCCGCCAGGGGCCACCACCGCTCCTCCCCATCGGCTCAGCAGCAGTTGCTACCCGCGGCATCACAGCCCACGCCGTCGTCCGGCTTTGTGGCGGCGACCGGCGGCGCCGAGCGCCCTAGAGCAGGTGAACTAGAACGTCCCGACCCAACCGCCTAAGCCCACCGACACCATCGCGGTGTGGCGAACCTGTCGCGGACTTTTTGCGGACCGACGCTCGCGGTTGCCATCAGAGCACAGGAACCCAGACCCTCGCATCCCCATGTACTCGGCGATCTATTTGGTGCGCCCGAAGGGATTCGAACCCCTAACCTCTTGATCCGTAGTCAAGTGCTCTATCCGTTGAGCTACGGGCGCTGGTGAAGCAGTCGCTCAGTGCGACAAGCCAGTCTAGCGAACTTGTCCGACCCGAATAACCAGGCCTGCGTAGGACGTCGTGGTCGGCACGGGAAGCCTCGGCAAGCCAAGCCAAGCCACGCCGGGGGTTCCCGTCCCGATCACTTGGGCGGAGGCTCCGGGATTCGAACCCGGGATGGGCTTTAGACCCAAACCGCATTAGCAGTGCGGCGCCATAGACCAGACTAGGCGAAGCCTCCCCATGCGGGCCCGGTCAGATCACCGCGGCCCAGCGGGCAAGCCTACAAGGCGGGACACGCTCGGAAGAAACGCGTCCGCTAGGTTCGCCCCATCAGCCGCTTGAGCAGCTTCGGCCGGACGAGGAACGCCTCCGCTTCGAGCGCCGCGACGGCGATCCGCGGAATGTCGCGGGCGGCCGGGAACGACAGGAATCGGGGCTCCCAGTAGGGCCGGAACTTGACGTTGAACCGGTACAGCGACTCGATCTGCCAGAACCGGGACAGGAACAGGATCAGGCCGCGCCAGACGCGCAGGATCGGCCCGGCCCCGATGCGCTCGCCGCGTTCGAGGGCGTCCCGGAACACGGCGAAGTTCAGTGACACCCGCCGCACGCCGAGTTCGGGCGCGGCCTTGACGACCTCGCTGATCATGAACTCGTTCAGCCCGTTGTCAGCTGATCGGTCGCGGCGCATCAGGTCCAGCGACAGCCCGTCGGCACCCCACGGCACGAAGTTCAGCAGCCCTCGTAAGGCGCCGTCGAGCTGTGCCGTCGCCAGCACCGTGTCGCCGTCGCGGGGGTCGCCCAGCCGCGACAGCGCCATCGAGAACCCTCGCTCGACCTCGGCGCCGCGCCAGGCGTCGGCTGCCCGGATCACGTCCGTCAGCTCGTCCGTCGGTATGTCGCGGGCCCGCCGCACCTTCACCTCGTAGCCGGCACGCGCCACCTTCGTGCACGCCTGCCGGACGCCCCGCATGGGTCGGCCTTCCAGCGTGAAGTCCTCGACGTCGACGATCGCCTCGTCGCCGAGCGCGTACGCCGACAGGTCGTACTCGCGCCGGTAGACGGTCGCGCCGAGCTCGCCGCACCCCATGACGGCAGGGGTCCAGCCGTACTCGTCGACCAGTTCCCGGTAGGCGGAGATCGCGCCCGGCCACGCCTCGGGATCGCCGATCGGGTCGCCGGACGCCAGGGCGACGCCGGAGACCACCCGGTAGGCGATCGCCGCCTTGCCGCTGGCCGACCAGACGACCGACTTGTCGCGGCGCAACGCGAAATAGCCCAGCGAGTCCCGTTCGCCCTGCGTCGCCAACAGCGCGCGCAGCCGTTGCTCGTCCTCCGGAGTCAACCGGGCGCTCGGTTCCGACGGACGCAGGAGGAGCAGAGCGACGACGATGACGGTCACGAGGCCGAAGGCGAGCAACGTCCCGTGGAAGACGTCGCCGAACTTGTCTCCCGTCAACCGCACGGGTCCGTCCGCGCCCACCAGCCCGCAGACGACCTCTTGCCATCGATCACCGAACGACGGGGATCCGGCGACGTGCCGGGGATTCGCGTAGAGCATCACCATGCCGAAGGCGATGGCGATGGCGGCGAACTGCAGGAACACGCGCAGCGCGAACCATCGAGACGTCGGGTCCGACTTGGCCGTGAACCGCGCCCGCGCGCTGAGCAGCAGGACGAGGAACGCCGCCGACACCAGCGCTTCGCCGACGCGGTGGGCCTTGAGCACGTGAGCGACGATCATGACGACCGTGACGCCCACCGCGATCTGCCAGGCGCGTCTCTTCCGCTTACGCAAGCCGGCGGCCACCCGCAGCAGGACCAGGCCCGACACCGCGACGATCGCCGATGCGGCCGCGCTCGTCGGCTCCGGGATGACCTGCGTGAGCTCGTGGACCCGCAACCGCTCGCTGTGGATCACCGCGTCGAGCAGCGTGAGCAGACCGAGCAGCGCGGCGACGGCGGCCAGCAATCGCGGCGCGTGTCGCAGGTATCGCTCGCGGAGGCGCGCGAGCCGCGATGGCGCAGGCACGGCAGGGCGCACATCCGCCATCGTTGGCACCCTGAGGCTCCTCTATCGGACGACGGTGATTCCCCTCGTTTCTGGGAGGTTATCGCCTTCTGCCCGATATTGAGCACTCTTCATCGGTCGTTGCTCATGGTCGGTTCTCAGCGGCCTGCTCGGTCAGCTGCGGGCCTCGATCAGAGGAACGACGATCTGGTCCATGATCTCGGTCAGGTCGGCTTCGGTGACGCGCTCACGCTGAACCATCATCCGATGGGTGAGCACCGCGGGGATCACGTCGGCGACCAGCTCGGAGGCCGCCTCGGGCCGGACCTCGCCACGCTGCACGCCTCGCTCGAGCAGGGCCATGATCGATGCGCGGCGCGGCTCCTGGAAACGCTCGTCGACGGCTCGGGCCAGTTCCGGATCGCTCGCCCGGGCTCAGCGCGTCCAGCACGAGCAGCTGCTTGCTGGGCCAGCGGCGGTCACGTTGTCAGACCTTCCGTCGAGACTGGCGCCCAACACGAATGGATGGCCACGGCGAAATAGGGCACGATGCGTTCCTTAAGTCATCTGCTCAGTCTCATCAGATAAGAGACGGTCACGTGCAGTAGGTAGCGTGCAGCACGGGGCGAGGATTTCGCTGAGACTCGTAACGATCTAGTTGGACGGAGCACCCGTGACAGGGACGCAATCAAACGCCGCCGAATCAGCCCACAGCGCCACCGGGCAGCATTCCACAGCTGGCACCGGCCGCCGCACCGCTCATCCGACGGTCATCCTGCTCCTCATCGCCGGCGCGCAGCTGATGGTGGTCCTCGACGCCACCATCGTGAACATCGCCCTGCCATCGATGGCCCGGTACTTCGACCGCAGTCAGACAGACATGACCTGGGCCTTGAACGCGTACACCCTCGCCTTCGGCGGCCTGCTGCTGCTCGGCGGGCGCGCGGGCGACATCCTCGGGCGACGCCAGATGTTGATGTTCGGCCTCGCGCTGTTCTCCATCGGCAGCCTCCTGGGTGGCATCGCGCCGAACTTCGAGCTATTGCTGACGGGACGGGTCCTTCAGGGCCTCGGCGGCGCCGTCGCCTCCCCGACCGCCCTGTCGCTGGTGACCACCGAGTTCGAAGAGGGCAAGGAGCGCAACCGCGCGCTGGCCGTGTACGCGGCCGTGTCGGGCGCCGGCGCCGCGCTCGGCCTGCTCCTCGGCGGCATCCTCACCGAATACCTCGACTGGCGCTGGGTCCTGTTCGTCAACGTGCCGATCGGCGTCGTCCTGGTGATCGGCGCCTTCCTCTACCTGCCCTCGAGCGAGCGGCTCACCGGCCGGTTCGACCTGCTCGGCGCGCTCCTGTCCGTCGGCGGCATGGTCGCGATCGTCTACGGCTTCATCAACGCCGCGAACTCCGCCTGGAGCAACTCGACCACGCTTGCGTGCCTGATCGGCGGCGTGGTGCTCATGTCGTTGTTCGTCCTCTGGGAGATGCACACCAAGGACCCCATGATGCCGATGCGCATCTTCAACAACCGAAGCCGCAGCGGGGCCTACCTGGTCATGCTCGTGATCGGCGCCGCCATGTTCGGCATGTTCTACTTCTTGACCTTCTTCGTCCAGGGCGTCATGGGTTTCAGCTCGCTCAAGGCTGGCGTCGCCTTCCTGCCGGTCAGTGCCGTCATCATCGTCGGCTCCGGCATCGTGGCTCAAGTGCTCCCGAAGATCGGACCGAAGCCGCTGATTTCCGTCGGGTCCGGCCTCGTGGCGGCCGGACTGTTCCTCTTCTCGGCTTCGGTGAGCGCGCACTCGAGCTACGTCGGCACAATCCTGCCGGGCATGTTGGTGCTCGCCCTCGGCATGGCCTTCATCTTCGTGCCGCTCACCGGCGTGGCCGTGGCAAAGGTCAGAGTCACCGACTCCGGCCTGGCCTCCGCGCTTCTCAACGTCGGCCAACAGGTCGGCGGCTCGATCGGGCTCGCGGTCCTGGCCACCGTCGCCGCCAAATCCGGCAAGAGCGCCTTCAAGACCCAGTCCGCCAACCTCGCCAGCAGCGGGCACGAATCCTCCATCCCGCATTTCCAGCAGCTCTCCGGATCGGTGACGTCCGGCGCCCGCCCGCCAGATGCGGCCCTGGCCGACGGTCCCGCGCTGCACGCGTTCAAGGTCATGCAGGCGCACTCTGACTCGATGGGCTTCCTCGTCGCCGCCATCATGGGTTGCGTCGCGTTCGTGACTGCGGTCCTGCTGATCAACGTGCGCAAAGAGGACGTGCCGAGCGAAGGGGTGGCCGTCGCGGCCTGAGCCCGCCAGCCGTTGCGCCCCGCCAGCCGTTGCGCGAGGCCTCGTCGTCAGCATTCGATGACGTTGACTGCGAGGCCGCCGCGGGCCGTTTCCTTGTATTTGACCTTCATATCCGCGCCGGTCTCCCGCATCGTCTTGATCACCTTGTCGAGGCTGACGATGTGCCGGCCGTCGCCACGCAGCGCGATCCGCGCCGCGTTCACCGCCTTAACCGCCGCCATGGCATTCCGCTCGATGCACGGCACCTGGACCAACCCGCCAACGGGATCACAGGTCAGGCCAAGGTTGTGCTCCATCCCGATCTCGGCGGCGTTCTCGACCTGGTCGGGCGTGCCGCCCATGACTTCGCACAGGGCGCCGGCGGCCATCGAACAGGCCGAGCCGACCTCCCCCTGGCACCCGACTTCGGCGCCGGAGATCGACGCGTTCTCCTTGTACAGGACGCCGATCGCGGCGGCCGCCAGCAAGAACCGCACCACGCCCTCGTCGTTCGCGCCTGCGACGAAGCGCGTGTAGTAGTGCAGCACTGCGGGGATCACCCCGGCCGCGCCGTTGGTCGGCGCGGTCACCACCCGGCCGCCGGCCGCGTTCTCCTCGTTGACGGCCAGGGCGAACAGGTCGACCCAGTCCATCACGCGCAGCGGATCGGTCGAGAACTGCTCCGCGCACAACCCGCGGTAGAGCTCGGGCGCCCGGCGCCGGACCTGCAAACCGCCCGGCAAGACGCCCTCGCTGGCCAGGCCGTTGGCGACGCATTTCTGCATGGCCGTCCAGATCCGCAGCAGCCCTTCGCGGATCTGTCCTTCCGAACGCCAGGACAGCTCGTTGGCCAGCATCACGCCGCTGATCGCCAAGCCAGACTCAGCGCAGGCCGCCAACAGCTCAGCCCCCGTGGTGAACGGGTAGCGGATCGGGGTGTCATCCGGTTTGATCCGATCGGCTCCGGCCGCCGCCTCGTCGAGGACGAAGCCGCCTCCAACGGAGTAGTACGTCCGTTCGCGTAGCAGGTCGGCAGCCTCATCGCAGGCGATGAAGCGCATTCCGTTCGGATGAAACGGCAGCGTCTGACGCCGGTGTAGCACCAAGTCGTCCGGGCCGAAGTCGATCTCGTGCTTGCCGAGCAGGCTCAACCGACCCTTTGTCCGCACGCCGTCGACACGCGTCCCCACCGAAGTGGTGTCGATATCTTCTGGCGTCTCCCCCTCGAGCCCAAGGATGACCGCGCGATCTGACCCGTGCCCGTGACCCGTCGCGCCCAACGAGCCGAACAGCTCGACACGGACCCGGGTCACCTGCTCGAGCAGACCGTCACCGGCCAAGCCGAGCGCAAAGGTTCGCGCGGCCCGCATCGGGCCCACCGTGTGCGAGGAAGACGGCCCGATGCCGATCGAAAAAAGGTCAAAAACGCTGATAGCCATACAGACCATCATCCCCCTCTCGGGGACGGTCGCCGATGACTCAGACGGCCCTGAGCGTGACCTCGACGTTTCCGCGCGTCGCCTTCGAGTACGGGCAGAACTGGTGAGCCATCCCGATCAGTTCCGTCGCCTTGGCCTGATCGACGCCCGGAATCTCGACCTCGATCGCGACGGCGATGCCGAAGCCGCCGTCCTCGCTGGGGCCGAAGGACACCTCGACCGTCACCGTCGAATCGGACGTGTCGATGCCCGCCGTCTTGGCCCGGTTCGCCAGCGCGCCCTGGAAGCAGGCGGCGTATCCAGCCGCGAACAGCGTCTCCGGGTTGGCCATGGGCTTGTCGGACGTTCCGGGCTGGGCGAGGTCGAGGTCGATGACCCCGTCGGCGCTACGGACGTGGCCTGCTCGGCCACCGTGGGCGTCAGCGGACGTGGTGTAGGCGACCTTGGTCAAGGCGATGGGCATGATCGGCCTTTCCGGTTGAGGGACGCCTGCTCAGTCAGGCGTCACAGCTAACCGTAGGCAGCTGATCTGTGCGAGGACCAACCGGTTGGCACAATCGGCGACCATGACAGTGATCGCCGGCCGAACGCCGGCCCATCGAGCGCGGATCGTCGCCGTGTCGGAGCTGACCCCACGGATGAGGCGGATCACCATGGCGGCTGGGTCACTCGTCGGGCTGACCACCCGCCCGGCGCAGGACGTCGAGCTCATCCTGAGCGGCGACGCGGGCCGCCGGGTCAAGCGGCGCTACACGATCAGGTCGGCCCGACCGGACCTCGGCGAGATCGACGTCGACGCTCTGCTGCACGGCGCCGGACCAGGTTCTGAATGGGCGGCTGCCGCGTCGGTCGGCGCGGAGGTCGAGTTGCTCGGGCCGCGCGGCAAACTCGAGCTCCGCCCGGCCGGATCGCACCTGTTCATCGGCGACGAGTCGGCCGTGCCGGCATTCGCCAGCATCATCGCGGCGCTCCCGCCGGGCGAGGACGCTCTGGCCGTCGTCGAGGTCGCGGGCCCCACCGACGAGCTGCCGCTGGGAGCCCCGACGCGGTGGGTCCACCGCGAAGGCGTCCCCGCTGGACGGCCAGACCTCCTGACCGCGGCGGTGCGCGCGCTTCCCGCGTCCATCGGAACTTCGCGCACCGGAACTTCGCGGGCGTACCTGCTCGGCGAGACGCGCGCCATGATCGCGCTCCGTCCGGTCCTGCACGAGCTCGGAGTCGCCGACGAGGCGATCTTCGTGAAGGGCTACTGGAACTTGGGCCGGGCGGGGCGACCTCGCCCGGCGTAGCTGGAAGGATCAAGGACATGAACGCCGATCGCGCCGGTCAGCCCGCGCAGCCGAGCGACCTCGTCGACATCTCGAAGCTCATCACCGCGTACTACACCGAGCACCCGGACCCGTCTGTCCCTGAGCAACGCGTCAGCTTCGGCACCTCCGGCCACCGCGGCTCGGCGTTCAACGTCGCGTTCAACGAGGACCACATCGTCGCGACCAGCCAGGCAATCTGCGAGTACCGCTCGAGCCAGGGAATCGACGGGCCGCTGTTCCTCGGTTCGGACACCCACGCGCTGTCCGAGCCCGCCACCGCGTCCGCGCTCGAGGTCTTCGCCGCCAACGACGTCACGGTGATGATCGACTCGCGGGACGGCTACACCCCGACCCCGTCCGTCTCGCGGGCGATCCTCACGCACAACGCGCGATCAGGCGCGCGCGCCGACGGCGTGGTCGTCACGCCGTCGCACAACCCGCCGGCTGACGGCGGCTTCAAATACAACCCGCCAGACGGGGGGCCGGCCGGGACCGAGATCACCAGCTGGATTCAGGACCGGGCCAACGAGCTGCTGGCCGCCAAACTCGCCGGCGTCCGACGGATTCCCTATGCGCGCGCCAAGGCCATTGCGAACCGCTTCGACTTCCGTGACGAATACGTCGGCGCCCTCGACCTCGCGATCGACCTCGCGTCGATCAAGCGGGCCGGCGTGCGCATCGGAGCCGACCCCCTCGGCGGCGCGAGCGTCGCGTATTGGGGTGCGATCGCCGATCGCTACGGGCTTGACCTCACCGTGGTCAACCCGCACGTCGACCGGACGTTCGGCTTCATGACACTCGACTGGGACGGCAAGATCCGGATGGATTGCTCGTCGCCGTATGCGATGGCGTCCTTGATTGCGCGTCAGGACGACTTCGATGTCGCCACGGGCAACGACACCGACTCGGATCGTCACGGCGTCGTGACGCCCGACGGGGGTCTGATGAACCCCAACCACTACCTGGCGGTCGCGATCAACTACCTGTATTCGCACCGCGCCGGATGGTCGAACGACGCAGCCGTCGGCAAGACGCTGGTCAGCTCGTCCATGATCGATCGGGTCGCGGCTGACCTTGGGAGAACGCTGCTCGAGGTTCCCGTCGGCTTCAAGTGGTTCGTGCCCGGACTGCTCGACGGCTCGGTCGCGTTCGGCGGCGAGGAGAGCGCGGGCGCGTCCTTCCTGCAACGTGACGGCTCGGTGTGGACGACCGACAAAGACGGCTTGTTGCTCTGCTTGCTGGCGGCCGAAATCACTGCTGTCGAATCGGCGTCACCGTCGCAGCTCTACGAAGGACTCACTCAGCGACACGGTGCGCCCGCCTACGCGCGGATTGATTCGCCGGCTACCCGCGAGCAGAAGGCGATCCTCGGCAAGCTCTCACCCGATCAGGTCAGGGCCGATCATCTGGCGGGTGAAGCGATTGTCAGCAAGTTGACCAGCGCGCCCGGGAACGGCGCCTCGATCGGCGGCTTGAAAGTGACGACCGAGTCTGGCTGGTTCGCCGCGCGACCGTCCGGCACGGAAGATGTTTACAAGCTGTACGCCGAGTCCTTTCGGGGTCCGGATCACCTTGGACAGATTCAACGTGAGGCGCGCGACATCATCAGCGCCGCGCTCGGCTAGGACTCCGGCGTTTCCGCGGCGGATCGGAAATGATCTCGCTGCCCGCACTCAGGACGCTACCCACGGCGCCGGACGCGCGGCGACCGCGTCGATCTCACCGCGCATCATGGCGAAATAGCAGCAATACTGACCATAAGATCGCAAGGAAATCGCCATGGACAGGCCCATGAGGCTCGAGACAGCGGAGACCGATGACCGACGCGGGGACGATCGCTGAGATCGACCTTTTGCTGTACGAGTCTTTGATCGACGCGCCCGGCATGACGGTCGATGAACTCGCCCGCGGGCTCTCTCGCGCCCGGGCCGACGTCTGCGCGGCGGTCGAACGGCTCACCGAACTCGGCCTGATCCGACAAGACTCCGAGGGCGCTCACCAGGCCGTCGATCCTGCCCTCGCCGAATCCCAGGCGCTCGGCGCTGAGGAATACGAGCTCAGCACGCGACGCGTCGCGATGGAGGCCAAGCGCAGCGCGATCCGCCAGGTCGGTCCGCAGTGGGCCGCTGCGATGCGTCGCAACATCGCGGCCAACGCCGTCGACGTCGTCTACGACCCCGAAGCGATCGCCAACGTGCTGATGCACTACGCCGAGACGTGCGTGCGAGAGGTGCTGTCGGTCCGACCAGGCCGCAATCCGGCTCGCAGCTCCGACGCGCGTAGCAACTCAGCCAACGCCTACACGCTCAAGCGCGGCGTGAAGATGCGGATCTTGTACCAGCAGTCCGCGCTGCGGGATCGATCCTCGCGACCGTACCTGCGCGACCTGGCCGAGCGAGGCGCTCAGGTTCGCCTCGCCAACACGCTGCCCGGACGATCACTGGTGGTCGACTCGGAGGTCGCTCTGCTGCCCATTCCACATCGTGATCTTCGCAGCGGGTTGGCCGTCGTTCGCGAACCGAATGTGGTCGCGTGGGTCGAGGCGACCTTCGAGCAGCTCTGGGGCGAGTCGACACCCCTCGACGTGGCGGTCGGCGGCAAACGCGGCGAGCAGCCGGTTGATCCGACCCGGGCGGCCATCCTCAGGCTCATGGGCGAGGGCGAGAAGGATGAGGCCATCTCGCGAAAGCTGTCGATCTCTGTTCGCACCTGCCGCCGGCACATCGCCGACTACATGGCCCAGGTCGGCGCCAACAGTCGCTTTCAGGCGGGCGTTATCGCGGCGCGTGAGGGCCACCTCGACCCGATCGTCTGACCCGCGGCTTGGCACAGTGCAGCGGTGAGCACACTTTCGTGGACCAGTCCATCTGCGGATCTCCTCGCTCCGCCCGTGGCGCGGGCGCTCGCCTACTGGCAGCGTGCGGTGGACGTGCAAGGGGCCGAGATCGACCCGGATCTCGCGGACACAGCGGCCTTCTGCGAGCGGTACGACATCGCGCTCGGCGAATCGGCCAACTGCGTGGTGATCGCCGGCCGGCGCGGGGAACTCACCACCTACGCGGCCTGCATGGTGCTGGCCACCACGCGCGCCGACGTCAACGGCGTGGTGCGCAAGCTGCTCGGAGCCCGCAAGGCTTCGTTCGCGCCGATGGACGACGCCGTCGGACTGACCGGGATGGAGTACGGCGGGATCACGCCGATCGGACTTCCCGGTACTTGGCCGATCTTGGTCGACGCGGCCGTCGCGGAGGCCGACTGGGTGGTGATCGGGAGTGGCTTGAGGCGTTCGAAGCTCTCGCTGCCGGGTTCGGCGCTTGCCGAGTTGCCCAACGCGCAGGTCGTCGACGGGCTCGCCGGCTAGTACCCATAGACACAGCCGGATCGGCGGCATTACGTTCGGCGCTAGGAACCAAGGTCATCAGGCCAAGATCATCGGGCCAAGATCATCGGGAGCGCCCATGCCTGTCTCGCCGCCGACCGACCGCGAACTAGACGAGGTCAAGCGCGCCAACGCCTCCGGCAAACCGGTGGTCGTTTTCGTCCACGGGCTCTGGCTGCTCGCCGGAAGCTGGGACCCGTGGCGCGAACTGTTCGAGGAGAACGGCTACGCCACCATCGCACCCGGCTGGCCCGACGACCCGGACACCGTCGAGGAGGGCCGGGCGCATCCCGAAGCGTTCGCCGGCAAAGGCGTTCAGACCATCACCAACCACTACGCGGAGGTGATCAACGCTCTGGCCGCCAAACCGGCCGTGGTGGGTCACTCCTTCGGCGGCCTGATCACTCAGAAGCTCGCC
>Ga0105239_10006942_pt1 | contig 13060 bp, 10 predicted proteins | sample KBSC44metaG_FD_92761 | JGI IMG/M metagenome (GOLD analysis project Ga0105239, IMG submission 92761) | Corn rhizosphere microbial communities from Kellogg Biological Station, Michigan, USA - KBS C4-4 metaG | ecosystem: Host-associated > Plants > Roots > Rhizosphere > Soil | place: Michigan, USA...
CCCCGTGAACCAACCCCCGGCCCGCCGCGTGAACCACCACCCGGCCAGCCGCGTGAACCAACCTCCAGCCCGCCGCGTGAACCAACCCCCGGCCGGCCCCGTGAACCACCGCTTCGAGGGACGCGGCCCCTTCGAAAGAGACCAACCCGCGCGAACCGCGAAAAGAGTTTTCGTATTTTTGAACCTCAAACAGATTGAATGCACATTGATAACTCATCGGGGAGCGCGTCCCCAGGCGGCGCAGGCGAGCGTAACCAGTCAACCGGCGGCCCCAACCGCCCCATCCGGGTACTGGTAGCCAAGGTCGGCCTCGACGGCCACGACCGCGGCGCCAGGGTCATCGCCACCGCCCTCCGCGACTCAGGCATGGAAGTCATCTATACCGGCCTCCGCCAGACCCCGGAGATGGTCGTCGGCGCAGCGCTACAAGAAGATGTGGATGCCATCGGCATCAGCATCCTCAGCGGAGCCCACATGACCGTATTCCCCCGCATCATCCAGCTCATGAAGGAAAAGAGCATGGACGACGTCCTCCTCACAGGCGGCGGCATCATCCCCGACGAAGACCGCCGGCAGCTGCAGGAGATGGGCGTAGGCGAACTCTTTCCACCCGGCACCCCGACCACCGAGATCGCCGGCTATATCCGCCAATGGGTAGCCACCAACAGAGATTTTTAAAAACGTACTAAATACCTTTTCTATGTACAAAACCTTACTCACCGACCTCAGCGACAATATCTTCACGATCACGATCAATCGCCCGGACAAGCTGAACGCGCTCAACAAGGCCGTCATGGACGAGCTCGGCCAGGTCGTCGACGAGATCTATTCCAACAAGGATATCCGCAGCGCCATCATCACCGGCGCAGGCCAGCGGGCCTTCGTCGCAGGTGCCGACATCTCCGAATTTCAGGGACTGACAAAAGAAGAAGGCCAGGCCCTCGCCGCCAAAGGACAGGACATCTTTATGCGCATCGCCTCCAGCCCCAAACCCATCGCCGCCGCCATCCACGGCTTCGCGCTCGGCGGCGGCTGCGAACTCGCCATGGCCTGCCATTTCCGCCTCTGCAGCCAGGACGCCAAATTCGGCCAGCCCGAAGTCAATTTGGGCCTCATCCCCGGCTACGGCGGCACCCAACGCCTCACCCAGCTGGTCGGCCGCGGCCGCGCCATCGAGATCATGCTCAGCGCCCGGATGGTCGAGGCGACCGAAGCCCACGTCATGGGCCTCGTGAACTATATCGTCGAAGAACCCAACGAACTCCTTACAAAGACCCGCGAACTGCTGTCCATCATCAACGAAAAAGCACCCATCGCCATCGCCCGCATCATCGAATGCGCCAATATCGCCGCGGGTGACGGGACGGGCGCCCGCAACGGTTTCAGCACCGACGACAACTGGGAAGCCGATCCCTTCGGCGGCGGCGCCACCCCTACCCATAGCTCCGCAGCCCGTGACGCTCATGGTAATGTCCGGCATGGAGGGGGTTCCGATACCAGCGGCATCACAGACAGCGAAGGCGGCAGCAACGTACGCAACGGCTTCGCCCGCGAACAGGAAGCCTTCGGCGAATGCTTCGCCACGGAAGATATGAAAGAGGGCGCAGCGGCCTTTCTGGCGAAGAGAAAACCCAAATTCACGGGTCAATAAGCATGCCCATCCGGATAAAAGAAGAATACCGACTGCTACCGGTGCTCGTACTGGTTTGCGGCGCCATTCTCTATTTCGACTAGTCCTTCTTATACTCCTCCACCTCCTTAATAAACGCCCGCGCGCGGGCAATCGACTTACCCCCCTCATTGTCCACCATCTTCTTTACCCACCCGCCGCTCGCGTTACGCAAGGTTATCCGCCGATACAACCATATCGCCACCACGGCCAGCACGATCGTCACCACGGCCTCCACAAGCCAGTATCGCGCCGCGACACCCGCCGGCAGCACCCGCGGGACAAACAAAAAAGGATAGACCGGCGCCTGTAGAAAGGATACCCGCAGCGTCCGTATGATGATCGCCTCCAGCCAGGCCAGCTGCCGCTGCGTATCCAGAATGTTCTTGCTGAGATTGATATTCACCATCAGCAGGAACTGCATGAAATAGCCCGCGATCACATAGGAAGTAAAGCCGATGATCAAGGCCGCCGACACCACAAAGACCGGATTGTCGCGAAAACGCCATAGCAGCGAGCCGAGGATAACGTTCCAGCCGATGCCCAGACAGACGACCATCACCTTGAAGGCGATCTGCCAGCCGAACGACACCCGCACCTTCCGGTGCTGAATAGCCTCCAGCAATTGCTGGTTGAGCCGCAGCGAACGCTGCAACTTCTCATCGTACACTTTCCATAGTTGTTGAAATTCGTCGGCGCCGGACACCTGCCCCCCGCCGGAAGACTGACCCGTGTTCATAAAAATAAGTTTTTGGATTGTTGAAATTGTTGTTTCAGCCGGCCCTTGATACGACTCAGCTTTGTCGCCACATTGGTCTCCGTGATACCCAGTATCTCCGCGATCTCGCGGTAGGGCCGCTCTTCGAGATAGAGGATAATCAGGGCCTTGTCCAGCTCGCCCAGACCGGCAATGAATTGCTGAAGGAGATCGATCTTTTCCTCCAACACTTCCCCCGGCCCGCTGCCCGGGTCCTCCAATTCCATTAGCTGAACTTCCCCTCCCAGCGCGATGCGGACTCCAGACCGCGTCTGCTTACGGTAAAAAGAAATGGCGACATTTAGCGCAATACGGTACATCCAGGTTGAAAGTTTATAGTGTGGATCAAACTGTTCACCCGAACGCCATAGCTGATAGATCATTTCCTGCATCAGGTCCTCATGGTCCTCCTTATTGCGACAATAAGAATGACAGATCTTGTACAAGATCCCCTTGTTGTCCCTGATCAGCTGCAGGAAAGCCGTCTGTTTGTCGTTTGGGCTGCTCATCGTATCATTATTCGCACGAACAGCCCAAAAATCACAAAAATTAGGAGAAAAATGAGAGAAATCGGTCGGCGGAACGTCCACAACATCAGCCGGCGGGACGCCCACGACATCGGCCAACGGCACACCCACGACATCGGCCACCCGCCGTCCACGATATCGGCCGGCAGCAGGTCCACCATATCAGCCCTCCCGATCAACGACCGCGGTCGGCAACAGGTCCGATCAACGACCTCGATCGGCAACAGGTCCACGACATCAGCCCCCCTCCGGTCCCCCGACGGACAATCGGCCGGACGCTACTCCCAGCGGCGAAAACCAGCCGCGAAAACCGTCCCCGGCCACCCGCTGGCGCGCAGCAGCCCCCGGGCGGCGACTACAGCGCCGCTATCTTAACATTGGAAACCAGGAAATGGGTCGGATCATAGAAATCAGCCCCAAACTTAAAGGTGCTGTACGTCCTCTCGCCCTCAAAGGCATGATTGATGTCGACGGTCTTCTCCTGGTTGATATAGACCAGCAGCCGCTCGCCCTGCTTGCGGAAGGCGAAGTGGTTGATCTTACCACCCTCATTATAGGCGCTGCTGCTAACGTGGGTGTCCAGGTTTTTGCCTTTACACTCGACATAGGCTGATCCGCGATCGTAGATGCGAAACTGCAGATAGGGATTGCTGGGATAGCGGCTAAAATTCCCGTTAAGGGCATCCTCGAAGTTAATGACGAAGACACGGCTGTTATTGACGTTGGCCACTATCAGGTCGAATTCCACCGTAAAATCCTTGGGCAGCCCGCCTCTCAGCTTTGGAATATAGTTGCCGTTATTGGTGATCGAAAACCATTTGCCGGGATACTGCTGCAGCGTGACCACCTGGCCGCTGGCATCGGTGATCCATTTGGCGGGGAAATTGCCCTGTACCGTGGAATCGAACTGATCCATGAAAAGCACGGTGTTGCCCGGCGTGAAATCGTATACGGAATTGATCGTGATGTTAGTATTGTCCGCGGGGGCGGCGTCGGGCTTTGCCGCGGTGGTATCGGCCTTGTTCTTTTTCTTCTTTTTAAAAAAGCTGCCGACCTTGTCGATCGTGTTGCTTGCTTTATCAACGTTGTCGCTTGCTTTGTCGACGGCGTTCTGTGCCAGAGAGAATAAGGGGACCTGCAGCAACATTGCGGCTGCAAAGAGGATAGAAAAGGTCTTGCGCATAGGTGTCGTGTTTAGCCTGCCAAAGGTAGGAGTAATTTTCATTTATCAGCCGCGACACCATTACAGTTACAAAATTTGCCGCATATTACCCAGAGACCCCAAATCCTCTGAACATGAATAAAAAAAGGGGCCGGCACACGGCCGGCCCCCAAACTCTCTCAACGGGTCATCAATATCCAAATATCTCTTCCAGGGTCAGCGCTTTCACGTCTCCCACTTTCTTCAGATCATCCTGATTGATCTTCTTCTCCGAAGCTACCACACAGTAAGTATATGGCTTATCCGCAACCTGCTGCTGGTGGAAGCCTTTCACGTCTGCTAACGTCAGCTTGTCCAGGGCCTCGTATTCTTCCTTCCGGTCGTCATAGTCCAGCCCTTTTTGTTTGGCCGCGAGATAGGCGAAGACGATCCCGTCCTGCGTAAACCGCTCCGTCTCGATATCCTTCTTCTGGCTCGTCTTGGCAAGCACAAAATTCTGTTCTCTCTCGGGCAGGTTGTTGAGCAGGTCGTTCATCCCACCGATGGCGTCTTTCATCTTGTCGGCCTGACAGCCGATATAAGCAAGGATATAGAAGGGGTCTTCCTTCTTTGCAGGCGTGCCATAGGTCGCGAAGGTGGAATAGGCCAGCGCCTTTGACTCACGCAGGGTCTGAAAAACGATCGAGCCCATGCCACCGCCAAAGTAGTTGTCGAACACGTCTACGATCGGCTCTTTCGTGACGTCATAGGGCGCTGCATTGCGGACCCAGCAGATCTCGCTCTGCACCATATCGTAGTTGGCGAACAACACCTGGTTCGCCGTCTGCTGGACAAAGGGGAAATGCGTCTTCTCCGGATAAGGCGCAAAAGCAGCCGGCAGGGAATGCAGCTTCGTGATGTCAGCCGTAAAGGCGTCCTGCGATAGAGGACCATAGTAAATGATCGTATGCGCATAGTCCAGCAGAGAGTGCAGCACCTTCACCAGGTCTTCCGCTTTCAGACTGCTGATCTCTTCGCTGGTCAGACCCGAATTGAAGGGGTTCTTCGACCCATAGCGCGCATAGCTGATCAGACCCTGCATGATCGCCTGCTTGTTGAGCTTGCTGTTCGCGCGGGATTTCATCAGCCTGTCCTTGAGCCCCGCCAGCGCCGTGGTATCGGGCTGACAGTTGTGCACAAGATCCTCGAACATCGCGACGGCGCGGTCGAAGTTCTCCTGAAGGCCGGTGATAGAGACCGTGGTGACCTCATTATTGGCGCTCACGTTGAAATTGCAAGCGATATTATAGAATGCCTTACTGATCTCGTCGGTAGAATGCTGCGCCGTACCAAGGAACTGGAGGTACTGCGCGGCCAGCGGTAGCAGCCTGTTGTTCCAATTACCCATCTCCAGGCGGTAGTAGAGATGAAAGAGTTCGTTGTCCTTGTTGGGAACATAGAGCACGTCGGCGATGCCAGCCCTGGCGCGTACGATACCCGACTTGAAGTCCAGCCACTGGGGGCTTACAGGAGCGACGCTCATCGCCTCGACCTTCTTCACGAAGGCGGATTGCTTTCCTGCATTGGTCTCGACCGGCGTGATAGCAGGCTTGTCCACCTTGACGATATTCTTGTCTTCGCCCTTGCGTTTGTAGATGAGGACGTAGTCGTTACCCAGGTATTTGTTGGCAACAGCCACCAGCTCTTTCTTGCTGATGCCAGCCTGTTCGTCCAGCTCGGCAACATCCTTGTCCAGCTGAGTGGCGCGATGCTGAATAAAGCTCGTCATCAGGGAGCCCACGCGCGCGTCGTTCTTCTCGAGGCCTTCCAGCAGCGAGAGCTTGCCGTTGGCGACGATGGCCTTGACCAGGCTCTCATCAAAATCTCCCTTCTTCAGCTTGTCGACCTGCTGCATCAACAGGTCTTTCACCTGCTCGAGGGTCTGCCCCTGTTTGGGCGTGCCGAGAACGATGAATACGCCATAGTCCTTGAACTGCTGGACACCCGCCTGCGACCCCTGCAACCTTTGCTGTTTGTTCAGGTTGAGGTCAAGCAGACCGGCCTTGCCGTTGGAGAGGATGCTGGACAGGAGGTCCAGGGCCACGGCGTCGCGGGTATTCACCGCGGGGGTGCGATAGGCGAAACGCATGTTCTCTGCGCTGGGGCCATATACCTCTTTCACCACGGGCGCCGTAAGGTCTTTCTCCGGCGCCGGGTTGTAGAGGGTCACCGGCCGGGACTGCATGTAAGAGAAGGAGTGATCGATCTTCGCGATCAGCTGGTCGGGGTCAAAATCCCCCGCCATGATCACGGCCATATTGTTCGGCACATAATACTTATGGTAATACTCGCGGATCGCCTTGAGCGAAGGGTTCTTTAAATGCTCGATAGTCCCGATGGTCGTCTGCTGCCCATAGTTGTGGGTCGGGAAAAGACTATAGAGCATCGACTCATTGACTTTTGCCGCGTCGTTGTCCAGCGTCCTGTTCTTTTCTTCATAGACCGCCTCGAGCTCGGTGTGGAAGAGACGGAATATCGGATCGCGATAACGTTCGGCCTGGACCAGAAGAAATTTGTCCATGGCATTGGCGGGAATGTCCTCTTCATAGACCGTTTCCTCCACAGAAGTGTGCGCATTCGTCCCCTGCGAGCCGATGTCCGTCATCAGCTTATCGTATTCATTGGCGATAGAATATTTGGAGGCGAGACCACTGACGCTGTCAATGCGGTGGTAGATACGCTTGCGCTGCTCCGGATCCTTCGTTGAATTGTACTGTTCATAAAGGGCGTCTATCTGATCCAGGTAAGGCTTCTCCTTTGCCCAGTCGAGCGAACCGAACTTTTCGGTCCCCTTGAAGAGCAGATGCTCGAGGTAGTGCGCGAGGCCGGTGTGGTTGCGGGGATCCGTGTTGCTGCCTGCGCGGACAGCGATACGGACCGCCACGCGGGGCTCCTTATGATTGGCGCTGAGCAACACGGTAAGCCCGTTGGACAAGGTATACACCCGGGTCTGCATCGGATCATTGGTCACATAGCGGTAGGTGTATCCGCCTGAGCTGGCTGTCTTCCAGACATACTTGTCCTGGTAGTTCTGGTCCTGCGCCCGCAGAGCAATGGGCGCTCCGCTGACGACCAGAAGAAAAAGAAAGAACCTGGTTAATGTCATAAAATTTTTTGTTATTCGACAAAAGAAACAAATTTTCCCGATTATACACTGGCCGCTGGTCAAAACATTCCCCAAGAAAACCGATGGACTAATCGCCGCCGTGGAGTAACTTAGCGGTCCAAGGACCAAATTTTTTATCACATGGAATACAGAATTGAAAAAGACACGATGGGGGAAGTGAAGGTCCCCGTCGACGCATATTATGGCGCTCAGACTCAACGCAGTGTAGAGAATTTCCAGATCGCGCAGGACATCAATAAGATGCCGAAAGAGATAATCCGCGCCTTTGCCTACCTGAAAAAGGCGGCGGCGCTGACCAATCTCGAGGCCGGAACATTGCCTGAAGAAAAAGCCGATCTTATTGGCAAGGTTTGCGATGAGATACTAAAAGGTCAGCTGGACGACTATTTTCCATTGGTCGTCTGGCAGACAGGCAGCGGAACACAAAGCAATATGAACGTCAACGAGGTCATTGCGTATCGCGGACACGTATTAAAAGGTGGTAAGCTCACCGACAAGGAAAAATTCCTTCATCCCAATGACGACGTCAACAAGTCCCAGTCCTCCAATGATACCTTCCCCACAGCCATGCACATCGCGGCTTACAAGATGCTGATCGAAAAGACGATCCCCGGCATCGAGGCGCTGCGCGATACACTCGCAGAGAAGAGCAAAAAGTTTATGAAGGTGGTAAAGATCGGCCGTACCCATTTTATGGATGCTACGCCGCTGACCGTTGGACAGGAGTTCAGCGGCTATGTCAGTCAGCTCGAACATGGCCTGAAGGCGATAAAGAATACCCTCGCCCATCTCTCCGAGCTCGCGCTGGGTGGTACCGCCGTAGGTACCGGTATCAACACCCCCGCCGGGTATTCGGAAAACGTCGCTAAACATATCGCCAGCCTGACCGGTCTTCCCTTCATCACAGCCGCCAATAAGTTCGAGGCACTTGCTGCCCATGACGCGATCGTCGAGGCCCATGGCGCATTAAAAACAGTTGCCGTCAGTCTCATGAAGATCGCCAACGACATCCGTATGCTGTCCAGCGGACCCCGTAGTGGCATCGGCGAGCTCTTCATCCCCGACAACGAACCAGGTTCGTCCATCATGCCGGGCAAGGTAAACCCCACCCAGTGCGAGGCGCTGACCATGATCGCTGCACAGGTGCTCGGCAACGACGTCGCCATCAACATCGGCGGCGCTTCAGGTCATTTTGAACTGAATGTCTTCAAGCCCGTCATGATCTATAATTTCCTGCATAGCGCACGCCTGATCGGCGACGGTTGCGTCAGCTTCAACGAACGCTGCGCCAAAGGCATCGAGCCCATCGAAGCCAATATCAAAAAACACGTCGACAACTCTCTGATGCTGGTGACGGCCCTCAATACAAAGATCGGCTATTACAAGGCCGCCGAGATCGCACAGAAAGCCCATAAAGAAGGTACTACGCTGAAAGAGATGGCGGTCAAGCTGGGCTATCTGACACCCGAACAGTTCGATGAGTGGGTGAAACCCGAAGATATGGTTGGAAAGATCTAGTGCAACCGCAACAGGATCACCTGATGTTTTCCACAACCTGCCCTGAAGGGCACGGACGTCCTACCCTGTTCGCGCCCCTCCCATATATTATAGATGGCATGATCGCCGTGGATGCCGTAGTCGGCCCATCGCAGATCCAGCGTCTTCGTCCCGGGACTTCGGTTGAAAAGACATACGGCGGTGTCCCCTCCTGCGAGTGGCTTTATAAAGACTTCGAGGTCGTTTACGATCGACTGCTGGTAGCACTGTCTCCCCAGCGGGTCCTGGTCGATGGCGATGACCTCCCTTTTCGTAAGAATAGCCCTGGTGGCCGGCGTCATGCTGCGCAGGTCGTTGCCCGCCATCAGCGGCGCGGCCAGCATGCACCACAGCGTAAAGTGCGACCGTTCTTCGTCAGCCGTAAGACCGCCGTTGCCGACCTCCAGCATATCGGGGTCGTTCCAATGACCCGGCCCGGCGTATTTCTCAAGACCGTTCTGGAGATCGAGTATCGGCACTATTCCCCCGCCGCCCGCCCTTCCGTCCTCAGCATACATATAGCTCCACTGGTTGCTGATATCGCCGGTGGTGCGCCAGAGCTGCCCCACGTCCTTTGCCCAGCGCCAGGGTTTTGCAGTGCCCCATTCGCAGATGCTGAGGACGATCGGCCTGCCGGCTTTATACAGGGCGTCACGCATCATCGTATAGGCTTCCCTCGCGTCCTGTGTGGAAGTATTGCACCAATCCTCTTTTACGTAGTCGACGCCCCATGCAGCATACTGGCGGGCATCCTGGTATTCGTATCCCCTGCTGGCGGGACGACCCGCACAGGTCTTCGTGCCGGCGCAGGTATAAATGCCGAATTTGAGCCCCTTTGAATGGATATAGTCGGCAAGCGCCCCGATACCGTGGGGAAATTTAGCCGGATCGGCGATGATATTGCCGGCGCTGTCCCTCGCCGTTTGCCAGCAGTCGTCGATAACAACATACTGATAGCCGGCGTCCCTCATGCCACTGCTGACCATCGCGTCAGCAGTCTCACGGACAACCCTTTCGTTGATGCTGTCGCACGCGAACTTATTCCAGCTGTTCCATCCCATCGGAGGGGTCAGGGCAAGCTGGTCGAACTTCTGGGCCGGCGCTGCGCACGGCGATAATAAAAATGCCACGGCGATCAGCCGTGGCATCAATAGGCTAATACGCATATCACATGAAGAATTGCTCCGCAATGATCTTGCCATCCTTCGTCTGATAAACGCAAAGCTCGGTCATGGCCATGCGACCCTTACCTTTCATGGTCACATCGATAAACATTGTAACGGCAAACGAGTTAGTGCCAACCACTGGCTGGCCGACCTTCAGCTCGTGGTTTTCCTCAACCATGGAAGCCCATTTCTCGCCTTTCTCCCTGATTGCTTCCAAACCATGTACTTCCTGCTGGAAGTCGGGAGTTGCATGGGGCTCGATACTGACGCAGTCCTCTGCGTACAGCTCTCTTTGAGCACCCTCAAAATCACCCTTCTGGCAGAGCTCAACCAGGCGGTTGGCGATCTCTTGCGTCGACATGACGGTTGTTGCTGTTGACATAAATAAATGTTTACTGAAAGCTAAGAAATTTCTGTGCCTTCCCGAAATTAAGTTTCGGTAAACACCGGGGAATTGTGACCAACGGCAGGGCCCATGCAACATGCTGCAAAAAGGGGTGTCTCTCAAAAAGGTGTCCCGCAAAAACCATACTATGATACGCAACTACCTTACCATTGCACTACGCAACCTACGGAAGAACAGGATCTTCTCCCTTATCAATATCTTCGGTCTGGCCATCGGCCTGACCTGCTGCCTGCTGATCGCCGCCTATATATCGGACGAGACCAGCTATGACAGCTATCCCGCCCAATCAGCTAATATCTACCGGGTGAGCCTGGGCGTCATCGGTCATTCCATGGAAGCCTATCCCTCTGTGGATATCGCCGTCGGCCCGGGGATGAAACAGGCCTTTCCCGAAATAAAAGCCTGCACCAGGCTCGAGCAGCTGGGCGGCGTGTTCGTCTCCGACCCCACCGGTACCCGGCAGACGAAGGAACAGCACCTGTCCTTTGTCGACTCCAATTTCTTCGAGGTCTTCACCCTCCCCTTCCTCGAAGGCAGCCCCCACGATGCGCTGGTCCGGCCCAACTCGGTAGTCCTGACAAGAGCCCTTGCCGACAAATATTTTGGCAGCGGCCCGGCGGTAGGAAAGACCCTCACCATCGGCGACTATGGGCCCTGCAGGGTCTCCGGCGTCATCGATCGGATACCCGACAACGCCAGCTTTCACTTCGACGCCTTTCTCAGTATGTCCACCCTGCACTTCAAAGAACAGAGCTGGAGCAATGTAGGCGTATATACCTGGCTGTTACTTGACCCGAAGACAGACCCGAAAAAGCTTGAGGCACGCTTCCCCCAGCTGGTGGCCAAATATGCCGTGCCGGAGATAGCCCGCGACATGGGCGTCCCCCTCAACGAGGCGCAAAAGGCGGTCAATACCTTTATCTTCAGCCTTCTCCCCCTTCGCGACGTACACCTTTATTCCAACACGAAATACGAACTCGAGGCCAACGGCGATATCCACTACGTCTATATCTTCGGCGCGCTCGCCCTTTTTATTCTCCTGCTGGCCTGCGCCAATTTTACCAACCTCTCCACCGCAAGCTCGGCCGGCCGCAGTAAGGAAGTGGGGATTCGAAAGGTGATGGGATCGCTGAAAGGACAGCTCGTTTCGCAGTTCCTGGTCGAGTCGGTCCTGCTAACGTTTTGCGCGCTGCTTGTCGCCTATGCGCTGACGGCCGCGCTGCTGTCCTTCTTTAACCAGGTGTCGGGGAAACATATTTCGTTTTTAGTTTTCGTGCGCCCCATGGCGGTGCTGACGGCCCTGGCCGTGACCCTGCTGGTGGGCGTCATCGCCGGCGTCTATCCCGCCTTCTTCCTCTCCTCCTTCAATACCATTAAGGTCCTCAAGGGAGCCACAGCCACGGGCGGCAGCCGCAAGAGCCTGCTCCGCAGCGGGCTCGTCGTTTTCCAGTTCTTCATCTCCATCGGGCTCATCGTCGCCACCTTGGTCGTCTACCACCAGCTGCACTATATGCAGGACAAGCGGCTGGGCTACGACAAGGACCAGCTGGTCTATCTGCAGGACACCCAACTGCTCGGACAGAACCAGGACGCCTTCAAGGCCCAGCTGCTGCAGGACCCGCGCGTGAGCAATGTCTCCATCAGCTGGTGTGTACCGGGCAGCGGCAGGATGAACGGCACCGAAGTCTATCCCCGGATGGACGGCGCGGGAGGAGGAAAAGAGATACACGCCAATATCTTCCGGGTCGACTATGACTATGTCCCGACCCTGGGGCTGAAGATCGTCAGGGGCCGTAATTTCTCGCGCGGCTTCCCGACCGACTCCATGCCGGCCATGCTTGCATCGGCGGCTACCGGGGATACCAGCCACGCCGGCGCCGTCATCATCAATGAGACCGCGGTACGTGACCTGGGCTGGGGCAATACCGACCCGATCGGCAAGACCATCGTCCGCAGCGGTCGCAAGGAGTACAGAGTCATCGGCGTGGTGGCCGACTTTCACTATCTCTCGGTCAGGGAAAAGATCGCCCCGCTGATGATGATTATGGGTTATAACTACGGAGGGATGCTCGTAAAGGTCAATACAAAAGATATAAAGGGCTTCATCTCCTTCGTGCGGCAAAAATGGGACGCCTTTAGTCCTTCCGGTCCCTTCGCCTGGTATTTCCTCGACGACCATTTCGCCCGGATGTACGCCACCGAACAACGGACGGGAAGTCTCTTTACCCTCTTTACCCTGATCGCGATCGTGATCGCCGGATTGGGGCTTTTTGGGCTGGCGGCCTATATCGTCGAACAGCGTACCAGGGAGATCGGCATCAGAAAGGTCCTCGGCGCCTCCGTAAGCTCTGTCCTGCTGCTGGTGTCTAAAGAATTCCTCTGGCTGGTAGCGCTGGCCTTTCTCATCGCAGCTCCCCTCACCTGGTGGGGCATGCACCGCTGGCTGCAGGACTTCGCCTATCGCACGCCCATCAGCTGGTCGGTATTTCCGATAGCGGGCGTTTCGGCGATGTTCATCGCGCTGCTGACCATCAGCGTCACGACCCTGAAGGCGGCGCTGTCCAATCCCATGAAAAGTTTGAGATCAGAATAAACACCTTTTCTATGCTCCGCAACTACTTCACCATCGCCTGGCGCAATCTGACCAGGAACAGGCTGTCCTCCATTATCA
>Ga0105239_10006943_pt1 | contig 13059 bp, 11 predicted proteins | sample KBSC44metaG_FD_92761 | JGI IMG/M metagenome (GOLD analysis project Ga0105239, IMG submission 92761) | Corn rhizosphere microbial communities from Kellogg Biological Station, Michigan, USA - KBS C4-4 metaG | ecosystem: Host-associated > Plants > Roots > Rhizosphere > Soil | place: Michigan, USA...
TTAGAAAGGTGCGCCAATCGCGAATTCAAAATACACCGGTGGCTCGTTAAATTGAACCTGTCGATCGATTGGGAAGCCCCATTCGAAACGAAGCGGACCAATTGGTGAGAACCAACGGAAGCCAAAACCAACGTCCTGACGAAGCAATGGCACCACGATACCGTCTTCCGCTTCACCGACGTCATAGAACACAACGCCCTGAATGCCGGCTTCTGTGACCAATGGGAATTGGAACTCGAGGTTGTAGAAGATCTGTTGCGTACCACCGAACGGAACAAGCGCGAGCTGATTCGCCTCTTGAGCCGTTTTATGATCGGCGATCGCTTGGTTGAAAACTGTGGCCGACCATTTGCGCGCGCCGATTGAATACCAGTTAAATCCACGGAGTGTGTTCGCCCCGCCCAGCAAGAACAATTCGTTGAACGGAACGCCGCCATTGCCATTCGTACCATTTGGCGTGATGAATCCGTAGCTCAACTGGTTACGCCATACGAGGTCCCAGAAGATCTTTTTGTAGTAACGAACACTCGCCGTACCTTTGGTGTAATCGATGTTGCCACCAACACCCGCGTACTCCATCGAAGTGCTCGCAAACACACCTTTAGTTGGCGCAAAACGGTCATCCCGTTTGTCGTACTCCAGAGTGAGGGTCACGGAACTTGTGGTTCCATTTGCCGTCGCAACCGGGAAGATCGTTGGATCGCCGTAAGTAGGATCGAGATCAATGTGCGTATGCTCGAGTTTATATCGGATGTACGCCTCGAAATATGGTGCCAGCGGATGACCTAAGCGCAAATTAATACCGCGTTTCAACTCCGCATACTGAATCAAATAACGCTGTTGAATGTAGAGATCGACACCGGTGCGCCAGTTGGTATCCATGAAATACGGCTCAGTGAAGCTGAATCTAAACAACGATTGTTTGTTGCTCAAATCAACGGAACCGGTGAGAGATTGACCTTTACCTAAGAAGTTCGTCTGACTGAGTTGGGCGTTGATGATCGCGCCGTAGTAACTCGAATAACCCGCGCCGGCCTGCAATGTTCCAGTGTTACGCTCTTTTACGACGATGTCGATGTCCATCAAATCCAAACGACCTTTTGGCGTTTTGGTGTTGAAGTTCACTTCTTCGAAGTAACCAAGACGTTTTACGTTCTCAAGCGACTCACGTTTACGAGTTTCATTATAGAGCTCACCCTCAGTGATACGAAGCTCACGACGAACAACCTTGTCGCGCGTTTTCGTGTTACCGAGGACATTGATCTTACCGATGTAAACCTTGTTACCCTTGTCGATTTCGAAAGTAATATCGACGAGCTTTTCTTCGTCATGCGTAATGATACGAGGAATGACGTTCGTATACGCGTAACCCAAATCCCCGTACTTGGCGCGAAGGCTGCTTAAGTCTTCTTGCAAGACCGAGTATTTAAAAACTTTTTGTTCTTGAATATGCGTCGATTGCAAAAGCTCATCGCGCGAGAATAGCAAATCGCCGGCAAAATCAACTTGGCCGACGTTGTACTTTTGGCCTTCCTCAACGCGAATCGAGATGTAGATGCTCTTTTTATCCGGCGTCACATAGACCTGCGGCCGATCGATCTTCACCTTCACGAAACCTTCGTTGAAGTAGAAGTAGTTGAGCATTTGCGTGTCACGATCGAATGTCTCTTGCTTGTACGAACCACCGCCGGAAATGAAACTAAAAAGGCTTCCCTCTTTGGTCTGCATCGCGCCTTTGAGTTTCCCGCTGGCGACTTGTGTGTTGCCGATGAAGCTAATGCGCTTCACTTTTACTTTGTCGTTTTCTGTGATGTTGAAAACGACACGAACGCCGTCTTGCCCTTCAATCGCTTCGACTTTGTATGTAACGCGAGCCAAGAAGTAACCCTTGTCTTCGTACATCTTCTCGATTTTTTCGACGGCTTCGCGGATCTTTGCGATATTTAAGAATTCGTAGACCTTAATCCCAGTTTGCTCTTTGAGATCGTCGTCACTGACTTCGTCATTACCTTTGTAGGTGATCTCGGCAATCGATGGCTTTTCAACGACCGTGTATGTGAGCGTGTAAGGTTTTGAATCGGAACGATCGACGATCACATCATAAAAGAAGCCGGTGTTGAAGAGCTCTTGCAAATCCTGCTTTATGGTCGCCGCCGAATAAGGTTTGCCCTCTTTCGAAACGAGTTTCGAGCGAACTGCATCCGCTTCGATTTTCTTATTTCCTTTGATCACGATTTTATCGATCAGATCACCCGTCGTTTTTGGCGCCGGTGGCGCTTCATGGAGATCTTCTACCGGGCGAGTGGGCGGCGCGTTCGGATCCACTTTTGTCGTCGAAGGAGCAGGCGCCACTGGGTTGGTAGTTGGATGTCCGGGCGACGGTGGCACGGGACGGCCGTACGGAGATGGAGCCTGAGCCCAAACTTCTCCCATCGAGAAAGCGCATAAAGACAAAACAGTGATGACGATTCCTCGAGTGAGCACCAAAAAATTCCCAAGTGGTTTAAACTACTTATAAAAAAGTGGACCGCAGCCTAGCCGGATTGCGCGCGGATGTCAAAATAACGTGCCGACCGAACATGCCGCGGCGAGCTGGTTAAAACACCCACTGACCGTCGGCCATGCGAACGGCGCGTGGAAATTTCATCGCAAATCCCACATCATGCGTGACTGCAATCAGTGTGAGATTCATCTGTTTTTTCAGATCGAAAAAAAGTTCCTGAATTCGCGAAGAATTTTCGGTGTCTAAGTTGCCCGTCGGTTCGTCGGCGAGCAGCACTTGCGGGCGATTGAACAACGCACGCGCGATTGAAACCCGTTGTTGCTCACCACCCGAGAGCTCCGATGGGTAATGCGCGAGACGATGCGACATTCCCATCACCTCAAGCAGCTCAGCCGCACGCGCACGACAATGGTTATGCGCCATGCCTGCGATTTTTCCGGGCATCATGACGTTTTCGAGCGCGGTGAATTCTTGTAGCAAGTGGTGAAATTGAAACACGAAGCCGATCTTTTCGTTGCGGAGCCGCGACAACTCTTCGTCGTTTCTCAGCGACAGATCTTCGCCGTTCCAAATGACTTGGCCGGAGTTGGGCTTATCGAGCGAACCCAAAATATGTAGAAACGTACTTTTCCCGGCGCCCGATGTTCCGAGAATACAAACGGCCTCGCCGGCATAAACTTCGAAATCGAGGCCTTTCAAAATCCGCAACAGCCCATACGACTTTTCAATTTTAACCGCTTTAATAAGACTCATTCGTACCTCAACCCTTCCACCGGTTCGACACGGGACCCTTGAGACGCCGGAATCAATGTGGAGATCAGACAAATCAAACTCGACGCAAATAAAATCCAGAACAGATCGGCAGGTCGCACATCTACTTTAATTGTGCTGAGCTTGTAGACCTGCGACGGAATCAATCCGAGTGTATTCTCTGCTTTCTCAAAACCATAGCAAAGGAGTAGTCCTAATATCACACCCAGAGCTGAGCCGACCCATCCGACAATCAAACCTTGGCCGATGAAAAGACCGCGCACCAGCCACTTTGGCGAGCCGAGAGTGCGAAGCACGCTGATATCGGGATAGCGCCGCATGACACTGACGAACATCATGCTGGTCACATTGAAGCTTGCCGCGATCACGAGAACCAGCAAGACAAAAAAGATCACGGTCTTTTCGAGCTTCGCAGCTTCAAAAAGATTTTTATTCACTTCGATCCAATCGCGCGTCCAGTATTTATGGCCAAATTTTTCTTCGATGAGCTTCGCGACCGGCGTTGCTTGCGAATCATCTGGCAAACGAAGGCGAATTCCTGTCACCCGCTCACCCACCTCAGCGAAGCGCTGCGCCGATTTGAGGTGAATCACGATGTAGCGTGAATCAAAATCGAAGCGGCCAAAATCAAGAATGCCAGCCACACGAAAACGGCCCATCTTCGGGCGAAACGAACTGCGGTCAAACTCACTCGAGAGCGGAATCGTCGCCTTCATCTCATCGCCGATTTTGAGATTGAATTTCTCTGCAACTCCTTTGCCGATAACCACCGGAGGAGTTTCTTCTAAGCCGGTACCGAGTTCAAACGTGCCATCAATCAAACGACCGCGCACCGAGAGAACCGAATCCATGGTTTCAGGATCCATGCCTTCGAAAATCACACCACTTAAGTGACCTTGGCGCGCGAGAATCGCCTCCACCATCAAAAACGGCGTGGTTGCCGTCGAAGCCGAAACCAGCGGTGCGATGTCTTTGGTGATTTCTTGTGCTGTCCCAAAACCGCGCTTCATGACGATGAGATGACCAAATGAATCTTGAATGCTCTTTTGCAGCGTCGAGATGTAGCCGCTGACGACGGCCATCGTGACCACCATGCACGCAATCGCAAGCGCCATACCGGCGATGCTTAACCACGACGTCAGATCGAAGAATCGACGCTTATGTTTGCCGCCGCGAATGTAATGTTTGAGCAACCAAAAAAGTGTCTTCAATGAGCTTGTTCTCCAAGCGCCTTCTCTTTTAAGTAAGCGCGGATGAAATCATTGAGTTCGCCGTCGAGAACTTTCGCTGGCGTTCCAGATTCGAAATCCGTGCGATGATCTTTGATCAATTGATAAGGGTGCAAAACGTACGAGCGAATTTGACTGCCCCACTCGTTCGCTTGCTTGCTGCTTGAAAGTTTATCGAGTTCGGCCTGACGTCGTTCTAATTCTTTTTCATAGAGAGCCGCTTTGAGCATTTTCATGGCGGTGTCGCGGTTGGCGTGTTGGCTGCGTTGGTTTTGGCAAGCAACCACAATGCCCGACGGAATATGCGTAATCCGAACCGCCGAATCAGTTTTGTTGACGTGCTGACCACCGGCACCGCTGGAACGGTACGTATCCAACTTGAGGTCTTCGTCACGAATTTCGATTTTGATGTCATCATCCACTTCGGGCCATGCAAACACCGAAGCAAAGCTCGTATGTCTTCTTGCATTCGAATCAAACGGCGAAATCCGTACGAGACGATGCACGCCCGATTCTGCTTTGAGGTAGCCGTAGGCGTAAGGACCTTCAATATGAAGGGTGGCAGATTTAATGCCCGCGCCCTCACCTTCTGAAATATCCATGACTTCGCACTTGTAGCCATTGATCGACGCCCAACGCGTATACATTCTGAGCAGCATCTCCGCCCAATCCGCGGCTTCGGTACCACCCGCGCCCGAGTTGATCGAGAGATAGGAGCTCGAAGCATCTTGCTCGCCATTGAGCAGACGCTTGAGTTCGAGATCGTTGAATTTTAATTCCAGTTGCGCCAGTTCGGCTTGCACTTCTTTAAATGTGCCTTCGTCTTGGGCCTCTTTCGCCATCTCAAGCAAGACGAGTGCATCTTCTGTGCGCGTCGAGAGATCCTTGTAATCGCCGAGCGCTCGCTCCAGCAACACCTTCTCTTTATTGATTTTCTGCATTTCCTGGTGATTGTTCCAGACGTCTGGGTTCTGCGACTTCTGCTCTAGCTCTTCGAGACGCTTCGTTTTTGCGCCGATGTCAAAGATACCTCCGCAGATCAAGAGTGCGCTCTTTCAGCTTCAACAATTGCGATTTAATTTCCGACTCTTGCGTCACAAGCGACATGCGGGACTCCTCGAAAGACTATGTGAGCAATGTATTCGGTGCGCGGCCCGTGCGCAAGGCTTCAGCAATTGACACACCTCTTCTTCAAAACGCCGAAGCCCTGCATCACGGAAATCCGCGAAAAATTCCGTCTGAATCGACGTTGTCTGCGAACTCCTCGAAGCCCATGTTTGCGAGCGTTAGGTTGTTTTCCACTCCCCACATTTCTGTCGGAATGACCCGGAATGTTCGCCCCGGTTCCTCAAAAAAATCCATCACGAGAACCGGCTTTTCCGGATGGGTCATCGCCGTGCGATCCGCGACAAAAAGATAAGACCTTTCCGCATCCTTAGTGAACTCGACTGGAGCATACGTCGCCAACTCGTCTTCCGTTATTCCATCAAAATCTCGGTCACTAATGCATTCAACATGTGCCTGGAATTCTCCTACGGGTGCGCTGATCGCTTCGCAGAGTTTGAGCCACGCCTCATCATTTGAAAAATCAGTGGAGCACCAGTGCTTGTTCTGTTGCTGGAAGTGGTTTTCTCATGAAGATATTCTAAGCAAACTGCTCGCATTCGGCAATCGCATCTGCATAAGGTGGTCCGTACCCTATGCAGAAATTTTGTAGAAAATGAACCGCTGATTTGATAATTGATTTCGAATGCAAAAACTTTTCTTGTTTATGGTTGGTCTTTGTTTCTGCCTTTCCTCCTTGGCGAAAGAGTCCGACCAGGCGGCACAAAAGAAATGCTTAGATTCACTAAGCAAAACCAAACAAGTCTATCCGATCATGATCGCGATTGGCGATATCCATGGTTCAATTGCTGCCTTAAAAAAGCTCATGCGCGCCATCAAGGCGAAATACGACTTGAAGAAAGTCCGTTTGGTTTTTTTAGGCGACTACGTCGATCGCGGTGAAGACAACAAGGCGACGCTGGAGTATCTGATTCAACTCAAAAAGAAATACCCGCATTTCGTATTTCTAATGGGGAATCATGACTACATGATCGTAAAAGGAAAGCCGTGGGGGCTTGATGACGGGACCGCCGCTCAATTCGACTATCGAGGGCAGCGGATTTTGAAAGCTCATATGAAATTTCTAGAGGAATTAGAGCCTTATTTTGAGGGACGCAATTTTGATTTCCTGCATGTCGCTCCGGACTTTCCGGGCAAGGGAGTGAGTGAGTTGCCACTAAAGAAATACGACACTCATCGATACCCGATCTTTGGATATGCCCCGGATGACGAGTATCGCGGGACAAAGCGTGTGATTTATGGTCACGATCCCGAGTACTCCGTCCGGTACTGGGGAAAAACTATCTGCATCGATACATCGTGCGTTTTTGGCGGCGATCTGACGGCTTTAGTTGTGAATGACAAAACCGGTAAAATTAAGGAAGAAATTTCGGTTCAGAATCCGCGTTGAAGCTACCTGCAGATTTTAGCGAAGATTTTGTCTTGGAGCGCGAACATCTTCTTGGCGTCAGCCTGCGACGTTTCGTGGTCGTAACCTAATAAGTGCAAAGCGCCGTGGAGGATCATGTAGCCGAGTTCTTCGTTGTACGTGAGGCCCGTGTCCACAGCTTGTTTCCGCAGAACTTGAGGGCATAAAACCAATTCGCCCATCACACCCGGCTCGCCGGATTCGAAGCTCAGGACATCGGTTGCATAGTTTTTGCCGCGGTATTGTTTGTTCAATGATTTGATTTCAGCGACATCAACGAAGACGACGACCAACTCAGAAGATTTTAATTTCAAAAAAGGTTTTTGCTTCGAAAGTTTCGCGATCCACGTTTCTAAGAATTTTCGTGGCATGCGCGAAGAGCGGCAGCGATTGATCAATACTGCCTTCATGAGACGGAGAACGATTTCTTTTTATTATTTGGCTGACGAATTGTGTACGAAGGGCCCGGTGGCAGTGCTGGTTGATTCGCCGGTGATGTCGGATAATCGATGCGTTGATGGTAGATTCCTAAGATCACGCGACGGTAACAGTTTTCGATGATACTGAGATCACGAAGTGTCAGATCACATTGATCGAGCTGTCCATCTAAGAATTTATTTTGAATGATGTTTTTCACCAAGCTCGTTAAACGCGCTGGCGTTGGCTCTTCTAATGACCGAGCCGCCGCTTCGATTGAATCCGCAACCATCAACAACGCCGCTTCTTTAAACTGCGGTTTTGGACCTGGATAGCGGAAGTCTTCTTCATCGATGGTATCGATGTCCTCGTCTTGCTCTTCGATTGCTTTATTATAGAAGTACGAAATCAAAGTGGTTCCGTGATGCTGCAAGATTCCGTCGATGATCGCCTTACCCAATTTGTGACGGAATCCCATCTCAGCGCCGTCTTTTACGTGCGCGATCAAAACCGTCTTACTCATGTGCGGCGAAATATGATCGTGCGGATTCTGACTCGGACGTTGATTCTCAATGAAGTACTGCGCATGTTCGGTTTTACCGATGTCGTGGTAATACGCCATCACTTTGGCGAGCAACGGATTCGCACCAATCTCTTCGGCCGCCGCTTCACACATGCTGCCCACAACAAGCGAGTGGTGATACGTGCCCGGCGCCTTCACAATCATCTCTTTCATCAAAGGATGATTGAGGTTTGAGAGCTCCAGCAATTTCACGTCAGTTGTATAGTTGAAGATACTCTCTAACAACGGAACAAACGCCATCGCCACCATCGACGAAAGCACGCCACCTGCAAACCCAAGTGGAATATTCCACACAAGATAATGCATGTGGCCCATCTCACCAGCCGGGTAAAGGAAGGTCACAACCGCAAGCACCAATCCATTCACGAGACCCGTGCGAATGCCGGCCCGATAAATATCGTTACGCTTTTGACAAGAATGCACACCGCGAGCGGCCGCGATGCCACCGATGGCCGACACAATTAAACAGACAAAACTCATCGATGGGTCGGCCATCAACGCAACTGTGATCGCCAAGAAGATGGTAAAGAGCCATACAATCTCGCCCGTCTCAATCAACAAACCCACAAGCATTGGACCAGAAGCGACCGGAGCCGCAAACAACAGACTGTTTGCCGGAATCGCCGTTCCAAAGCGACTGAGCAAAGCGCCGTCGGTGATGAACAAAAATACTTTCGTTAAGCAGACCACCAGGAACATCACGGTGCCCATGGCGTAAAGATCTTTGGCGTTCAATTTCAAACGACGTTTTGCAATTCGACGTAAATAAGAGAAGAAGACCGTCACCACGAGCAAAAACAAAAAGGCCGTCGCGAGCGATACGAAGTCGGTGCGACGCGAGCTCTTTAACTGATTGATCTCATTTAAAAGCGTCAAATGAACCGGCTGAACGACTTGGCCTGCACTCACGATCACCTGATTGCGTTTTACTGAAATCTGAACCGGTAAGACCGCATCGCGCGCTTTTTTACGACGATCAATTGTCTCCTGTTTGTTGAACGTCATATTCGGAACAACAAACAACTGCGCTAAATCCAAACAATTCTTTTTATCTTTGGCCGCGAGCGTATCAACGCCCGCCACGCCATCTAACGTAAACTCACTTGTTTTACGAAGATCGCGCATATCGGTTTTTTCAATCGTGAATTCATCACCGACCGCTTGGCTATGACCCACTGAGCGAACCGAGACTTGATGATTCACATCTTCTGGCGGCATTCCCTGACCATCAAAGATTTTCTTCGACGACCATTTGAGAAGCGAACGAATCACGATGTTTTCTGTTCGGGCCGAAAATTTCTGCTCCGTCAGCCAATCGAACAAACGGTGCGGAACCTCGACACCGATTTCTTTTTCAAAAATCGGTTTGAACTTGGCAAAGTCTTTGATTGCTTCTTCGCGGTGATATTCGTCTGTGGGCCAATTCGTCGCACGCGCTTCATCGCGTAACACACGAAATGCACGGTAAATACGGTTGAAGACTTGCTCATACAAACGCGCATCGTAATCAAAAACGGGCAAAACTTCCTGCTCGGCCGACTTGCGCTTATCTTCGGTCGCGGATTCATCGACGATCTGAAACGACAATGGCGATTTAATATCGGCTGGCGCGACTTCACCCAGTTGGGCGTGGTAAGCAAAATCAAGACTGAAGAAAACGAGGAAAGAAAGAACGAGACAGAACAGGAAAATCATCGACCAAGTTTGCAAATGAAAACGCTGATTCAAACTGGAAATCCAGTTTGCCAAGAATTTGCGTTCCCACGCCAATTGCTGAACCCAATGCACAAAGCGCCGTGTGGATTCTTTATGGCTATTTTTTAAAAGGTTTTTCCGACTGTCCACGAATGTCCTCTTTTCCTATTTTCGGAATATCACGTCAATGTTATGAAGAAAAATTCGCCCTAGACTGGCCGTAAGGAGCATTATGAACCCAATTCCCTCTCAACGTCGTGATTTTAGTGCCTTAGTCGAGATCGTAAAATCCTTACGCGGCCCGACTGGTTGTCCGTGGGACAAAGAGCAAACGCACCAGACCTTGACCCGTTATGCCATCGAAGAAGCCCATGAACTGGCCGAAGCCATCGATCAAGGAAAACGGAGCGAGATCGTCGAAGAACTCGGCGACCTATTGTTACAAGTCGTTTTGCATGCCGAGATCGGACGACAAGCCGGCGAGTTCGATATCGGCGATGTGATTCAAAGCATTTCTGACAAAATGATTCGTCGTCATCCACATGTCTTTGGCGACGTCGATGCAAAAACCAGCGAGCAAGTTTTAAAAAACTGGGCCGAAATCAAAGCGGATGAAAAAGCGAAAAAAGGACAAGTGGTGTCCACCGATAGCTTTGGCTTACCTCCCGAACTCCCCGCTTTGATGATGAGCCAAAAAATCGGTGAAAAAACGCGCAAAGTGAATTTTGATTTCGCTGACTTGCAACAAGCTTTCTCCAAGGTAAAAGAAGAAGTGGCGGAATTCGAACAGGCGGCAGCCAGTAAGAACCGAGAAGAAATGGAACATGAACTCGGCGACATCTTCTTTGCCGCTGCCCAAGTGGCTCGATTTTTTAACGCCGATGCCGAACAAACGGCGCGTAAGAGCAATCGACGGTTTGAAAAGCGCTTTTTTGAAATGCAGAAGCTGTCGCAATCCGATTTCGCAAGTTTACCGGCGGAGGAGAAAGAACGTCTTTGGCAGGCGGCCAAAAAAGCCCTATCATCGAAATGAGGGAGTTCGCCCAAGCGAACGACTAATATTAAATGCAACAAGCAGAATCATCTAAGCCAAAAAGTTCTTTTCGAAATGCATCTTTAGTCGCCGCTGGGATCTTACTCAGCCGCATCGCGGGCCTCATCCGCATGCGAGTGCTCGCGCACTTTCTCGGTGATTCGGACGCGGGCGACGCGTTTTATGCCGCGATCAAAATTCCAAACTTCCCGCAGAATTTATTTGGTGAAGGCGTTTTATCGGCGTCATTTATTCCGGTGTACGCCAACCTGATCGCCCAGGGCGATAAAGAACAGGCGCGCAAAGTCGCCAACGTGATTTTGTCATTTCTCATTATGATCGTGTCATTCTTTGTCGTGACCGGAATTTTCGTCACTCCTTATTTGATCGATCTGATCGCACCCGGATTTCACGGCGAAAAAAGAGAGCTCACGATTCAGCTCGTGCAAATCATTTTCCCCGGCACAGGTCTCCTGGTTTTATCCGCATGGTGTTTGGGAATTCTCAATAGCCACGGCAAGTTTTTTCTGTCGTACACCGCGCCCGTTTTATGGAACTTCGCGATTATTGGCGTCCTCGTCGCGTTTCGCCACGATCATGACGAAAATCACCTCGCCAACTACGCGGCCTGGGGACTTTTACTCGGAAGTATTTTGCAATTTGGTGTGCAATTTCCAACCACGATGAAGCTGGTTCCGCGCATTCGTTTGGATTTCTCGATGAAGCTGGATTCTGTCAGACAAATCATTCGCAACTTTTTGCCGGTCGTATTTGGCCGCGGCGTTGTCCAGATGAGTGCATATATCGATAACGTTTTGGCCAGCTGGCTTCCATCGGGTGCGGTGGCAGCACTTGGATACGCGCAGTCTATTTATATGTTGCCGATTAGCTTATTCGGTATGTCGATTTCGGCCGCCGAACTTCCGACCATGTCGCAAGCCTATGGCCGTGCCGATTTTTTCGAGACGCTGAGACATCGCGTGGAATCGGCGTTTCGCCAGATTGCCTTTCTCGTCGTGCCCTCAATGGTCGGATTTTTATTGTTAGGCGACGCGATCGTCGGCCTGCTCTTTCAAACCGGTCAGTTCAACGAGCATACGTCTGTCTTTGTTTGGGGAGTTCTCGCCGGATCGGCCGTCGGTTTGCTCGCCAGCACACTTGGTCGACTCTATTCTTCTGCGTTTTACTCGCTTCGCGACACGCGCACGCCCCTTCGCTTTTCCATCGTTCGGGTCATTCTCACGACGATTTTGGGTTACGTAATGGGCCTACAATTGCCCGGCTGGCTCGGCGTCTCCGCTGAATGGGGCACCGCTGGTCTCACCGCATCTGCAGGGATTGCCGGCTGGGTGGAATTTTTGCTTCTCCGCCGCGCGCTCACCAAAAAAATCGGTGCGATGCACATCTCATTTGGTTTCTTGGCAAAACTCTGGTCGGCATCGCTCGTTGTCGGCGCTTGCTGTTACGGCGTGAAGCTCGTCATGCCGGTTCACCATCCGGTTATCCGTGGCGTCGTCGTGTTGGCGGTCTTTGGCCTCCTGTATTTTCCGATCACGGCGGGGCTGGGCATCGAAGAGTCAGGTCGGTGGACCAGCCGGTTGTATGGTCGCACGCTTGGGCGTGCTCCCCGTCTCTCTAACTGGTTGAAACGACGAAGCTAACCCGAAAACCGCTGCCACAACAAAGCTCTTGGCTTTTGCCGCCCGGTTATGATAACCCTTCGGACTTCTGTTTGTTTTCTTTGGAGGAAACTTGGCTAATCATAAATCCGCTGAAAAGCGTGCTCGTCAGTCGTTGCGTCGTAGCGCTACGAACTCAAAAACTCTTGCTGAAGTTCGCACAATCGAAAAAAAGTTGCGCGCATCGGTTGCTAAAAAAGATAAAAAAGCGAGCGAAGAACTTCTTGTGACTTTCATGAGCCGTGTTGGCAAAGCTGCTCAAAAAGGCCGCGTTCGTACGCAAACTGCTTCTCGCAAAATCAGCCGCATCTCTAAACAGATCGCAGCTCTCTAATTTTAGAGCGTGATATTTTCCTGAGTGGCGCGGGCAACGAAATTTCTCAGCTCGCGCTTAAAGTGAAAATCTAAATTTTCAAATTCAAAACCGACTGCCGCCTCGCCCTTATCCGTTTTTGTCATGTAACGGACATTTACGCGCGCGCACACCAGTGAGCCGTCTGGAATCTGAAACGTCAAAATCACTCGATCGTTTTCACGAAACGCAAACTCTGAAGTGAGCTTCATTCCGCCTTCGCCGACCTGCAAAGAACGACCAACGGAATAGTGTCCTTGATAA
>Ga0105239_10006944_pt1 | contig 13056 bp, 12 predicted proteins | sample KBSC44metaG_FD_92761 | JGI IMG/M metagenome (GOLD analysis project Ga0105239, IMG submission 92761) | Corn rhizosphere microbial communities from Kellogg Biological Station, Michigan, USA - KBS C4-4 metaG | ecosystem: Host-associated > Plants > Roots > Rhizosphere > Soil | place: Michigan, USA...
CCATGCCATCACCTACGATAACGACCCTGCCCTTGCCTATGCGAAGGGCGGCATTCTGGAAGCGATGGCGAAGGCGAAGAAGCAGGGCAAAGTCCGCTTTATAGGGTTCACCGGCCACAAAGATCCGGGGATCCACCTGGAGATGATCAAGCGCGGCTTTCCGTTCGACTCCGTGCAGATGCCCTTGAATCCGTTCGACGCCAACTTCCTCAGTTTCCATCGGCAGGTGCTGCCGGAACTGGCAAAGCGTGGTATCGCCGCCCTGGGAATGAAGCCGATGGGCGGCACCGCCGACTCCATCAAACGCGGCATCGTCATGCCGGAAGAGCTGCTGCGCTATGCCATGAGTCTGCCGGTCGCCACCACCATCAGCGGCATGGACAAGATGGAGGTGCTCAACAAGAATATCGCTCTGGCGCGGGAATTCCAGCCGATGTCGAGTTCCGAGATGCAGTCGCTGGAACAGCGCTGCGCGCCGAGTTCGGGCGACGGGCGGTTTGAACTCTACAAAGTCTCCATCAAGTACGACAACCCCGAGACGCGCCGTCCGCACGGTTTTCCGCAGGATCCGCAGAGCAAGGAGAACCAGGAAGCCCTGCAAGGACAGGGCCTTTCCGGCCAGGACGAGAGTCTGATTCCCCACTAATGCACTTCCATAGGACAGGTTGCGTTCAGCAGAGGCCGTGACCACGAAGGTGGTCACTTAGTTGCGAAGCAACCCTAGCGAAGGAATTCATTCCATCGCCAGCTCGCAAGGTGCACGAAATAGAGAGTTGAGGTAGAGATGACATCAGAGAAGAGAGCCCGGGAAGAGACGCATGGCCGACCGCGAAATCCCTACCGCCGCCAGTTTCTCCAGGCAGGATTGGCAAGCGCAGGGATCGCTCTAAGCGAAGCGGCCCTGCACGCACAGCAGACGCAGCAGAAAGCCGCGCCGCCGAAACCGGAAGGAGAGGGAACGACTATGCCTTCCGCCTTTGCCGGACAGAACGTGATGAACCACTCAGCGCTGCATCCGGCAGCGCTGGCGCCCCTGCCGATGACGAACACCGGCCCCGGCCAGATCCCGAAGAAGCCGCTGGGCAAAACCGGCGTCAACGTCTCGATCATCGGAATCGGCGGATCGACGCTCGGGCAGGCGAAATCGTACGAGGAGGCCAAACAGATCCTCGATGAAGCGATCGATGCCGGAGTGGACTTCATGGACAACGCCTGGGAGTACAACGAGCATAAGAGCGAAGAGTGGATGGGGCAGGCGCTGCAGGGGAAACGGGACAAGGTGTTCTTGATGACCAAAGTCTGCACGCATGGCCGGGACGCGAAGGTCGCCATGCAGCAGCTCGAAGAGTCGCTGCGCCGCCTGCGCACCGATCATCTGGACCTCTGGCAGATCCACGAAGTCGTGCATTTCAACGATCCCGATCTGCACTTTATGCCGGGCGGCGTTGTCGAAGCGTTGGCGATGGCGAAGCAGCAGGGCAAAGTGCGCTTCGTCGGCTTCACCGGCCATAAGAACCCGATGATTCATCTGCGAATGCTGGAGTTGGCGGATCAGCACAATGTGAAGTTCGACACGGTTCAGATGCCGCTCAATCCGTTTGACGCCACCTTCCGCAGTTTCGCGCAGCACGTTCTGCCCGAAGCGAACCGGCGTGGTATCGGAGTGCTCGGCATGAAGAGCCTGGGCGGCAGCGGTGAGGCGGTGCTGCAGGGAGCCATCACCGTTCCCGAAGCCCTGCGTTACGCCATGAGCCTGCCCGTCGCGACGACCGTCAGCGGTATCGACTCGCTGCAGGTGCTGCGTCAGAACCTTGGCATCGCCCGGGACTTCAAGCCCATGAGCGCGACCGAAATGCAGTCGCTCCGGGATCGCTGCGCCGCTGCCGCTTCGGACGGCCATCTGGAACTCTACAAGACCACTAAAAAGTACGACGCCGCCGTGGGGCGTGCGCAGCACGGCTTCCCATCCATCGAAGAGCTTCCCGCCTGATCTCCCAAATCGATGAAGCCGCCCGACAGTTCCTTCCGTCCTGAAAGGGTAGCAGAGATGTGCTGGAAGGCCGACCTGTTGTGGCGGCTCGATGGGAGATACAAAATGCAGGTATGGCGTTCGGTGATGGTGACACTTTCGCTGGTTGTTGGGCTTGCAGGCATGGGGAGGGTAGGGGAGACGCAGAGCGATATACCGCAGCGCCTGGATTACAATGTCGCCCGGCAGGGGCCGCTGCTGATGCTTCTGCCGGGCGAGATGGGAATTCCGCCTCAGTCGCAGTTGACACCTGCACAACAGGAGGCGTTGGCAGCCATGATCGATTCGCGTGGCAAGCGGGTCGTGGTAGGCGGGATGACGGTAGTTGCGCCCAAAACGATGCAGGTCATTGAGACCAAGCCAGGCAAGCCGGACCCGTATGCCGGTATGAAAGCGGAGGAGCGGCTGCAAGCCCTGCTCTCCTTTTTCGATGCCGCGCAGTGGAAAGCGGCGGGCAGTACGCAGGGAATCGGCCTCTCCGAGATGAGCGATGTCGAGCGCGGGCTCTTCCTCAGCCTGCTGCCGGAGCAGATGAGTGTACAGCGGACGCGCCTGGTAGCGGGGGATCAACCGGGAGCGTTGACCTATGTCCCCCAGGGAAATGCGCAAGAGGTCGATCCGCTGGCGACCCGGCTGCGCCTGGTGCGCAAAGTCAATTTTAGGTTCTCGAAGCAGGGGGCGGACGACTATAGCTTTGGGGGCATGGTCGAACCGGGCGCAGGACAGGAGATCGTCACGCTGGCCGCGAGCGAACCTCGCGGCGACAAGAAGCCCGATCCGGAGACAATTTTCGCGTACGGCGTTCCGGTCGTCTACAACGTTCCCAGCCGGCTCAAGGTGGGAGAACTCAACTTCGCCGACCCAAAACTGGCCCGACCGATCACCCTGGACGGCGACTTACGGACGTTGGGAGATCTCTTGAAACGGGTGGCGCAAGTGAGCGGTTTGGATCTGATGGCCGACAAGCGGGTGGCAGGGCTGTCGCTCCTGATTCGGTCCCTTCCCGGTCGACAGGTGCGCGGAGCGGACGTTTTGCGCGCCTGTTGCTGGGCCATCACGGGCGCGTTTCGGCGCGTTGGAGCCTCTACCTATCTGCTGACCGACGATGTCGCAGGGATCGGAACGCGCTTCGCGCGTCTGGAGGAGTGGGCGGAAGCGGCTGCGGAGGTGCGTAGAAAGGCGATCGAGGACGGCACGAACACGGCCATCAAGCACGATCCCCTGTCCCACCTCAACTTCGCTCCCGGCGATCCGCAGGGACTGCCGGCGGCGATGATGAATCAGATCGACGATGCCTACCGCAAAGAGCGGTACAGCCCCTCTCCTGAGTTCCAATTCACGGATCTGCCGGTCGCGCTCCAGGAGTCGGTCACGCAAACGGCGGAGTTCTGGGAAAAGCAGGGAAGTCCCGTTCGGACGGATCGGCTGCGTGTCGGCACGGAGATGTCGGTGCAGTTCGTGGTTCCGGGCGGGGCGGCGGTGACGGCCCCCTTTTCACAGAATATCAGTTCTCAGTACCTTCAGATGGTCGCCACGGGCCCCGCGCCTCCCGCTCCGGCGCGGGCAGGAACCCCCGCGCCTCCTCCGAAACCGATGCCGGAGGCGCTGAAAAAGCGGGTGCTGCTGGCGCGTCTGCCTCCGGAGGCGCCGGACGTTGCTGCGCTGCTGGGGGCGGCGAAAGCCAAAGGCTTTACGGAGGTCTGGCTGCATGTCCGCCTGGACGACCCTCAGGCTACCGAACACCTTGCGGCCGCGCAGGTCGTCGGCAGAAAACTGGGGCTTTCGATCGGCGGAGCTGCCACGCTGCTGCGAGGCGGGGGGCTTGCGGGCACGGAGGATGTCAATATTTTCGGGGAGACGGGTGCGGCGTATGCGAAGCGTCGAGCGATCGCCTCACCGCAGATGCGCAGCTACTACGCACGCGTGGCTGACTGGATACAACTCGCACCGGAGCAGATCATAAAGCGCTTGACCCCGCTGGCGCAGACGCCCGGTCTCTCGGCCCTGACGCTCAAAGCGTCGGCGGCTCCCGGCTGGACGGGCGATATGCCGGGCGGGGACGGGATTCCTACCAACGGCCATATGGGCTTTGACCCCGCGCTCCGTCTTGCCTGCCTGCAGACGGAAGGCTTCGATCCCATCGATGTCGGACCCTATCCCTATGCGCTGGGGACGATGGTCAGTTTGCACCTTTTCCCGGATCAGCCTTCGGACGGCCTCTGGAAGGCGCTGAACAGTTTCCGTCTCCGGCAGAATCAGCAGGGTCTGGCGCAGGTGCATGGAGCGCTGCGCAACGCTGCCCCGCAACTGCCGCTCTATCTCGACGATCGGGCCAGCGCCTATACCGACCCGAACACTCGCTGGCTTGCACGCTGGGACGATCCTGCGCGGATAGCCGTCAACCCGGTCTTCTTCGTCGATAGTGTCGCGCGGGACGCAGCATTCGCGAGTTCTCCCGAGCCGATTCTGCGCTGCCCGCCGTGGAACGGCAAGCCGGAAGGTCTCGCCAAGACACTGGGGGAGGCGGCGGCAAAAGCGGTCCATAAGTGGCCCGGCATCGCCCTCGACCTGACCGGTTTCGCTCCCCCCGACGCCCTCAAACAGCTCGGCGGACTACCGGACATCCCTGCTCGCTCCCGCTAAATTAGGGACTATCTCAGGGGAGGTCTACCGGCGTCTTTGAGATATTCTAGGGAGCGCACATCCGAGATTCGTACCGACTGGGATCCTCCTGAGTTGGTGAGGATATAGTTCTTGCCGACCTGGCGGATCAGGCCGATAGCCCAACTTCCGTCTTTAAGCAGGACGAAAGCCTCTTTCAGGACGGTCCCAATCCTGGAGTCCTGTTCGACGCTGGGGGTCAGCGCTTCGCTCTGGGTGTCCGCACTGACATAGACGCGGTAGGTCTTGCCGACAGGGAGTTTGGCCTCTCTGTTATTGGCGATCGTATCCACGACCACGCCTTCCTCGCTGCCTGCCGGGTTGGTCTGCGCATTGGTGCGTGCTGCCCGGTGTGCTGCACGCAGGGGGATGTGCGTTTTGTCCCAGGCCAATACGTAGTCACAACGGAGGGCCAGCTTACCGACGCCACGGGATTTCGGGTTGGCAGGCACTTCGACGACCTGGCCGGGAACCGGCGTGTCACGGGCGATCAGGAGCGTATGTCCGGGGCCATAGACGTCTTTGGCGACGTAGAAGAGAAGTTCACTGCCGATCTTCGTGGCGTCCGATTGAACGTCCCCTTTGAGCATGACCGGCACTTCGGTCAGTTCCGGGATCACGACTTTATGCGGGCTGGGGCCAAGCATCACCGAACTGCCGGCGACGGTCACTTTGCCGAGTTGCGTGGTGGTGGTCTGGATGTCTTGCGCAGTGCTTGCGGGCGCCTGGGCATGGCTCGGCATCACGGCTGCAGCCAGTAAGAGGGTGGAAAGTGTCAGGCGAATTGGCGTTTTCAATCGATGTCTCCTCAAGAGTCGAGGGCGACGCGCAGAATGGCGTAAGCCCATGGATGCTTGACTGAAAGTCTGGGATAGGATGGTCTACCTTACCCGATCCCAGTGCTGGAGACATCCGCGAAACGGCACATTTTGGGAAAATGGATCTCACGAAAAGAGTATATTAGCTGTTTTAGCGGAGGCTACTCTTGAAATGCAGGGGGAAATACCACGGTTCCCTGGATGCCTTCCAGGCCATCAGGGCGCAATAGATAGGCCATAAAGACATTATCAGGAACCGGAATCGCGCACTTCAAACCCAAACTACCGGCAGGCACGAAGCCGAAACGCGGATAGTAGGTGGGATGTCCGATCAGCACCACCACACCGTGACCCAACTCAGTGGCGCGCTCCAATCCGGCCTGAAGCATCTGCCCGCCCACACCCTGCTTCTGGAACTCCGGCATCACCGAGATAGGGCCGAGCGCCGGAACCGTCCACGATCTGCTTTCACCCTCGATCGCTACTTCACTGAACATCGCATGCCCTACGATCTGCCCCTCGTGTTCCGCCACCAGGGAGAGTTCCGGGATAAAACCGGAGGATTGTCGCACCCTCTCCACCACAAGGGCCTCATAGGGCCTGCCGAAAGCCCGCTCTGTGATCTCCTGAATGACTCCCGCATCGCTCTCCGCTTCCGGTCGAATAGACACTTCCAACATCATGCCCTCCCCATATTAAGTCTTCCTTCTTTATCGCAGCCTATCTCGCCGTGCTAAAGTCAGAGCGATCTTGCGGGCGCATTTCGACGTTCGGCTAGTTCTCCTGCATGGCTCGCAACAGTTGTTCCGGCCTGGTGTCTGTGGTAGAAGCGGCGGCTCGGAGCAGTTCTGTCTGCGGGGCAGTAGAAGGTTGTGTGGAGCCTCGAACCAGTGTCTCGATGTCTGGAAGATACGCGGTGTTGTGCCGGGTAATCAGGGTGACCCGCTCCATCTCCCGGGTGTATTTGAAAACGAATCGTCCCCACACCATCGTGGCAAGTCCAAATACGGCAAGGCCGCCGTTCCAGAGGAAGTAGGCGCCGATGTCCCTATGGAATTCCCACAAACAGAACCATGCATTCGATGCCGATGCAAACAGACAGAAAAGTCCTAAACCCACCGCGGCGCCGGACAGCGAGTACAGGGAAGACTTCTTCCGGACGGTTTGGAAGTACTCTTCTCGGCTTACCAATCGCCTTTGGGATTTTGGCTTACTCATTGTGGGCGCTCTGGGAGGAGGCCGAGTCACCTTGAGGTTCATGCGCTCCGGCCTGCTTCAGCAGCCGTCGAATCTCCCTACCGTTCGGTCCTTTCTGGTCTTTCGCCCACCACATCACATTCTCCGAGGTGGGATCTGCTCCCTCAGGCAGCAGATTGCGGACAGCCGGCAGATCATTGTCCATGACGGCATGTTGTAAGGCAGACCCAGACCAGTCGTCATGGATCTCCTCGATGTTCATGTCTCCGCCATGAGTATGCAGATAGTGCAGGATCTGTCTGTCATCCATCACCAGGAGAATGGGGTTGGTCTCTCCCAGGCAGTGAATGTTGGGACTTGCGCCATGCTCGACGCACCAGCGCACCATCGAAAAATTCCTGCGTTCCGCCGCCTGGGCGAGCATCCATTCCCGACCGGTCTGTGTGACAGGGATACTGACTATCAGCAAAAAGAGGAAGCCAAGAAGCATCCCTCCGCTAACTATCAATTTGCGCGATTTTTGTCGTTCCACGGGCTCCTCTTTGATAGGTTTGATACGATCTAACGCGACTGGGTCTCCTGATTCTGTACCTGTTCCGCTCGCAAAAGTTGGGTGGAAGGCGTCTCCTGTCCCTGGCTTGCTGCGCGAAGCAGTTCTGTCTGTGGCTGGGAAGGGAGTTCCGAAGCGCGAACCAACGTGTGTTCCGGCGACTGTGTGGAGGCAATCTCCTCTTTGAGAAGTTCTACCGGTTCAGTGACGACCGGACGCCATAATTTGACCCCAATGCCCAGTAAGACGGCCGTGAGGCTGATCCAAAACAAGGAACTGGACCAGACATCCAGGTTGATGAGGGTCGCAATGCCAACCAGGATGCCAACGCCTCCGAGCAATAAAAATAGTTGGGCAACGCTCTGGAGTCGTTTAATGGTCACTCTGTTTTGTTGGCGATCAGCTTTCATTGAGCCCCTTTTGGGAATGCGCTGCTATAAGGTACCTACGTTCCAACGAACGTTGAGGCTTCACTTCGATGGGATGGGCGGGAACCGATAGTTATCGATAAGTTGTCACTCAGCCTCCTACGCGGCGCTACCGACGTGCTCACAATGTTCCCGGATAAAACGGCGCAACTCTCGCGGCGAGCGGATATGAAACACCTGTTTTTCGGAGGGCAGGCTCTCGATCATCTCCAGCAGCCGAGGGCGCATGTGATGGTGGATCGTCCACATCAATTTTATCAGTCGCCCGGTCATGGGCAGCATGGGACAGTCTGCCGGGAGATCCGGGCGTGGGCGGAAGATGCATTGGATCTGCCGCTTCATCGCCCACCAGTAGTGAATGTGCAGCGGAAAGTCGATGAGGATGATGGTATCCGCGGCGGCAAATCGCGCGGCAATGTTGTCCCAGCCACCCCAACCGTCGATGATCCACCGGTCCTGGGAGAGGATCGCCTCGTGCTTCTGCCGAACCTCTTCCGCGGGAGTCGCGACCCAACCCGGCTTCCACTGGATCAGATCGATGGAGTGTAGCGGCAATCCGATCGCCTGACTGAGACACCGACTGAGCGTGCTTTTTCCGCCTCCTGCATTGCCGATGATGGCTACATTCGTCATGGGGCTGTCTCCTTTCGAATAGCAATAACTGCTCTCATGTTCGCCGGAAGTCTGCGATCTCCTCCCTGTGCGCGGAGAACGCAATGCCTGACACTACGGAAGGGCGATGGGACGCGGGAAAGGGGAACGGTCTGCGACTGTCGAACAGAAGGAGAGTTGAGCCGAGAGGAGAGCGTGTCATGGAGAGCGTACCGAATACGTTTGCGCCGGAGACCTGTCATCAGCATCTTCTGGACGGCCTGGTTCCTGCGCTGGCCTATACGCCCAAGCGAGACTATGCGGAGTGGCGGCAGGCGGTGGAGTTGCGTCTGCACGAACTGCTGGGTCCGATGCCCGCCGTCGTTCCTCTGAATATACGGATGGAAGAGGAGAGCGAGCAGGAGTTCTACCGGGAGAAGCGGTTTGTCTTCACCTCCGAACTCGGCGCGGACGTGCCCTGTCATCTGCTGCTTCCCCAGGGCCGTAAAGAGCCGATGCCTCTGGTCCTCTGCCTGCAAGGGCATACCAGTGGAATGCATATCTCGATGGGCCGACCCAAGAATGAGAACGATGAGAAGATGATCTCCTCGGGAGATCGGGATTTCGCGCTGCAGGCGGTGCGGGAAGGCCATGCGGCGCTGGTGATGGAGCAGCGCTGTTTCGGGGAGCGCCGGGATGCGCGGGCAGGTTCGGTGCGGCATCTGGAAAACGGCTGCCATCACGCGAGTATGGTGGCCTTGCTGCTCGGGCGCACGATGGTCGGGGAGCGGGTATGGGATGTGCGACGCGCGATCGATGCGCTGGCGCACTTTCCGGAGATCGATCTGCAGCGCATCGGCTGCATGGGCAACTCCGGGGGCGGCACGATCAGTTGGTTTGCGGCGTGTGTGGAACCGCGCATTCGGATCGCCATGCCCTCCTGCTATGTCTGCTCCTTGAAGCACTCTATCGCGCAGATCGACCACTGCGCAGACAACTATGTTCCCGGTCTGCTGCGCTGGTTCGACCTAGGGGATCTGGCCTGCCTGATCGCTCCTCGTCCCCTGATCGTCGTGGCGGGCGAAACCGATCCGATCTTTCCGATCGCAGGCGTGTACCAGGCCTTCGCCACCATCCAGCAGATCTATACGCGCGCCGGAGCGCCGGACAGGTGCCGATTGGTCGTTGGAGAGGGCGGCCACCGCTTCTATGCCGCGCAGTCCTGGCCACTCTTTAAGGAGTTTCTGTCTCAGGAGGAGATGCCATGAGACTGCTGCACGAAGAAGAGAAAAGGGAGGTCGTGATCCAGCTCACGCAGGCTGAGGAGGTCACCTCGGATAGCGCCGAGATCGCGCGTCTGCAGCAGACGATAGAGCGGCGTCGGAGTCACTGTCGTTCCGCCAATCGGATCAGTTTGTCGGCGCTGGCGGGGGAACTCTTGACCATACCCGTGCTTCAGCATTTCATTCAGTCAAGTTCCGATATAGGAATACCCCTCGTCGTGTGGGCCGGCTCCTCGATCTCTATCGGCGCTCTCTCCCTGTTGTATACCTGGCGCGGCAAGAAGGCGTTGGAGCGGGCCGTCATGGATCTTGCCGAGCACGCAAGCAGCGAAGCAATCGGGCCGCTGATCGATATGGTGGAGTTCTACGGTCCCTACAACGCCTTCGGCACGCTGGGCAGCGACTATGGCACCTACCAGACCGCCGTGCAGGCCCTGACACGTCGGCTGCCACAGGTTTCCGCAGAGGAGAGATCCCGGATCAGCGCGCATCACTCTCGTCAGTTGTCTCGCGTTCTGCCGTATGTCGCCAATCCGCTCCACAAGCGGCGCTATAACGTACCGTTCGCCATCGCGATTCTCAACGCACTGGAACAGATCGGCGACACCTCTGCGGTCCCTTTCGTCGAACGGTTGGCACAGATGAAGCCCCAGAACGAAGATCGGCGTCTGCTGCAAGCGGCTGCGGATGCCTGTCTCGCGCGTCTGCGGGACAGAGCCCGAGAGGTAGAACTACAGAGTTCCCTGTTGCGCGCCAGCGATGCGTCTGTCTCAGATACTCTGCTGCGTGCGACGGTTGAATCTTCGACCACCGATCCGACCGAACTACTGCGTGCCGGGCATAAGGACGATCGTTGAGTGAGAGGCAGAATGCACGCCCCAATTCACACGCCCCAAAATGCCTACATTCCCCCCATCGCTTTGGAAGGGGCGAGACTGCCCTGCTCTTCGATCACTTGCAGCGGAACGCCGAGGCGCGCGGCGACTTCCGCGGCCACACCGCGCACTGCCTCCTGCTTGGGGCCGTCCGGAAACTCTCCCAGATTGGTCCAGGCGTCTGCCCGAGTATCTCCAAAACGACTCTGGAAGGATCGGGGAGTGAGGGAATGGGTGGTGCCATCGTGCAGCGCCACTGCCAGCACGATCTGCGCCTTGCCGGGATAATTGGGGTCGGTAATGCGCCGAAGTCGGATCTCGCGTATCTCACGGAGAGAGATTGCCGGATACCCCAGCCGTCGGAAGACACCCTCCGTATAGTCGAAGGTGGTCGGATGGCGCCGGAAGCGTAGCGAAGACACCACGCCCCAGCCCATCAGAGCCGCGATGCCGGTCGGGATCAGTCCCACCACAGAGCCGAACCATAACATGCTGATATCGGTCTTGCTTGCCGGCACAGAGTTGATGGTCAGGCCGGGGATGTCTGTGCCGAGCAGTCTGGCAAAAGGCGCGGCGATCATAGACAGGCCGAGATCGCCTACCGCCAGCATGATTGCGCCGCAAATCACCAGCGTCGCCAGCAGAACGCCGAACGAGGACCGGATTTCAGCGCGCTCCGGAAATGCAAGGTACGTGTAACCGCCCAGTGAAACCGGTTTTGATGAATCTGCTCGCATGGCATCTCCTGACACGCTGCCCAAAACTGCCGATGAAAACATTCTCTATAAAAGTGGGTTCCTCTATCCCACAGTATACCCATCAATCCTCTGGAGAAAAACGGAGTGAGATCTGTGCGATTGAGAGAAATGGGGAATCGTCGTCCGATCGATACTTTGTGAAACCTGGATCAACAAGGGGCGTCCATTCAGAAGAGATCCTGTGATTTTCCAGAGGTGTAAGCGATGAAATTTCTGCGCGAGAGAAAGAACAAAGATACCGGAATTCAGCCCACGCCGGCCGAGGAGAGTGCATCGATCACACGCCTGGAAAAGGCGATCCAGCGACGCAAGCATAACTCCAAACTCGCCTTTACCCTGTCCTGGCTGTCCGTGGTGGGGGAATTGGCGACAATGCCGATTATGATTTACTCCGTCAACGTTGACACCGCAGCCCATAGTCTCAAAGTCTTGCTCATTTGGGCCATCTCCTCTCTGCTCGCTTATTCAACGGCATTAGGGTATGTCTGGCGAGGCAAGAAAGAACTGGAACGGGCGACTGCGGATCTTCTCGGATGCACCTCCTACCAGGCGATCGGGCCGCTGATCGAAGTGGTGGGATTTTACGGTCCCTATAACGCTACCGGGAAAAGAGGCAACGATTACAAGGCCTATCAAGCTGCGGTTCAGATCCTGATTCCTCTGTTACCACGTCTTGCCGCGGAAGAGGAGTACAGCACGTTGACCAGCGTGCAGCAGCGTCATGAACTTCCTTACGTTTTGCGGCACGCCGCCAATCCCCTCTCCCGGCGTCGGTATAGTGTTCCGTTCGCGTTGGCGATTCTCAAAGCGTTGGAACAGATCGGAGACAGCACCGCTATCCCAACGGTCGAACGTCTGGCGAAGATGAAGCCGGTTGATGAAGATCAGCGTCTGTTACAAGCAGGCGCAGAGATCTGTCTGTCTCGTTTGCGGGAGAGATCTCAAGAAGTAGAACAGCAGAGTTCGCTGCTGCGTGCGAGTAGTGCTATTCCTACCAATACCCTGCTGCGCGCTGCCAACGGAACGACAACCACCGATCCTATGCAACTGCTGCGCGCGGGGCAGAAGGATCATCGATAAGCGAGGTCCGGTTGGGGCCAGACCTCGCTGTTCGGTTAGAAGTTGAGAACGATTTTCAGTCTGTTACGCCGGTTTCTTTTTGGCATGCCAGGCGGCGAGGGCGGCGGTTTCGCGTGCGGGGGTGATTCCGGAGAGCAGTTTCGTGTCCGGTTTGGCGGTGAGGCGGGCCTGAAAGTCCTCCAGGGTGGCGCGGGCGGTGTCGGCGAGGGGGCGGAAGGTCAGGCCCTTGGCGACGGCGCGCTGATTGCTCATGCGGCTGAACCCGGCGGAATCGCCCTCTCCCGGCACCCAGACGGGCATGTCGCCCCATGGCGAGACCTTCTGCTCCGCCAGGAAGTCGGCAGGCACCCAGGTGAACTTCACGTCGGCGCTGGTGATGGCGCGGATGCCGTAGAGCATCTCGGCGATCGAGAGGGGGGCTTTGGGGCCGAGCGCATTGTAAGTGCCCATATCTCCCTGCTCCACCATACGGATCGACCACTCGCCCAGATCCCGCGCATCGATGAACTGCACCGGATCCGTCGGATCACCTGGAGCCAGCACCTCGCCGCCGCGCGCGATGCGTACCGGCCAGTAGGTGAAGCGGTCGGAGGTGTCTCCCGGCCCGACGATCAGACCCGGACGGATGACGGTGGTCTTGCCGGGAAAAGCTTTCTCCGCCTCCTTCTCGGCCAGCGCCTTCAAGGCCCCATAGTTCTGATTGGTCACCCTGTCCGCGTCCGGCATGTCGGTCGTCATCACCGCAGTGGTCTCGTCCATGCCCGGTTTGCTGGTGTCGGCGTACAC
>Ga0105239_10006945_pt1 | contig 13054 bp, 15 predicted proteins | sample KBSC44metaG_FD_92761 | JGI IMG/M metagenome (GOLD analysis project Ga0105239, IMG submission 92761) | Corn rhizosphere microbial communities from Kellogg Biological Station, Michigan, USA - KBS C4-4 metaG | ecosystem: Host-associated > Plants > Roots > Rhizosphere > Soil | place: Michigan, USA...
ATAAACCCGCCCGCGACCGAAACCGCAAAGGGCGTGGCCTATATTGCGACGCAGGACGTGGTCGATGCCGGCCTTGACGACACCATGATCGTCACGGCCAAGAAGCTCGCTTCGCGCCTCGCATCGTTCATTGCTAACACGTTCGCCAGCGCGGCCGAGACGATCGCGGGAGTGATCAACAACAAGGCCGTGCATCCGGCTGGCCTGAAGGCGGCGCTGGACGATCGGCTCGGCGCTGGTGACCCGACGGCATTCGCGAAGACGCTAATTGCAGCGGCGACCTCGACTGCTGCTCGCGGAACGCTCGGGCTTGGCAACGCGGCCACGCTCAACACGGCTTCACCGAGCGACCTTCTCGCGGCCACGGCGGCCGATAAGCTGGTTACCGCCGCTGCGTTCGGGGGGCTGGGGCACGTACTTGCCGCCGCGCAAGGTCGCTACGTGTTTCCGGGTGGCCTGATCTTCCAGTGGTTTCAAGGCTCGGCCGTCGCGAATGACACCACGAACGTGCCGATCCCGCAGCCTTATGCGACGGCTTGCGTCGCCGCTTGGGTTCAGGGCGCTGCAGCCGGTCATGACGCCCAGGACAACAACCCGTCGGTCTATGGCGACCTCTCTACGGACCATGTCCCCATCTACAGCGCAGTCGATTCGGCGATCGACATCCGCGTCTACACCTTCGGATTTTAATCGTGGCGAAGATCAGCTCACTCCCGCAGGCCGGCGACTTCGACGGCACCGAAGACTTTCCCGTCGTTCAGGGCGGCGCCACCAAGCGCGGCAAATCGGGCCAGCTTGCCAGCTCATATCGGTTCAACGCGACCGAGACCTATTATGTCGACGATAAGCTGGTCACGTTTGGCGAGTTCGACGATGATTTGACCGTCTTCCGCGCCGCGTTCATCGACGGCACCGAAGTCGATTATTCCCGCCGTTTCACGGCAGGCGGCTGGGAACAGGCCTCCGATGACATCTGGTATTTCGACGACAAGCAACTTCTCGCCTGCACGCTCGCGGCCGACGATACCCTGATCGACGGCTGCGCGATCGACGGCGCCGTCTTCGATCTGGCGCTGCCCGGTGCAGCGCTCCGGTCGGACCAGTGCTGGTATGCCGATGACAAGCAGCTTCTCGCCTGCACGCTCGGCGTGGATGACACGTTGCTTGCAGGGACCTTCATCGACGCATCGATCTACGGGGCAGCAGCGTCCACCGGCGCACCTTCCACCCCGCTTCCGCCAATCCTGATCCTCGCGGACAGCCTTTCGGCGAACACCGGTGTTTCGATCAGCTATGGGCAGGCCCTCGCTACCGCGACGGGCCGCACGGTCTATAACCTCGCGATCGGCGGGCAGACGAGCCGGCAACAGGTCATCACCGCCGGCTTCAAGGCCGTGCCCGCGACGGTCGCGAATAATCAGATCGTCGCCGGCAGCAACGTCATCACCCAGCTCGGCGAATATGCCATCACCGGCATGTCGGGCAGCGGCTACCGGGTCGACAACTACCAGTGGATGTCGACGCCGGCTGATCTCGCGACGCGGACGAGCAAGGTCCAATGGGGATCGCTCAAAGGCACCGTGACGCGCACCGCCACCTCGGCGACGGCCGAATCCTATACCTTTGTGCCCGATGCGGGGCAGCAGCTGCCGATGACGTGCCCGCCGGGTACGCCGCTCGTCGTTCTGCCGGCCAATAGCTACGACGAATGCACCGTTATCTTCCGCACCGGGCGCAACGATTATGGCCTCCCGGCCGTGGTCCTCGATAGCCTGCAGTGCGTCATCGACCATACCAAGCACGGCCGCCTCATAGCGTCGTCGATCACCAACGGTGCCTATACGGCCGAACGCTGGAGCAGCTCGGCGCCGGGCTCGGGCTGGTCCACGATTTTCGGTCTTGAGCAGTCGATTGCGGCGAAGCTGCCCGGGCGTTTCCAGCCCTTGCGGCGCAAGATCATCGACATGGCGCTTTCGGCCCTCGCGATCACGCCCACCGCACAGGATCTGTTCGACCAGGCCAGCGATACGGTGCCGTGGTCATTGCATCTTACCGAGAGCACCGGCACGCTCGCGAGCGCGATCGGCGCCACGGACACCGCCTTCACCGTCACCATCGCAACGGGCGGCCTCTCGGCCGGCACGGTCATGAAGATCGAAGACGAATTCGTCCTGATCAAGGCCTTCTCGGGTGCGAACGTCACCGATTGCACGCGGGCCTATTCCGGCAGCGCGACCGCCCATGCGGCTGGCACCGCCACCAAGACCATCGATAAAATCCACCGTTCGCAAGCCTGCTACGGTTTCGAAGCCCAGCAGGACGCCGCCTTCCTCCTCGAAAAAGGGTATTGAAGTGACCTATACCGCGTCGATCCGCGCGCCTTCCTCGCTCAATGTCGCTCGTCAGCGCGCCGTCAACGATCCCCGCATCCGACCGGGGACCAAGTTCCTCTACGATTTCTGCAATCCGTTCTGCCATCCGGGCCGCAAGATCACCCCCGGCGCGGCGCCGATCGGCACCGCTTTCACGTCGCTGACGAAAGATCGGGTGCTGGCGCAGCTTGCCGGCGCCGCCTGGACGATCAACGCCGATGGTTCGTTGCAGCTGCCCGGCAACGGGGCCAGCTTCCTCAATATCGGTGCGGTGGGCGCCTACGACATGGCGCCCGCGGAATATGAATACGTCGCCTGCGTCTGGTTCAAGCCGCATCCGACCGACTATGTCACCGCACCATACACGCCGCTTCTGCAGCTTTCCTCGGGCAACGCCAATTTCGCCCAGGCGCTGATCGACATGGGTAACGACGGCCTCAAGCCGCGCGGCGCGATCGGCGTGAACGGCACCTCCTCGACCGGGGTAGGCCTCGCCAACGATATCGTCCCCGGAAACGTCATGCAGCTCGCGGTGCACTACAAGACCGGCCTGTTCGAATTCTACGCGAACGGAGCCCTCGCCGGCTCGGGGAGTGGCGGGTCGGTGCCGAATGATCTGCAGAGCGCCGCAAACGCCTTTTACAGGCTTATGGGCGGCCTGAAGGGCTCGGCCTACCGCATGTTCCACACCGATATCGCGGGCTCGATCACGACCGAGAAGGCGTGGGGCTTGGCGGACGACAAGATCCTTACCGCCGCGCAGTATATCGCCCGTGATTATGCCTTCTGCACGGGCACGTTGCCCAACACCCCCAAGACGCCCTTCGCGTGACCTGACCCTGCCGGCCCGTTGAAGAAGCGGGTCGGCGTTGCTGTGCGGTTTATGCCGCCAGTCTCGGCTATTGTGGGAGGCGCTTTCACAAGAGCCCGCCGTCGCACGACCCAAGGGCGGCGCGCATGGTCCGCTCACCAGCATGAGCGATCCCGCCGACACCCAGCGCCTTATCGGCGGAATGATCCAGGAGGGGAAAATTGCCTCCGTGGATCTCGGCGCGCGTCGCTGCACGGTGACGATCGGCGACATGACCACCGCGCCGTTGCCGTGGCTGGCAGGCCGGGCAGGGGACACCACCCATTATTCGCCGCCTACGAAGGGCGAGGGGTGCGTGGTCCTCTGCCCCGAGGGAGACGAGGAGCGGGGCCTGATCATGCTCGGCTCCTATTCCACCGCTTTCCCCGCGCCCAGCTCGGCCGATAAGCTCGATCTCACCAAGTTCGCCGACGGCGCGATCGTCTCCTACGACGCGGCTGGGCACGTCCTCACCGCGACCCTGCCGGCCGGCGCCACGATCGTGATCGTCGCGGATGGCGGTATGTCGCTCAAGGGCAACCTCGCCGTCGACGGCGATATCAGCGCGACCGGCACGATCTCGGCCGACACCGACGTCCTCGCGGGCGGGATCAGCGGCAAGGATCACGTCCACGACAAGGTGAAGGCCGGCACCGACGACAGCGGGAAGCCGAAATGATCCGCGTCTTCGCCATTGTCGGCGCGCTGGAGGGCTTCGCCGCCGCCCTCGCATGCAACGCGCTCGGCGCCGCCCCCGTGCAGGCTTTCTACATTTTTCCACTCTTCGCCGCCGCGATCTACGCGCTGGGCGGGTGGTTCATCGATCGGTGCTGCGAGTGACGGTGATGTCCGCCAACACCGGCAAGGCGCTCGATGCCGAGGCCGAGTTGTCGCAGTCGATCGCGGTCATCCTGATGACCCGCATCGGTTCGCGCCTCGCCCGCCGCGATTTCGGCTCCGAGCTGCCCGCCCTCGTCGACCAGCCCGTCAACCCGGTGACCATGCAGCGCATGATTGGCGCGACTGCGACCGCGCTGCGGCGCTGGTTGCCGTCGCTGCGGATCTCGCGCGTGCAGATCCTGAAGGGCGATCAGCCCGGCGCCTGGACGGTGCAGATTTCCCGCCCTGCAGCCGGCAGCTCCGCCGCAACCCCGCTCTCCGTCCAGCTCCGCTTCTGACCCGTCCCCCACGCCCCGAAGGAAACCATGGCACAGGCCCCGATCACCCACGGCATCACGATCACCGAACAGGCCGGCAGCCGTCCCGCGCTGCAGACCATCTCGACGCAGAATATCGGTGTCGTCGTCACCAGCACCGACGCGGACGCGACGGCGTTCCCGCTCGATACGCCCGTCCTGATCGACGACATCTCGGCCGCGCTCGGCAAGGCCGGCGATACCGGCACCATGGGCAACGTGCTGCAGGCGATCAACGATCAGGTCGCCACGCCTGTCGTGCTGGTGCGCGTCGCGGCCGGCGAGACCGATGCGGAGACCAACGCGGCCGTCATCGGCGCCACGGTAAACGGCAAGAAGACGGGCATGCAGGCGCTGCTGGCCGCACAGTCGCAGCTCACCATCCGTCCGCGCATCCTCGGCGCGCCCGGCCTCGATACCCAGGCGGTGACCGCCGCGCTCGCCGTGATCGCGCAGAAGCTGCGCGGGTTCGCCTATGCCGCCGCGATCGGCGACGAGATCACGGACGCGGTCACCTATCGCGGCCAGTTTTCCCAGCGCGAGCTGATGCTCATCTGGCCCGATTTCCTCGCCACCAATCCGCTGGGCGTCGCCGCGCCCTCCTATGGCACCGCGCGAGCGCTCGGCCTGCGCGCGCTGATCGACCAGACGCAGGGCTGGCATAAGACCCTGTCCAACGTCGCGGTGCAGGGCGTCACCGGCCTCACCAAGGATGTCTCGTTCGATATCCAGTCGGGCGACACCGATGCCGGCATCCTCAACTCGGGCGGCATCACCGCGCTGATCAACGACGACGGCTATCGCTTCTGGGGCAACCGCACCTGCTCCGATGACGCCAATTTCGCGTTCGAGAGCTTCACCCGCACCGCGCAGGTGCTGATGGACACGATCGCGACCGGCCTGAAGCAGTATAGCGACCAGCCGCTGACCCCCTCGCTCGCGAAGGACATCATCGAGCTGATCAACGGACTGCTGAGCATCCTCAAGCGGCAGGGCCGCCTGATCGGCGGGAGCGCCTGGTTCGATCAGAACGCCAACCCGAAAGACCAGCTCTTCGCCGGCAAGCTGGCGATCAAGTACGATTACACGCCGGTCCCACCGCTCGAAAATCTCGGCCTCACGCAGTCGATCACCGACACGTACTTCGCCGATTTCGCGTCGCAAATCACCACCGCCTGATCGGCGCCCGCTCCCCGCATCCCTGATATTTTCCAAGGAACGACGACACTATGGGTCTGCCCCTCAAACTCAAGGACATGGTGCTCACCAATTATGGCCGCGCCTATCTCGGCGATGTCCCGTCGGTCACCATGCCCAAGCTCGCGCGCAAGTTCGAAGAGTGGCGTGGTGCCGGCATGGACGGCCCGGTCAAGATCGACATGGGCGGCGAGGCGCTGGACATGGAATGGTCGGCTGGCGGCCCGCTGAAGGACGTCCTCTCGCAGTTCGGCGCCACCACGGTCGATGCGACCTTCCTGCGTTTCACCGGCGCCTATCAGGCCGATGACACGGAAGATCACGTCGCCGTCGAAATCACGGTGCGCGGCCGGCACGAGGAAATCGATCCCGGCGAGCAGAAGGTGGGCGAGGGCGGCGAGTTCAAGATGAAGACCGCCTGCTCCTACTACCGCCTGGAGTGGAACGGCGAGACGGTGATCGAAATCGACCGCCTCGCCCGTCTCTTCATGGTCAACGGCATCGACATCCTCGCTCAGCGGCGAGCGATCCTCGGCATGTGATCCCTAGGCCCGGCTGCGGCCGGGCCTGCCCCCTTCGATCTTTCAGGAACAGCTCACAATGAAGAAAATCGCTGCCGCTGCCGCTCTCCCCGTCGATCAGCTCGCCGAGCTCGGCGTGTCGATCGGCGCCGAGGCCGAGGCCGTCGCCCCGGCCGTCGCCGTCGCGCCTGCCGCCCCCGCCATCGTCGCCGATGCCGGCGAAGTCCCCGCCGACGCGCCCAAGCCGCGCGGCGTGGTCGATCTCGACACCCCGATCGTCCGTGGATCCACGACGATCGCGCAGGTCGTCGTGCGCAAGCCCGCCTCGGGCGAGCTGCGCGGCCTCACGATCGGCGCGCTCAGCCAGGGCGACGTGGATCAGGTGACCAAGCTGCTGCCGCGCATCACGATCCCGGCGCTCACCCTGCAGGAGGTGAAGGCCCTCGACCCGGCCGACTTCACCCAGTTCACGGGCGAGGTGCTGGATTTTTTGCTGCCGAGTGCGGCGAAGCAGGGCTGACCCGCACCGTAGAGGACGCGATGGCGGATCTCGCCATCGTCTTTCACTGGGGTCCGCCGACCATGGACCCGATGCCGCTGGGGGAGCTGATGGACTGGCGGGCGCACGCGGCCCGCCGTCACAACCCCGAATAACCTGTCTCCACGTGGGCGTGTGAACATGTCCACGTGTTTCCACTATCCGGGATTTCCATGGCCGATCGCAACCTCCGTATCCGTATGCTGCTCGAGGCGGGGAACAAAGTTTCCAAGCCGTTGCGCGACATCGCCGCAGGATCGGACAAGGCCTCCAAAGCCCTGAAGGCAACTCGGGATCGCCTGAAGGAGATTGAGAAAGCCCAGGCGGAAGTTGCCACGTTCCGTAAGCTGAAGGACCAGCTGCGAGAGGTCCGTCCAGAGTTGGAGGCGGCGCGAGCGAAAGCGCAAGCGCTTGGCAGGCAGCTCGCGGAGACCGACAAGCCGACGCGCGCGTTGACCCGCGATTTCAAGATGGCGAAGGCTGAAGCCGAGCGCCTGGAACAACGCTTTAACTCTGCGACATCGCAGATCAATCGAATGCGGTTCGACGCCGAAAAGGCTGGCAATAGCCTATCCCGGTTCGCGCGCCGGGAAGCCGAATTGCGCGGCGAGGCGGATAAGCTCACCAGATCGATTGAGCGACAGGAAGCCGCGCTTAAGCGGAGGAATGCGTTCAAGGCTCGTGTCGGGGCTGGACGCGAGAAGTTCGACAATGCCGTCAGTAAGGCATCCGCTTCGACTGCGACCGGATTGGGTATGATCGGGACCGGCGCGGCCATCGCTGCGCCGTTGAAGCTCGCCACGCAGGACGCGATGGATTTCCAGAGCGTCATGGCGGATGTCAAGAAGGTCGTGAATTTCGATCCGGGCGCTGCTGGTGATCGCCAGTTCAAGCAGCTCGGCGACGACATCCTCCGCATGTCTGAGGTGATCCCCGTCTCGGCCGAGGGCCTGGGCCAGATCGTTGCCGCTGCAGGCCGCTCCGGTATCGCCCGCAAGGATCTCGCCGGCTTCGCCGAGGATGCCGCCAAGATGTCCGTGGCGTTCGATATGAGCGCCGACGATGCCGGCACAATGATGGCAACGTGGCGCACGGCCTTCAATACCGATCGGGCGGGCGTCACCCGCCTGGGCGATCAGGTAAATGCGCTCACGAACGCTTATGGCGGCAATGTCGTCGCCGTGAACGAGATGGTGACCCGCATTGGCCCGCTCGGGCATGTTGCTGGCACGGCAGCCGGGCAGATTGCAGCCATGGCGCAGATGATGGCCAAGATGGGGCTAGAGAGCGATGTAGGCGCGACCGGAATCAAACAGGTGCTGCTCACCCTTACGCGAGGCGCGGCGACCGTGCCGAAGGCGAAGAAGGCTTGGGCGGAGCTGGGACTCGATGCGATTGCCGTATCGCAGCGCATGCAGAAGGACGCGGGCGGCACTATCCTTGATGTCTTCGGCCGCATAGCGAAGCTGTCGGCCGACAAGCGACCGTCGATCCTCACGCAGCTATTCGGCCGGGAATCGATCGCCGCAATTGCACCGCTGCTAACCAACCTCCAGCAGCTTAAGACCAACTTCGACATGGTAGGGAACGCGTCGCAGTATGCGGGTTCCATGCAGCGCGAATACACCTCGCGCCTCGGCACCACGGCAAACGACGTCCAACTGGCTCAGAACAATTTCAAGGAGCTGGGCATCGTCGTAGGCACCCAGCTTCTACCGACGGTGACGGACCTTGCTCGCGGCTTGTCGCACAACTTGCAGGCCCTCACGGCATTCGCACGAGCGCATCCCCTCGCCATCCAGCTCGCGGCGAAGTTCGCAGCGGTGCTCGCCGCGCTTATGGTCGCGGGCGGCGCGTTTATGTTCCTTCGCGCCGGACTGCTCGGCTTCATTGCTCCCTTCAAATTCGCATTCGGCCTGATCGCGACCGAAGGCGCCGAGGGCGGCCTTGCGCTCACCAAGTTTGGGCAACTCGGCTGGCGGGCTATCCAGTTCCTGCCTGTCATGGCGCGGGGCGTGTGGACCTTCGCTACCGCGATCGGTGAAGCCGGCCTCGCACTGCTCGCCAATCCGATTACGTGGATCGTGCTGGCGATCGTCGCGGCCGTCGGCTTGCTCGCGCTCGCCGGGTACGAGATCTATAAGCACTGGAGCGGCATCTCCGCCTTCTTCGCGCGCATGTTTGAGAACGTGAAACAGGCTTTCAGCGCCTTCCTTGGATGGTTGCGGGGCTCTACGCTCGGGCAGCTCTTCAATATCGGCGAGATGCTGCTGCAGGGCCTCATCAACGGGATCACCGGCAAGCTTGGCGCCCTTAAATCGACGATCGTCAGCGCCGCCAGCTCGGCCGCCAATTGGTTCAAGGAGAAGATGGGCATCCACAGCCCGTCTCGCCTCTTTCACGGGTTCGGCGGGTACATGATGCAGGGCCTCGCCAATGGCATCCATCGCGGGGCAGGGGAGCCGGTCGCCCGCCTAGACCGTCTCTCGCGCCGCATAGGCGCCGCCATGGCGATCGGGGCGGCCATTCCCTCCGTTGCGGGCGCAGCGCCCTCCACGGTGCCTCTACGGGGCTCTGCGACCGCTCAGATGCGGGCCGGCGATCATTACGAGATCCACGTCCATCCTGCCAAGGGCATGGACGAGGCGGCTTTGGCTCGCCTGGTCGCAAAGGAGCTGGCCAAGCTGAAGGCGCAAACGGCCGCGGCGAAGCACTCCAGCTTCGCGGACACGCCTGACTGGGACGCCTGACATGGCCGTGATGTCCCTCGGCACCTTCGTCTTCTCGCTGCCCACGCTGCTGTTCGACGAGCTGCAGCAACGTGAGCAGCGCCGATGGGCGCGCAATCCCCGTGTTGGCGCCCGGGATGCTGTCCAGGCGCTTGGCCCGGGCGAGGAGACGATCAGCCTGAGCGGCATCGCCGTCGCCGAGCTGCAGGACGCCGACGGCTCGCTCGACGCGCTGCGCGGGATGATGGAAGCCGATGGAATTTGGCCGCTGATGGACGGTAACGGCCGCCTCTACGGTTACTATGTCATCGAATCGATCGACAATCGCTCGAAGACGTTTCTGCCGGGCGGCGAGAAGGTGGCCTTCGAATTTGGCCTCAATCTCCTGCGGGTCGACGATCCCGAGGCGGATGCGTCGTCGTGACGATCACGGGCAACACCCCCGATTTCCGGCTGACCCTCGACGGCAAGGATCTGTCGCCGAAGGTCCGCCCGCGCCTCATCTCGCTCACCATCACCAGCAAGCGCGAGGATGCCGATCAGCTCGATTTGCTGCTCGATGACAGTGACGGCAAGCTGGCGATGCCGGCGACGGGCAAGGTTCTTCATGTCGAGATTGGCTGGAAGGCCGGGCCGGACGTGATGATCGGCCTTGTCAGCAAGGGAGATTTCAAGATCGACGCGGTCGGCCATGCCGGGCCGCCCGACGCCATCCGGCTGCGGGGTCGCTCAGCCGATTTCACCAAGTCGAGCGAACTGCGCACCCGCAAATCGAAGGCGTGGACCAATACCACGCTCGGCGCCGTCCTGGGCGAGATTGCCAAGCGTCAGGGCTTAAAGCTCAAAATTTCCAGCGAACTGTCGGGCGTGGCCGTATCGTCGGTGCACCAGAGCCGGGAGAGCGACATGGCGCTTGCCCGTCGCCTCGGCCGCGAAAACGATGCCGTGGCGACGGTGAAGGCTGGCACGCTCATCTTCAACAAGGCTGCGTCCTCGTCGACACCGGCCGGCAAGGCGATGCCGGCGATCACCTTCGTGCGACGGGACGGCGATCAACACGATTACGAGCTTACCGAGCGCGAGGATGTTGCCGGCGTGACGGCCGCGTATCACGATCGCGACAGCGCGGAGCAAGCAACCGTGACCGAAGGGGAGGCAAAGGGCGCCAAGCGCCTCTCCCGCGTCTACGCGAGCAAATCCTCCGCTCAGCGCGCCGCCCGCGCTGCGAAGGGCAGGGCGGCCCGTGCGCCCGCCTCGATTTCGATCACGGCCGCCCTCGGCCGCGCCGACATCATGCCGGAGGCATTGGTGACCGTGTCCGGCTTCAAGGCGCAGATCGACGCGACCAAGTGGGTCGCGAGCGAGGTGACCCAGACGATCGACGCGCAGGGGGAGGGCTTTACGACGCAGATGAAGCTGGAAAGCGCGGCGTCGTGACAAAGCATCCCCAATTATTTTGTGAACGGGACACCTTCCCTGAAATTTCTCAGGTTTCGCCCAGGTGGGGCCGCGCTCATATCTGTGCCCGGCGCGGGAGCGGGGGCTTTCGTCGGCAGGGGGTTGCGGAATTCATTTTCCTACATCCCCAGCCATGCCTTAACGGAACGAATCAGGAACGGGGTCTAGGCGAGTGGTTGAGGGTCATGCTTACCGGGAGGTGTCGGCTTGTGCGGCCGGCTGTCAGCAGTGCGACGTGGAGTGCGCGGTCCTCGTCGCGCTCAGAGATGATGTTCGGCGCCGCATGGTCGGTCTGCGAAGAGCGGTCGAAGAACAGCCGTCTGTGGCGCTCGCGGCCGAGCTGCGCGATGCCGGCGAGCTATTCGGGATCGTCGACGAACAATGCCGATCGGCGCTGCCATGGGCGCGCGCCGAGCTGGCGGCGTGCGCCTAGATCAGTTGGGCAGCTGCATCTGCTCGTCTGTCCGGCCACAGAACAGCGGGACTTGCTCGCGGTAGCTCCCGCAGAAAGGGACCACGGATTTGTCCGCCATTGCAGGTCTGATCTCTGTGGATGTCGAGAGATCGAGGATGCCGTAGGCGCTGAGCCCTTTGTAGTTGGCGCGCTTAAGATCGGGTACGTCGTAGTAGAGCGTCAGCAATTTGGTGTGTTCGTCGTTCCCGAGCCTGTCCTTTTCGGGAACGCGATAGAAAATGCTTATCTTTGCCACCTTCGAGCCAACATCCTTGGCCCCGGACTTAATGCTTTGCCCGATCTCGGAAGCAATTTCGGCGACCTGATCGACGGTATCATTCCCGTTTTCCGGGAGATCAGCGGTGATGGCGAGGAAGGTGTCCGTTGCTGCGACGTCGGTTATCGCCTTGTCGGCCGCACGGACCGTTTTCGAAGGACTGGTGACGGTCCTGTCTGCCGGCGCAGAGCTTCCGCAGCCGGCAAGCATGAGGCAAAGAGCGAGCAGGGGCCGGCAACCGGTCTTCATTGGATGTCAGGCCCGGCGCTTGTCGTCGAGCGGCAATTCGTCACGACGATCGGCATCGTCCTCGGAGATGACCCAGTCGCCCTCGATCGCGCGCAGCGCGGCGGGGAGCGATTGGGCGAGGGTGGCCGCCCGTCGGTCGGCAGGCAGCTTCTCCGCGACGCGGAGAAGGGTTTCGAACATCTTGGTCAACAGCCGGACGTCAGGCAGGTTATCGGCCGGATTGGGGCTGACGCCCTCTCTATCGTCAAGGATCGCGTCGATAACGCGGGCAATCGTCTGCTGATCGACCATGGAGGCGCCCAGGAGCTTGCCGAGCATTCGGTTCTGGCCGGGCGGGACCACATTGCCCGTTCTCTCGCCGGTAACGATATAGCCGATGTCGGCCCCGGCTTTTCCGATCGCCTCCAAATACTCGGCGTCGGGCGAGCGCTTATTGCTCTCGTAGTTACCCTGCGAATTGGCGCTCACATGGCCAAGCGCCGCCATTTCAGCCGATTTGAGGCCGAGGCGCTTTCGTTCTGCTGCCAGTCGTTCCCCAACGCTAGACAAACGTGTGTCTACCCCTTGTTTGGCCACACGAATGTGTGTATCATGCCACTCGTTTCCACAAATCGAGACATGGCACGTGTCAGGGGCGAAAGAAACGGTCGAAGAAGCGGTTTTGGCTGCGATCTCGTCGACCGTCACCAAGCGGAAAGGGCTGGACCCGGAACGGGTTGCGCGCGTGCGCCGCTCGTTCGACGAGCAGGGCATCGGCATTTCGGATTGGGCAAGGCGAAACGGTTTCAAGGTCAAGCTCGTTCACGAAGTCTTGTCGGGCCGGCGAACCTGCACGCGGGGGCAATCCCACAACATTGCAATCCTCCTGGACCTCAAAGACGGGGCGCTACCCGATATCGACCAGCGCCTTGGTGGAACCCCCTCACGTCGGAACGCGGACCATGGGTGAAACGATCCGATTCGGACAGTGCATTCGATGCGCTTGCATGAACGTGGCCTGATCATGACAAACCGCGTAGACCCTACAGGCATTCCTGCGGCGATCCGTGAGATCGCTGCGGTCATCGGTTGGGAAAGCATCGCCGCCATCGCCGAGAGGGGCAAGCGCGCCGTCCAGTATTGGGGCGATCCCAATAGCGGCCGCTCGCCGACCATGCTGCAGGCGGCGAAGCTCGATGCTGCCTATATCCATCGCGGCGGGCTGTTCGCGCCG
>Ga0105239_10006947_pt1 | contig 13052 bp, 9 predicted proteins | sample KBSC44metaG_FD_92761 | JGI IMG/M metagenome (GOLD analysis project Ga0105239, IMG submission 92761) | Corn rhizosphere microbial communities from Kellogg Biological Station, Michigan, USA - KBS C4-4 metaG | ecosystem: Host-associated > Plants > Roots > Rhizosphere > Soil | place: Michigan, USA...
GATGGCGCCAACATGGTGAGCCTATGACCGCCGCGCAGCCAACACGGCGCGTACTCAACATTCATGGCGTGAATGACGTGCGGCTCGATTCCGCTGATCCACTGCAACCAGGAAACTCCGATGTGGTGGTGAAGGTGAAAGCCTGCGGCGTATGCGGCAGCGACCTGACCTACATCAAGATCGGGGGAATTCACCGCAAGCCGGGCGGCGTAACACCGATCGGTCACGAAGCGGCCGGTGAAGTGATTACAGTAGGTACCGGTGTCAAGGGCGTCGCCGTCGGACAGCGCGTCGTCATCAATCCGATGATGACACCGAGCTATATCGGCAGCGGTGGACCCGAAGGGGCCTTCACCGAGGAACTGCTCGTGCGCGAGGCACGCGTAGGTGACAGCCTGCTCCCGATCCCGGACGACCTGCCCTTTGAAATCGCGGCGTTGAGTGAGCCTCTCGCCGTTGCACTCCACGGAGTCAACCGTGCGCAAGCCAAGGCCGGCGACAAAGTCGTGGTGTTTGGCTGTGGGCCGATCGGACTTGGAATGGTGTTGTGGTTGGTCGACCGCGGAGTCAAGGACGTCGTTGCACTCGACCTGTTCCCGGAACGGCTCGAGCGCGCCAAGGCGCTTGGCGCCCAGGCGGTGATCAACCCCGCGAAGGAGAACGTTCGCGCCCGGCTCCTGGAGTTACACGGCTCAGCGCGAGTATTCAGCCGGGAGTCCGCAGGCACCGATGCCTATATCGATGCTGCCGGGGCGCCCAGCATCCTGTCTGACGTCATTGGCATGGCGAAATATCAATCACGCCTGGTTGTAACGGCGGCCTACATGAAGCCGGTGCAGATTGACTTGGGAGCGATGCTCACGACGGAGATGACCATCACCACCGCGGTGGGCTATCCCACCGAAATGCCCGATGTCATCGCGTCCCTGCCGCGGCTGCGGAATCAAGTTCAGTCTCTGATCAGCCATCGCTTTGCTTTCGACCGGGTGATCGATGCCATCGACGCGGCAGGCACACCGGCCTCCGCCAAGGTCATGGTGCAATTCGACGGTGAGACCTGACGTATGAGCACACCAGAGGAGGATCGCAAGCCGGTGTTGGCAGGACTCGTGCAGGCCGGCGATCAACAGAAAGAAGCGGAAGCCGTCACCGATTTCATATTCATGGCGAAGGACATTTCCAACGCCTACCTGGTGACCACGCGTGCCGGCGATGTCATGGTCAACACCGGCTTCATGGACAACGCCGAGCGCACTAAACGACTTCTGGCGTCCAAGCGTACCGGTCCACTGCGCTACGTTATTCTGACCCAGGCGCATCCGGATCACTACGGCGGCGTGCCTGCGATGCGGGAGGCGGAAACACGGGTGATCGCGGAGCGGCGTTTCGTCAACACGTGGCGCTACTTCCGTGACCTCGGACCGTACATCGGCCGCCGCTCGGCCAAGCTATGGAGTGGCACTGTCAAGCGAGGACCAAACCCTCCACCGCCTCCGGAAGTGATACCTGACATCGTCGTGGATCGACGCCATGAGTTCGAGCTCGGCGAGCGGCGCTTCGAGGTGATTTCAACACCGGGCGGAGAGAGTCTCGACTCGCTGACGGTGTGGATGCCTCAGGAACGCGTCGCCTTTACCGGCAACCTGTTCGGTCCGGTATTCCTGGCCATCCCGAACCTGGTCACGGTACGTGGAGACAAGCCCCGGCTCGTGCAGCGTTATCTGTCCTCTCTCGACACGGTACGCAAGCTCGGAGCGGAGCTGCTGATTACCGGCCATGGCGAGCCCATTCGCGGCGCCGATAAGATCCGCGCGTCGCTCGACAAGATGCACGCGGCGGTCTCGTACATCAATGAGGCCGTGATTGCCGGCATGAACGGCGGTAAGGACGTGCACACGCTCATGCGTGAAATCAAGCTGCCGGATGAGCTGAAGATCGGGGAGTTTCACGGCAAGGTGTCGTGGGCCGTACGCTCGATCTGGGAGGAATACTCGGGTTGGTTTCACTACGACTCGACCACCTCGCTTTACGGTGTGCCGAGGTCCAGCATCGACGCCGACCTCGTGGAGCTGGCTGGTGGTGCCGGAATGCTCGCGGCTCGCGCCAGAACAAAACTCGCCGCCGGCCGACCGCTGGAAGCGCTTCATCTCCTGGACATCGCGCTCGGAGCCGAGCGTACCAACGCGGACGCACTGGCAGTCAAAAGGGACGCTCTGCAGGCATTGCTGGCCGAGTCCGGCGGACAGAATTTGAGCGAGACGATGTGGTTGAAATCCGAGATTGCCGCCACCGAAGGAGCTCTGGCGACGCGGCAAGCGAACTGAAGGCTGGCCCAGGCATGCCTTGGGCACACTCAGTCTGACTTACTAAATCGGCGGTCGCCCCTGAGCTGAACCTCGGAATCCGAGGCGACTTCATATTCGTAACTTATTGAATTACATACACTGCCGAACCGCCAATTGACACTTTAGACAAATTAGAATATGGTTGCCGCGTCATCAGGGGAAAGCAGACCCATGCGCAAGCAATCTGAGGCGGCTTTCGACGGCGCGACGCTGGCCCTTCCGGAGCTATCCGCCGCGGCCACGGAATTCATTCAGCAGCACCCCTTGGAGGCACGCCTCGCAGTCACGGCGGCCCTCGAAGCAGTTGCGGCGCATTTCGACTCCAGAGGCGGCGAGTCAAAGATTCCGGACGCCCTGCTCCCGTTTGTCGACGAGGCGGCTGCAACGGATGAAGAACTCATCGGTCCGGAAGAAGCTGCACGACGGCTGGGCGTATCGCGCGCGACGGTCTACAACTGGATTGATTCGAAACGGCTGTTGGGGTGGCGCCTTACACGTCAAGGTACATTGATCCCGGCTGAGCAGATCCTGGGCCGTGGTGAAGTGGTGCCGGGAATTGACCGCGTGCTGGAGGTTCTTTCAGAGCCGCGCACAGCATGGCGTTTTCTGAAGGAAGAATCGCCCTTTTTCGATACTCCAATACGCCCGATAGATGCACTCAAAGCCGGCAAGGTTGACGATGTTGTAGCGGCTGCACGAACTTCAGGTGAAGCCTTCACATGAACGTCGCTTATAGGCGCGACCGGGTGAAGGCAGTCTTGCGTCCGCTATCACTTGCTTCGGCGCATCGGATTGTGTTGAAACCGCAGTTGTCCACGCCCCTGGCCGTGCGCCCGTCGAAATCCAGCGGACCCACGGTATCAGAATAGCCGCTTGAGAACGCTCCCCGTCTCCGTTACAACCCCTGCACAATAAACGCCCGGTAATCCGCCCCCTTCTGCCGATGCGGAAGCGCGGCCTGGTACGACGGGCTGTCATACCAGGCCTTCGCATCCTCGACAGTGGGGAATCGCAGTAACACCATGCCGTCCGGAGCCTTGCCTTCGACGGCCTCGATAGCTCCATAGACCACCAGCGGCGTCAGGTTGGGATCGCGTGGCGCGGTCCGGTTCATCTGGCTGTAGAGTGACAGCTCCGACTGATCGCGGATCGCCTCCTCGCGGATGAACAACATGTAGACCGCCACGTCCCCTCACACTCCTATCGCGATCGCCTTGGTCTCGAGAAACTCCTCGATTCCCTCGCGGCCCCACTCCCGACCGATGCCACTGCGCTTGTAACCGCCAAAGGGCAGGTCGGGCGCGATGCACATTCCGCCGTTGATGGAGACCGAGCCGGCGCGCAAGCGCCGCGCGATCTTCATGGCGCGCTCCCGATCACCGGAATTCACCACACCGCACAGTCCATATTCACTGTCATTGGCGATCCGAACCGCATCATCGTCATTCTCGAACGGAATGACCACCAGGACGGGGCCGAAGATCTCCTCCTGGGCAATCCGCATCTTATTGTCCACATCGACAAAACAGGTCGGCTCGACAAAGAATCCGCCGCCCTTGTCGGTGCGGACCTTGCCCCCGGCCAACAGCCGTGCGCCTTCGCGCTTGCCCAACTCGATATAACTCATCACGCGATCGAGCTGACGCCTGGAAATGACCGGGCCCATCACACAGGTCGGCTCATTGAAATCGCCCCACTTGGTGGAGAAACCGGCATAGGCTTTCTCCAGCGCTCCGACGGCTTCCGCGTAGCGGCTCCTTGGGACTAACAGACGGGTGGCGATCGCGCAGCCCTGTCCGGCATGGAAACAGACGATCGCGCGCATGACGCGCGCCGCGAAGTCCGGTACGTCATCCAGAATGATGTTGGCGGACTTGCCGCCCAACTCCAGGAACAAGCGCTTCAGGGTCGGCCCACCCTTTTCCATGATCCGCTTTCCGACGCCCGTGGAGCCGGTGAAGGTGATGATGTCCACCCTGGGATCAGTCACCAACATCTCACCCGCCATGGCAGGATCGCTCGAGGTGACCACGTTGAATACGCCCTTGGGAAAGCCCGCCTCGAGTGCCAGCTCGCCCATGATCGAGCCCGACAGAGGAGTATCCGGCGCCGGCTTCAGCACCATCGTGCAACCAGCGAGCAGTCCGGCGACCACCTTGCCGATGTTGACATACAGCGGCACGTTCCAGGGCGTGATGGCGCCGGCTACACCTATACTTTCCTTGACGACCCACCTGTCGCTGTCCATCCCGTACTGACGGCGGCGCCCCCTGTCCTCCTCCCATTCGATCGACGGAAAGGCTTCGATGAGTCCGGTAGCCCCTTCCAGAGCACCGGCGACCTGCGCGCTTTGAGCGGCACCGAGGGCCGAGCCCACCTCGTGTCGTACAATCTCGACCAGTTTGTTCCGGTTGGCCACCAGCAGGTCGCGATACCGCGTCAGGAGCTCGAGGCGGTACGAGGGCCGGGTCGACCAGTCAGTCTCGTCAAACGCACGCCGCGCGGCGGTGATCGCTGCGCTCACATCCTCGGCGGAAGCCTCTGCCGCCTTCCCCACGACCTGCCCGGTCCACGGGCCGATGTTGTCGTAAGTCTTGCCGCCGGTCGCACCGCGCAGGACGCCATCGATATATAACCTGGCCTCTGGAAGCATCACATTTCCTCAATCTTGTGTCGGCAACCGCGCATGCAGATACACCGTCTGTGTATGAAGGTCCGCGGGCAGATCGATGACGGCGCGGAAAACGTTGGTGACCGATGTGTATTGCGAAATCGGGCGCTCGCGCAAATTCAAGCCCGCGGCCATGGCAGCCTGCGCAAAACGCATCGCCGTCTGAGGGTCGATGTCCCACGTCTTACCGGCTTCCATCATCTGACCCGCGCGCACGGTGGTTACGCGGATGCCCTTGGGTTCCAGCTCGTGGTGCAGCCCCTGAGAGAAGCGCTCCAGACCCGCCTTGCTGCTCTGGTACATGACCAGGTGGGGAAAGAGCATGCCGACAGACTCGCTGCTGACATTGATGATGTGACTTCCCTTGCCCATCAGTGGAATCGCCGAGCGCGCGCACAGGATGGGACCTGTCAGATTGGTGCTGACGGACCCGAGAATCTGGTCATCCGTCGCCTCGGCAATCAGAAACGGCTCGAACACCGCGGCGTTGTTGATGAGCACGTCGATTCGCGGATGACGCTCGGCGATCCGGGCAAAAGCCGTGCGCACCGAGTCAGGTGAGCCCACGTCGCATCCGACCGCCAGTGCTGGCGCGCCGATTTCGGCGGCGACCTTCTGGACCTTGTCGGCGTTGCGTCCGAGCAGCACGACCGTCTCGCCGTCGGCCGCGAAACGCCGCGCCAGGGCGCGTCCAAGGCCTGCGCCCGCGCCGGTGATCACAATTACTCTTGCCACGGCGAACTTCCTTTCTCAAACACGATTTTCATTGCTCTTGCCGGGGTACACCGAAAGATCCCCCGCGTACGCAATACCGGAACCCCAGAACTTCGTGCCGCTCACTTTCCTGAAGTAATGCACCGTACGCGCCGTCGAGCCGGAGGACGAGCGTGGCTGCATGGCAATCCCACTGGGACTCCTGCCTCCAGCGCGCGCGCTGAAGTCCTTGATGGTGAACAACAGGTCGTCAGTCTGCTGCGCGCACATGACGAGCTGGTCGCCGGGGCAATAGCGACGCGGCTCGATCTGCAACGGGGACAACTCACCCCGCTTCATGGCCACGTGTCCCGGTACGTTGATCACCTCGACACTGTGCACTTCGTCATACCACTTGTGGTATTCGGCTTTGCGGCCCGGAATGTAGTTGGCGAGGATGATGCTGACACCGGAGAGCGGCTCGGAGCGGCGCCAGTTGGGGCTCGCCTTCCAGTCGGCATAGAGCCGGTAGGTGTACAGTCGCTCCGTCTCATCGTCCGCGACCAAACCCGAGTCGCGCGCCCCGGCGATCAGCGGACCGAGCGCGGGAATATCGATCGCGGGATCGGGCAAGTCGAAGTCGTACACGCTCATGAAGCGCCACGGCTGCGGAATGTCGGGCATGATCTGCTCTTGGGTCACCTCGTAGCGGTCGGCGGCTTTGAAGCCCCGTAGCGAGCGCAAGGCCGTGCGGTGGTCTCCATCGAACCAGGTGGCATACCCGGTCTCATGCCCGTCCGGTACGTTGTGCAGATGGATGGTGGTGTAGAGCGCCATTATTCCTTCTTGCCCTTGGCGCCGATGCCGGCAATGTATTTCTCGATCCCGGCACGATAGTCGGGATTCAACATCAGGGCGGAGTTGGCCATGCGCTCGACCTGGCGTGCCTGGGCAAGCCCCACGTCCCGCGCCAGCTCGATGGCAATCTTCGCCGCGCCCATCTGCTCGCCGTTCTGCTCGGCGACATGGCGGCAGAACTTCATGACTTGCTCTTCGAAGCTCTCATCCGGCCAGACCTCGTGGACGAGGCCCATGATGAGCGCCTTGTCGGCCGGAACCGGCATGTTGGCCATGATGAGATACCGGGCCCAGTGCGTGCCGACGATCCGCGTCAGGCGGCTGACACCGTTGGAGGCCGGCAGAACACCAAACTTCCCTTCCGGAAACGAGTAGCGCGCGCTTTTCGCGGCGAGCCGGAAATCGCAGGACAGCGACAGCTCGAGGCCACCGCCGACACAAGGCGCATGGTGGGCGACCACGAACGGCTTTTCGATCGCTTCCATCTCATCGTAGATCCGCTGCATCCCATGGAGCTTGCGCCGATGAGATTCCCGGATTGCCGATGCGGTCTTCGCCAGGCCACTGCCCTCCGGGTCGCCACTCAACATGTCAGCACCGGCGCAGAAATAGCGGCCCCTCGACCTGATGAGCATGACTTTCAGGGCCGGCGTATCACGGAAGTGGTGCACCGCCGCCTCAAACAGCCTCATGGTTTGGCCGCTCAGGGCATTCAACTTCTCGGGCCGGTTGAGAGTCGCGATGAGGAGTGGGCCGGCTTCCTCGGTCAGCAGGTGCGGATCATCGGACATAGACGGCTCCTGGCGCGGTCAAGCGCGAGTGCGCGGCAGATTCAACGCGCGTTCGGCAATCATGCTCCGATGGATCTCGCTCGTGCCACCATAAATTGTCGTCCCCTGCGAGTGGCGATAGCACTGGTTGAGAAAGCCCGCCGGTCCAGTGCGCTTGGACAGAGATTCCGGCGCGGTCAGGTCGAGCAGGTCGGATGCGTCGCTCAGGAATTTCTCCGAAGAGAACAGTTTTGCCATCGGACCGAAGCCGGCATTGGGCTGTTTCTCGACCCCCGCCCAGAGGGCACGCCAGGCAATGACTTCCGACACCATGACGTGCACCGTCGCGCGAGCCAGGCGCACCTGCGCCGCAGGGTCCTCGATCAGGGGCCGCCCACGGAATTTCAGCTCGCGGCAGAGCTTCTCCGCTGCGCGCACCATGTGCTGTTGGGTTTTTGCAAACCCGCCGCCGTGCTCCAGCTCCAGGGCGCCAGCCATCACCTTCACACCTCCATTCACCTCGCCCAGTCGATAACTGTCGGGAACTCTCACGCCATCGTAATAGGTGATGTTGGTCCGCTCATCCTGGAAGGTAAAAACCGGTTGAATCTCAACGTTGGACGACTTCAGGGGGACGATGAACATCGTAAGCCCCTTGTGCTTCGGGACATCCGGATCCGTCCGCGCGAGCAACAGCACGTAGTCGGCGATATTGGCGCCGCTGGTAAACATCTTCTGGCCATCGATCCGCCAGCCATCTCCCTCACGGGTGGCACGGGTCGTCGCGGCAAATACATCCGATCCGCAGCCTGGCTCCGAATATCCGAGGCTGCAGATCGCTTCTCCGGCGGCGATCTTCGTCAGCACCTCGCTCTTGAGCAGCTCGCTGCCAAACCGCCGGATGATGGTGCCCACCATGTTGGAAACGCCCATGACGTGGCTCGTCCAACCATGCGCCTCCCATATGTGGCTCGCGGCATTGAGCGCATAAGGAGGTGCCGCACGCCCGCCCCACTCCTTGGGCCATCCGGGAAACAACAGGCCCGCCTGCGCAAGCTTGCGGTGAATGTCCGCGTCGTGTCCGTCGAAGGAGTAATGCGCCTTGGCTTTCAGCTCCGGAGTGAGGTTCTTCTTGAAGAATGTGTCGAGCTCCTCGGCCAGCAAGCGCGCCTCGGTGCCCAGGTCGAAATCGATCGACACCTCCCCCACATCGGGCAGTACCGTTGTTTCGTCGCCATACAGGCGCCGCCCCGCCTCCTCCAGCAATCGGGCGGGATCGCCAAACACCAGCGGCCATGCCTTGGCGCGCAGGTTGTAGAGGTGAATGTCGTATTCAGTGGTCAGGCCATAGCCGCCGAAGGTATGCAACGCTTGCGCCACGGCGCGACTGGCGGCATCGGCATTCCACCAGGCAGCAAGCGAAATCTCCGCCGCGGCGCGGGGGTCGCCATCCGCTATGTCACGCAGGGTTTTCCACGTCAGGTACTTCCCACCATCCACATCGCAGAGCAGGTCTGCCAACGGATGGGAAATGCCCTGGTAAGTACCGATCGGCTGTCCGAACGCAAACCGTTCCCGCGCGTACGTCGAGGCGAGCTCGATCGCCTCCCGGGCGAGTCCCGCAAGAGCTGCGGCAATCAGCAGCTTCCATTCCTCAATCGCTTGCGCAAAAGCACGCCGTCCCGAGTCGTCAGCCGACAATACGCTGCGCGTCGCCCCACCCAGCCGTAACCGGGCGATCGGTGTGGAGGCCAGATTCGGCTCGCCATCACCCTCGTGCGGTGGCACGGCGATCAGCACGATTTTCTCGCCATCCCTGGCGATCACGGCCGTGGCGATCGCACCTCCAGCGACCCATTGATCCGGCTCCGCCGCAACGTCGTGAAAGGCAAGGCTGATGAGGATCTGCCCGGAAATGACTTTGTCGAGCAGAGCGCGGTGCTCGCCGCCGGAATCGAGCCTCGCGAGCAAGGCAGCGGCGATCACTGCTTCGGCGATCGGGCCCGAGGCGAGGGTTCGGCCGACCTGTTCCATCAGGACAGCCGCATCCAACACTCCGAGCCCCAGTCCGCCAGCGCTCTGTGGTACTCGCAGAGAAAACGAGCCCAGCTCCGCAAGCCCCTTCCACAGCGCCGGATCGAACCCCGAGGGGAGCGCCGCGCGCACGCGCTCCATCGTACTTTCCTCGCTCAGGAAACGCCCGAAGGTTTCCCGCATCAACCGTTGCTCTTCAGATAACTCGAAGTTCATCTCGCTCGACTCGACATCGACTTTGACGGCCAGCTCATTTGCCGAAGTTATACCGGACGATGACCCCATACATGCGCGGCGTGCCGAGCGATGCGGTCTCCAGGCCCAATTGGGCCGACCCGAGACCCGGTATGTAGGTGTAGTAGTGTTGTTGCGTGACGTTGGTCGCAAAGAAGGATACATCCACCGGCGCGCCGGCGATCTCTTTCCAACCCAAATCCAGGTTGAGCAGGTTGGTGGCGGGAATGTAGCTGTTGTTCTGGCCGTTAAACAGGGCCACAACCGCGGGATCCAGGTAATCGTAGTTTGTCAACTGCTTGTCGGTATGAGTGAAGGTCGCTCCGAAGACGACGCGGCCGATGCTCCTGGGCAGAGGCAGCGTGTAATCGGCTTCGGCCGTGTACTTGTTTTTCGGCGAAAGGACCAGCGGATCACCTTTCGTCATGTGCGTAACCCCGGCCACATAGTTGGGGTCGGTGGTCGAAACAGAGTTGACGCTCTGCAACGTGGCATTGAGATAGGTATAGTTGATGTCGAAAGTCAGACTGTCGACCGGCCTGACCTGGACCTCGATCTCCGCGCCATAGATGCGCGACTTACCCGCGTTGATGATGCCCGTGGTCGGGGAAACGGGAGCGGGCACACCGTTTATGGTTGCCTGATCGAACCCGAGCTGCAACTGCTGATTGGTGAAGTTGTTATAGAACACCGAGGCATTGAACAATCCATGGATGGGCTCGGCGAAACTGGTCTTGATGCCGGTCTCGTAGCTGTCCACCTTTTCAGGCTCGAAGGTACGATGGTCCACGGGCGCGTTCGAGAACACGCCGCCGGCTCGATAGCCGCGCGCGTACTTCCCGTACCACATCACATCGTCCGTGAGCTTGTAGTCGAGGTCCAACAGCCAGGTCGGCGCGCTCGACTTCTTCTGCAGACTTTGGAAACAGCTCGGGGTTTCGCTGGGGTCGGTGCAGATCACGGTCGGGGCCGACGTATAGGGCGGCACCACCGAGAACTGGGCGGTAGTACGTGTCGCCGTACTTCTCTGGTCATCCCAGGTCCCACGCAGGCCGCCGGTCAGCTTCAGTCTGTCGGTCAGGCTGTAGGTAGACTGCGCGTAAATACCCTTGTCGCGATACCAGGTCTCTCCGGCGGTGTAGTTGACCGCACCGACGTGAACGGGGTACAGGAATCCCAACTGCTGGCTGGTTACCGCGGTCAAGGCACTACCGAGCGGGTCGCTGCAGGCGTAGGTCCCGAGATTCGTGCAGGTCGACAGCGACGCTGACTGATTGCCGATCACCTGCAGCGGATCGCTCCATTCGAAGTAGACACCAGCCGTGTAGGTCAGGCGCTGATCCCAGACGTCGCCCTGCACCTGCAGCTCCTCGGTGTAGGTCGACTGGTCCGCCGAGTCGCCTCCCGGGATAGGATTGATGCCGGTGAATTGAGATGGAATGCCGCGAAAGAAGATCTGCGGATAAGGCTGCGGCAGCTCATTCACCTGCCAGTTGGTTCCGAACAGCGGCGAGTTCTGGACATCCTTGTATTGTCCGTAGCTGAGAATGTTCTTGACCCTGAGCGTATCGCTCGGGCTCCAGGTGCTGGTATTGATGAACTGCCATTGCTGGATGACCGACTCGGGGTTGGGAAGGGAAGCCTCGACATCGTAGAAACCCGCGCCGCGTGCCGCCTCGGAGGCGAGCTGGCCGCAGGAGAATACGCCGAAGAAATTCCGCAGCCCCGCCGCGGGATCCACCGGGTTGTATCCCGCCTGGTTGCAGGCAATCAACTTCTGCACGCTGCCGTTGGTGTCCGAGCGGCTGAAGGACGCGACCGAATAGTTCTCGAGATTGGCCGCCAGGTCGACCACCATGCTGGCCCGGAGGGCCGTGTAGTCGACATTGTTGTAATCTTCGGGGCCGATTCCCGAGATGTTATTCAAATAGCCCTTGCGCCTCTCGTGATCGACTGCCACGCGAAAGCGAACGTTGTCACCCAGCGGCGCGTTGAACGCGGCCTGGACACGGTTCATGTCATAGTTTCCAGCCGACGCCTCGACATAACCGCCGAGATCGGCCGTGGGCTTCTGCGGCACGAACAGAACCGCACCGCCGGTGGTGTTGCGGCCGAACAGTGTACCCTGCGGCCCCTTCAACACCTGCACGTTCTGCAAGTCGAAAAAGCTTCCCGGGCCGGCACCATCACCCGCCTGCGTACCCTGCGTGGGACCGCGTAATGCGACCACGTCGGCGAAGTAGACGGCCACGGACGGCTGCGTGCCGGGATCCTGCACGAAGCCGCGGATGGCGAAGCTGCTGTTCTCCTGACCGAAGTTGCTGTTTGCCGAGAGCGAGGGCGTGTAGGCCGCGAGGTCCGCGGCGTTGACGACGTCGCGATTGGTGAGCTGCTCCTGGTTGTAAACAGTGATGGAGATCGGCACATCCTGGAGGCGTTCCTCCACGCGCCGCGCGGTCACGATGATTTCGTTGAGATCGGAGATCTCGGTGGGCGCTTCCGCTCCCGTGCTTGCCGCGGGCGCAGGCGGGGGCGAATTCTGCGCGAATGTGGGTGCAACCACACTCAGCCCCAGGGCCGCCGCAACACACTGTCTCAAAACGTAGCGTCTGTCGTCCATCCAATCCCCCTAAAATTGAAAGTTCAAACGCAGCGAACTGCTTTCTTAAGATGCCGAGCCCATCAGCGTCCTCGGGTCGATCCGACCCGTTGCGATGCCGCCCATCAATCCACCATCGACCGGTAACGCGAGGCCGTTCATATAGCTCGCCACACTGCTGTTGAGAAATAGCAACGGCGCGGCCTGCTCCTCCGGTCGCGAGCGCCGGTTGATCGGCTGTGTGGCCGCCTCGAGAACCGACGCCTGGGAAGCTTTTTCGAAATGCGCCATCATCGGAGTCTGCGTGGGTCCAGGCATGGTGCAATTCATCCGGATGCCCTTCTTGATGAGTGTCGTCGCGGTCATCATGGTCCACACCACGACAGCCTCCTTCGAAAAGGAGTAGCCCTCGCGCACAACGTCCGGATGCTCCTCGCACCACTTGACGGAGCCCTCGTAATTGTCGATTTGCAGCAGCTCCATCAGCACCGGCACTCTGCGGCTCCACCCGAGGCCTGCGATGGAGGCAACACTGGCGACCGCGCCACCTTCACCCATCAGCGGCAGGATTCGCTCCGTCAGGCGCCGCGTACCCGCGTAATTCACCTTCATGACATCCAGCGGAGGTGAGGTCTGCGGCAAGCCCGCGCAGCTGAATAACGCATCCACCTTGCCGCCGATAGCGGCGGCGGCGGTATCGATCGAGGCCGGGTCACGCAGATCGATCTGCCTGAATGAAGCCAGCTCGAGCCTGCTCTGCTTGTAATCGAGTCCGTGAACTTCCGCGCCGAGTTGCACCAGCAATCGCGCGGTCGCCTCACCGATTCCGGAGAAGCAGCCGCTCACCA
>Ga0105239_10006950_pt1 | contig 13048 bp, 8 predicted proteins | sample KBSC44metaG_FD_92761 | JGI IMG/M metagenome (GOLD analysis project Ga0105239, IMG submission 92761) | Corn rhizosphere microbial communities from Kellogg Biological Station, Michigan, USA - KBS C4-4 metaG | ecosystem: Host-associated > Plants > Roots > Rhizosphere > Soil | place: Michigan, USA...
AACGCCGTCCCGGTACAGGTTTGCTGCGTTTATACTATCAGGCGTTAGTGCATATTGTTGTTTAATGGCTTTGGTAAATAAGGTGTGACGATAGCGGCCGCCCAACCTTACCTCGTAATTAAAACTGGATATATAAAACAGCAGTACCGGCAGGCCGCTGGTAATAATAAGACGGGTAAATGTCATTATCGAAAAACTTTTGCAAAAGTCGCGGGCGGATTGGCGGTAAACCCATTGCTTAAGCGCCGTGCGTTCATAAACCATCCACAGCACACCAAGAACGCCAATCAAAATTATCTCAAAAAATACAAGATGCCGGATATTGGTAAGTATTGCCGCTATAATATTCACTATGATAACAATTGCACTTAATGCTACAATTGCATTACGCTTGGCGGTATATTGATCGCTGCCTGCGTTTTTATAGGCACGGGCATAGAGCAAATTCAGCACCAGGTACGAAAGATTTGAAGCAGCAAGCAACATAAACAAACCTTCGAAAAAGGACAAGCTGGCAAGCCCCAGGAATAAACATATCAGCAGGATTGTTACCAGGTTGCCGAACAACGCTAAATTATATTCGTGGTTGAATTTTTTATTGGGCCCTATCCACGAAAGATCGAAATAATGCTTTTTATACGATTGCTTTTTTATCGATACTATAAAAACAATCAATAGTTCGGCAGCAAGCGCAACAAAAAATGCAAAAAGCATGGAGAAGCTAAAAACAAAATTGTTTATGGCCCGCACACTGGTAAAGGATTGATCTTCCATTATTACCACCTGGTAAGGGAGGGTTGAAAATGGGCTTACGTAGGCAGTATACTTTTTACCCGAGTAATTGGTTAAAAAAAGCTTGTCGGTATGGGCGTCAATTGCGGCTTTAAGTGTTTCATGTTCCGAAAACTCGATAAAAAGATTCTCGTTTAATTGCTTAGTGGTATCTGAGTGATATAACACTTTTCCCCGGCCATCAATAATGCTGTATAAAAAGCCGGGCGTGAGAATAGGGTGGTATAGCGCTTTAATATTAAAAGATATTGCCGTGTAAGGGGCGGTGTTGTTGGCCGAGGGAACAGACAGTACAGTAGTAAAGGTATTGGTAGTACGCGAAGTTACTGGTTCCAGGTAGAAAGGTTGCCGGCGGTCGCCATGCATATAAAACGGCTTTTGCGTTTTTAACCTTATAAAATAATCGCGGGTAGAATAATTGCCCGGTGGCGGCGCTTCCGCTCCTGGCGTCCAGTTTTCAATTTCGATACCTTTTTGGTCGAGTTGGTATACCTGGTTTACACTAAGGCCGCTGGTGATGGTTTTTAGTTTTGTGGTATCCCAGGCTCTAATTATTTTGATCGCGCCAGGCTGACCCGGCGGTACCGGTTTCTCCGGAATTGTTCGCGGGGCGCAGGCGGCGGCAGCCTTTGTAAGTACGAGGTAAGTGTTTTCTATTTCGGCGCTGAACCTGCCCTTAATACTGTCGGCGAGGTTTTTAGCCATGATTTCTGAAGCTGGTGTACCATACCGGAATAATGTATTGTATGAAAGGAAGGCAAATACGAGGATTGACATTAGCAGCATAGGCACGGTGAGCGAAAACAGGCCGTCGGCAGCTGTCATCCGGTCGTTGCTGCCCATTTGGTATAGTTTAATCCAGGGTAATGCCAGGATACCTGCAATAGCCAACATCAATAAAAATAATACCGCCTGCTCGGGTAATTTGTTCTTTTCTTCGCCGTAGTGTTCTTTGGTGAGCAGGCCCACTATTGTAATGGGAGCCGCTGCCTTAAGATTTATTTGCTGAGAAAAAAATTTATAGGTAGTACCGCTAAGCGAGATGTCTTTTACCTGTTCAGCATTAAAAGCGCTTTTGTCTTTTTTTAGGGAATCGGATACCAGTTGCGTGATGCCGCTTTGAAAGCTTTGGTAAATCAGATCAGACTCACGAAACACGATGTACTCATCAAAAATCTTTTGCGGCAATAAAGGCTCTATGAACTGTTTGAATGTATAGGTGATTCCGATACAGGCATTTTTTTTGACGATGTGGATGGAAAGGGTTCGCTCATTAAAAATAATGGATGTATCGCTAATTGTCCCGGGGGCCGGTTCGGGGTTGGTTTTTACCCGTATGTAATTGGTATCGAGGGTTAACGTAAAGTTTTTGGTGGGGTAGTTGTTGATATAGGCAAGCAATTTGGCATTATTATGGGCTTTTGAGAATGGCTGATAATTGCTCATTAAATTATTGAGTGTGGCCAGCGAATTGTCGATTTTATCAGATATGTTTTGCGCTGCGTTTTGCAGGCACCTGAATTGCTTTTCTTCGAGCGCCCGTTGATTGTTGGGTACGTAAACAAAGAAGTACGCTGCGCCAAGCGTTATTATCACCAAAAGAGTTGCGAAAACTACTCCCCGGTTACGGCCGAATGAAAATGGGTTCCTGATCATGTGATTGAACTTTCATAAGATTTGCGGTAGGGGTTAGCTGGGTAATTGCCCGGGGAAGGCTTATTATGTGATAAATATAAAAATATATATTTATAAATATTGCCTGAATGCTTAAAAAAAGTAATTTTTAAGCACAAGTTTGCCAATATTAAACTGACGGTTATTGCCCGGGTGGTTTCACCGGTGAACGTTTGTGATACTGCTGCATAACGCTTAACAATATTAATCGTGCGTTATTACAAATAATTGATTTTCACGTTTACGGCTTTTTAAATAGTAAAATATTGATTACTAAATACTTATTGCAAAAATGTTCCAAAATAATGTCAATCCTGTCAACCCCTTTTGTTTGTTTGGGCCATCCAATTATCGGTTATATTACCACCGGTAAGAAAATACGCTATTCCTCGTCTTTAAACTGCAATAATATAAGCACCATCACTAAAAAGCTAACAATTCGTTCGGCGCTGCCGAGCCCGTTCCAAATGCGGCTCTGCCACATGGCAAACCATTCGCCGCCAATTACTTCAAACCCAAGAAACCAGATTACTATACCAGTAAGTATGCCAGCCACGCCCCAGTTTTTTGAAGCATGAAACACCATACCGCTGCTTTTTAAGTTTTTAAACAACAGCCACCCACCTTTAATGCAGCAAAAGGCCATAAAGGCTTCCATCGCTATGATGAAGATATAACCTGCATGATACAGGAATGTGCTATGGATACTGCGGTAATGGATGTTGCTATCAGGAAAAGTTGTATCCATCTTTAGGACATGTTCAACAAAATGATAATTTGTAAAATAATCGGTTGTATTGCCGATAACTACCAGCAAAGCCATTAAGCCAATTGCCGCTACCGAAATTGTTTTTGTAAGGCGAAGAAGGAGTTGGGTTGTATACATGGTTGCGATGGTTTATTTAACAAAGATAAGGGTTGCGGATCATGAATTTATGTTTATATAATTACGCAATCTTAAACGGATTTAGCCGCCGGCTGATGCGGTAGCTTTTCAAAATTCCCAATAGCTTCTTCACGCCACCTCCTCAAAAAATATTTGTAATTTGCCCGCATCATTCAATTCTACTTAATAAAACGCCATGAATAAAAAGCTGATCGCCCTTGCAGCATTTGGAATTGCGGTTACAGGCTTACTTTGCTCGTTCAATTACGGTAGTAAACCTATTGTACCGATAATAAAAATCAGTCATCCCAAAATTGTAAATATTGTAAATTTTATCCGCCTGCTGGAACCGCGAGACCCTGCGATTACCGAAGATGTGCTTTACCAGACCGTGGTAAAACAGGTGGAAATAATGAAGAAATATAAGCTGGCCGGCACTTTTTTATTGCAGTACGATGCGCTGATGGATTCGCGCTATCAAAAGCTCCTCAAAAGTCTGCCGCGCAACTCGTTCGAAATTGGCGGGTGGTGGGAGATACCGCAGCCACTGGTTGAAAAGGCCGGGCTAAAGTGGCGTGGCCGTTACCCGTGGGACTGGCGGGCAAACATCGGCTTCGCAACAGGCTACACACCCCACGAGCGCGAATTGTTAACGGACGTGTACATGAAGGATTTTAAAAAGATATTCGGCTATTATCCAAAATCGGTAGCATCGTGGTTTATTGATGCACATACGCTGAATTACATGTATCAAAAGTATCATATCGTGGCATCGGCTAATTGTAAAGATCAATATGGCACTGATGGTTATACCCTTTGGGGCGGCTACTGGAACCAGGCTTATTATCCCAGCAAAATAAATTCATACATGCCCGCGCAGCATGCAGAAAGCCAGGTGCCCGTTCCCATTTTCAGGATGCTCGGCAGCGACCCGGTACGGCAATACGACAACGGCCTCGGCACCACCCGGCAGGGCGTGGTAACACTTGAGCCGGTTTATAAATTCGGCGGCGGCGATTCAACCTGGGTAAACTGGTATTTTAAACAATTTGTTGAGGGCCAGGATATGGAATTTGCCTACACTCAAGCCGGACAGGAAAACTCATTTACCTGGGATGCAATGGCTAAAGGTTTTGAAATACAGATGCCATTAATAGCAAAACTGCGCAACGAGCGTAAAATAAAGCTGGAAACCCTGGCCGAATCGGGCGCGTGGTTTAAGGCAAAATACAAAGTTACTCCGGCTACATCGGTTACCGTTAATGACGACATCTCCGGCAGCGACCGCAAAACCGTTTGGTTCAACAGCCGTTTTTACCGGGTGAACCTGTTGTGGGAGAACGGCACGCTGCGTTTCCGCGACATTCATTTATTTAACGAGAAGCTGCCCTCGGTTTACGAAACTAAAGTAGCAACGTCGAACGAGTGCACGTTTTTCACGCTGCCGATTGTTGATGGTTACATTTGGAGCAAGGCCCAAAAACTGGCAGGGCTAAGGTTTATGACTGCTACCGATGGAAAATCGGTTAGCTTAACCGGCGGCAACCCCAACATAACAAATCCAGCCCCGGGGAAGTTACACATAACCTGGCCACTGACAACCACGCGGGGAACCCTTGTTATGGATATGGACGAAAGAACCTTGAAAATCAAAATCAATGGTGATATCCCCGGCAACTGGTATCTTGATTTGACAACTGCGGACGGTATGAAATTGCCCTTCATCGGCATAAATAATAACAGTATCAATTGTAAATTTGAAGGGATGAACTACGCTGTAAAAGCCGTTAAAGGAAAGTTTTCCAAACCGGCAGATGGCGCGGTGTTCAGGATTTCACCATCTGATGATTCGATAGTTTTAAATCTTTCGGGTAATAACTAATAAAGCAATGTTATGAAAATAGCAACCTATAACGTAAATGGTGTAAACGGGCGCTTGCCTGTATTACTGCGCTGGCTGGAAGAAACAACGCCTGATGTTGTTTGCCTGCAGGAACTGAAGGCCCCACAGGATAAATTCCCGGAGCAGGCTATACTCGACGCAGGCTATAATGTAATATGGCATGGGCAAAAAAGCTGGAACGGGGTAGCAATCCTGGCACGCGACATGGACATTACCGAAGTTCGCCGCGCTTTGCCGGGTGATCCTGACGATGAGCACAGCCGCTATATTGAAGCCGTTATAAACGGCGTCACCATAGGCTGCCTTTATCTGCCAAACGGCAACCCGGCCCCCGGTCCTAAGTTCGACTATAAGCTGCGCTGGTTTGAAAGGCTGAGGCTGCATGCTGCCGAATTACTTGCGTCGGGTATGCCGGTAGTACTAACCGGTGATTATAACGTTATGCCCACCGAGATTGATGCGTACAAAGCCGAGCGTTGGGTTGATGATGCCCTGTTTCGCCCCGAAACACGCCTAGCCTTTAAAACGCTGGTTGAACAAGGCTGGACTGATGCTATACGCACCTTATACCCCAACCAGGTTATCTATACATTTTTTGATTATTTCCGCAATGCTTATGGCCGTAATGCGGGTTTGCGTATCGACCATTTTTTACTAAGTCCGCACCTTGCCGACCGCCTGAAAGCCGGTGCAGTTGACCACAACGTACGTGGCTGGGAAAAATCGAGCGACCATTGCCCGGTTTGGATTGAGCTGGCTGATGAATAATATCTAATTTGAGCAGATGCCTAAATCTTTTCCATTGCTTTAATTATGTGCTTTGCGATGGGGAAGACCCGGAAAGAAATGTATTTCAGCTTTCGCAAAAGCTAAACAACGTCTAACGGTTTGCGTAAATGGATGTCCTGCGCTTTAAATTGTGTCGGGGTAAGCCCGGTGACTTTTTTAAATTGGGCCGATAAATGCGCAACACTGCTGTAACCTAACTTATAAGAGATTTCGTTAAGGTTCATTTCGTTATAGGCGAGCAGTTCTTTAACCCGTTCTATCTTTTGCAGGATTACATAATGTTCAATGGTTACTCCTTCCGTTTCCGAAAACAACTTGCTTAGCTGGGAGTATTCTTTTGCAAGTTCGCTTGAAAGCACTTTCGAAAAATTGAACTTTTCATCTTCCTTGTAATGAATGTGATCAATTATTATGGCTTTTATTTTCTCAATTTGCCGTCCGCGCTGATCATCCAATAATTCAAATCCGGCACTTTTTAAACCGGTCTTAAATTGTTCCACTTCTTCCGCTGCGAGTGGTCTTTTCAATACCACCTCACCCAGGTGCACATAAACTACCTCGGCATTCATGTTTTCTAACAACAGCGCCACTGCCTTAACACAGCGCATGCAAACCATATTTTTTATGTAATACTTCAAAGTGATTATAATGAAGATGAATTTAAAAGCGGTTTTTTGTTTTATTAGTCCCGGCTAATAAAACAAAGATAGCCACTTAAATTAAATGGCTATCTCGTTTTGAAAAAGGGAATTACTACAGGCAATTTGGGCAAGTGCAATTGTCGCCACATGTACAGTTTTGACAAGTACAATTTGGGTTACTGCATTTTTGAGATTTGTTTTTGATTGTATTAATCAATTTGAATAATGATTTCATGATTTTATTTTTTTAATTATTTAATGATGCAAATGTAGCCTGGCGGCAGCCGGTAGCAGTTACATTATTTGGGGAAAGATTTATAGAATTCCGGGTGCTATCTGAAAAAATAACGACCTTATATTTTAGAAGCCGCAACACATATTGTATTTTGGTTGATTACATACTGCCGCGCCGATAAAATGATAAACCACGATAATTATTTTAACAAAACCCGCATTGCACCAACGCCAAGTGGTTTTTTGCATGTTGGTAATGTGTTGTCATTCAGCATTACGGCAGCAGTTGCACGGAAAACAGGGGCCAGGATCTTATTACGGATTGACGATATTGACCAGGCCCGGGCCAACAAACAATACGTGCAAGATATTTTCGACACGCTTAATTTTTTAGAAATACCCTGGGACGAGGGCCCCCATAATGTTAAGGAATTTGAGGATAACTACTCGCAGGTGCATCGCCTCGGCCTTTACAATGAAGCATTTGAAATATTACGTAGTAACGGTGCTGTGTTCGCTTGCACGTGCTCGCGCAGTCAACTGAACACCTCGGTGTGCAATTGTAAAAATGAGATAGTAACCGGCGATATAGTGAATGCCAGCTGGCGCCTGGATACCAGTGGTACCCTGCCGTTATCAATAAAAAGCTATGACGGCAAAGCGGTAACGGCGGCTTTGCCCGCAGAAATGGAAAACTTTGTGATAAAACGCAAGGATGGCTTACCCGCCTACCAGCTCACATCAGTAATTGATGATCTTTTTTATGGGGTCGACCTGGTGGTACGCGGTGAAGACCTTTGGGCGTCCACACTCGCCCAACACCAGCTGTCACTTGCATTAAGAGAGGTGAAATTTGCTGAAATTGCTTTTTATCATCATCCGCTGCTGATGGAAGCTCCGGGCAAAAAACTTTCGAAATCGGCAGGTTCAACATCGATAAATTACTTACGCGGACAGGGCAAAAAGGCGGCCGATATATTTGTGCTGATAGCTGAAATGCTGAGCATAAAAGAACCGGTTGGTAACTGGGAGCAACTTGCCGGACAAATTCTGTAGTATGAGCATTAGGCACAATGCCTATTCAAAAATCCTTAAATACCTTTCGACCGAAAATTCCATACATTTTTTAGCATCACTTAAAATATAACGGCCAAATGCGCCATACATGGCATCAAACGGTTTATCAATTACAGATGCCTGTATTTGTAATATCTCTTTTTTGGGCAGTGGTACCAAATTGGGATAGCTATACATAAACGATACTGTTTTTTGGTCGGGGCTAACTTGTATAGTATCGCCAACCAGCAACATACCTTTGTTCTGCGGGCTAAATAAAACACTTGCACCCGGGAAATGCCCGCCGCAGCGAATCAGTTGTATGTCGTCCCATAGGGTGAGCGTGGCCTGGTCCCATAATTTTATATTGGCGTCGGCGCGTGCGAGCCATTTCTTATCGAACGCGTTTATGTAAATAGGCACATTGCCGAAAACCCGACCCCATACCACAATTGAAGAGAAATAGTGAGGATGCGAAATTGCCATAGCCTGTACGCCGCCTAACGCACTGATAGCCTCAATAGTTTCGGTATCAACCAGGCTGATACAATCCCATAAAATGTTACCGCCCGGGCTTATTAACAGGTGCGCGCGCTGGCCAATTCCAAAAGCCGGCTCAGTATAAATGGCGTACAAATTGGGCGCTACCTGCTCAATTTTATTTTTATGCCCTTGTTGTAATTCGCTAAGGGTTGTCCAGCTTTGACCGGCCGGGTTTACATATTGGCGGTCGTCTTCGCAAATTTTGCAGCTTGCCGGTGGTGTGCTTAATGACGCATATTGAACACCGCAGGTGGTACAGATATAATGTGTTGAGCTCATATTGGTTTATTATTTTACAAGTTTATAAAACGGATTTCAATCGCCTAAAAAAATGATTAATTTGGGCTAACCAATTACATAAAGCCGACAAAAAGATGGAAACACTGAATAGCAGGAACGATAAAGTTGCGTTGTACGATAAATTAGTGGCATCGCATCCTAATGCGGTTAGAAAGGGCGACACCATGCCCTATACGTCATTAAACGGCAACATGTACAGTTATTTTACAAAAGACGACTATTTAGCGCTGAAACTTCCAGCACAAAAGCGTGAGGAATTCATAAAAAAATACGATACAGGCCTTGTATTTCAGTATGGTATTGTGCAAAAGGAGTACGTGCAAGTACCAGATTCACTTTTGCGCAATACTGAAGAGTTAAAAGCCTGGTTTTTTGACAGCCATAATTACGCAACAACATTAAAGCCTAAACCAACCGCAAAGGGCAAAAAGAAAGAGTAAGCGAATAGCTTTTGCATAGCTTATAAAAACGCTAACTTGACCGTCAATTATAAAAGGGCTTCCCGGCTGCAAAACATTTATGAAAAGATTATTTATCTGCGCGCTTATCGGCTTGCTGTCTGCAATGGCAGCATTAGCACAAAATAAAACAGGTTCACATAAGCCTGCCCCCGGCAACTCGATAGCGCCTGTAGGGATCGTCAAAAATATCAGCGATTCAGCACTGCTTGACATTGTTCAACGGCAAACGTTCAGGTATTTCTGGCATTTTGCCCACCCGGTTAGCGGGCTGGCACGAGAGCGCGACAATACCGTGAAAGCCGAATATTACTGGGATTATATTAACGAAGCCGACGACGAGCCGAACCTGAGCAAACACACCTTCGGCCCCGAAGCCTGTGCCATTGGTGGTACAGGGATGGGCGTACTGTCAACCGTGGTAGCAGTAAACCGTGGTTGGGTTGGCAGGGATACGGCTTTAAGGCGACTGATTAAAATTGTGGATTTTTTAATAAAGGCCGATTGTTACCATGGCATTTACCCGCATTTTATGAATGGAGTAACCGGCAAGACGATCCCGTTCGGCAGGCTGGATGATGGCGCTGACATAGTTGAAACGTCGTACCTGATGATGGGTCTGCTTACTGCCAAGGCCTACTTCAATGGCAATACCCTGCCCGAAAGATACTTTCAAAAGCGCGTGCAGCAAATGTGGGATGCTGCCGACTGGAACTGGCACAGTGCGGGCGGTAATAAAACCCTGTACTGGCATTGGAGTCCCCGCAACGATTTTGACATGAATTTCCCGGTATTCGGGTACGATGAGGCGCTAATAACCTATATCATTTCGGCATCATCGCCGGCGCACCCTATATCGAAGGAACTTTATGAAAACAGCTGGGTAAAAAGCACACCCTGGAAAAATGGCAAATCGTACTTTGGATACAAACTGCCGCTGGGTGATTTTGACATGGGCGGTCCGCTGTTTTTTGAGCAGTACACTTATATGGGGATTGATCCTGGCGGACTAACCGATGATAACGGTATTGACTACGCCGAACAGACAAAAAACCACACACTTATTAACCGCGCATACTGCATAGCTAACCCCAAACACTTTAAAGGCTACAGCGAAAACTGCTGGGGCCTTACAGCCGGCGACAGCTGGAAAGGCTATGTTGCCCATTGCCCCCAGGACGACCGGGGCGTAATACAACCAACAGCCGCGCTATCATCGTTCCCATACACGCCCGAATACTCCATGAAAGCCCTTAAACATTTTTATTATGATTTAGGAGATAAGATTTGGGGGCCATACGGCTTTGCCGATGGCTTCAGCGAAACTCATAACTGGTATGCCAAAACCCATTTGGCTATTGACCAGGGGCCTATTGTGGTAATGATTGAAAATTACCGCAGCGGTTTGATATGGAAACTGTTTATGAGTAACCCGGATATACAAAAGGGGCTTAAGAAGCTAGGATTTAAGAGTAAGTGGGTGAAGGAATAAAATTTGACAATTTGAAAATTTGCCGATTTGAAAATAAATACTAAGGTTCGATCTTCAAATCGGATAATTTTCAAATCTTCAAATCAGATTGGTAATCTGTATCTTTTCTGTTACCTTTAGCAAACAAGCTAATTTGTTGCCGTAACCCGCACGGCGGCAGCCTTTTAATTTAAACTATTTCAGATACGCATGATAACCCTTATAAAGTAATGCGTTTTAAACTCACGCTCCTCTGCATGTTGATCGGCCTGGCGGGCTGGTCGCAGCGTATTATTCCCCGTTTCGAAACGCTTGGCAGTAATGATGGCTTGCCCCACAGTTCGGTTTATGGCATTCGCCAGGATAAGAAAGGCTTTATGTGGTTCGGCACGCCCGATGGACTTTGCCGCTACGATGGCAGTTCACTTCACACTTTCAGGTACCGGGCAAAAAGCGATACCGATGCGGTAAATAATTTTATCCGCGGCAGTTTTTTTGAAGATAAGCAAGGCAATATTTGGTACAGTAACGAAAGCGGTATTTTTAAGTGGAATGTGCTTACCGAAAATATTGACAGGGTGAAAGCTTTTGGCAAGGATGATTTTGGCAATAGCAATTTCATCTGCCAGTTTATGGATGAGAACGATAATCTGCTTATATTAAACATTATTAAAGGTGTTTTTGAATTTGACACCCATACCTATAAACTAAAACTGTACCCGCTGCCCTATAAAATAGACTTTTCTCAGGTATTGTTTGCTCAGAACAGTGCCGATGATGAAGGGAACGTTTGGGTGCGACTGGTTGGCAAAAATGACCCTTATATTTTTTTTAACCGTAAAACACATCGCTATGATTACAGGCTTCAAAAATATCCGCCGCAAAGTGTGTTCTTCGAGAAAAACCGCCACATATTAGCTTTCGATGATCGCATAATTTTTCGTGATTTAAAAACCGGGCGCGATACAACCATTATTAAAATCATCGATAGTAAGCCTGTGCATTTTTATTCAGTTCAAAATACCAGGGACAAGTACGGCCGGGAATGGTTCACATCGAGAGGCAACGGTCTGTTTTACTATAACGAAAAAACAGGGCAGTTTTATAACTATCACCACGATAACTCAAAGCTGAAGTCGCTGCCGTTTGATATATCAACATGTTTGTATATTGATAGAAGCGACAATTTGTGGATAGGTATTGACGGCGGCGGGGCTTCGAGGCTTGATTTAAAGGAGCCCAAGTTTAATTTATTTCCCCTGTCAGAAGGAGATTACCCCATATTGAAGGACTATTTTACCAAATGCTTTTTTGAGGACGATGCCGGTAACATATGGTTTGGCACGCACAACAGTGGTCTTAACATTTATAACCCGCTTACAGGTGCCCTGAAAAACTATCAGCATAAAGACGGCGATGATACCACTTTGCCAGGTAATATTGTGAGCAGTTTTTTAAAGGATAAAGATGGCAATATGTGGGTGGGCAGTAGCGGCGGCATCAGCTTGTTTGATATAAAAAAACAAATTTTTAGAACGGTATCCATTATCCATCAGCCTAAAATATTTCCAAAACTCAATGTTTTTGTTTTTAAACTGATACAACTGCACAACGGCGATATCCTGGCTGCTACGCTTTTAGGTTTAGTGAGGCTACATAAGGATGGGCAAGGCAATTTCACGGCACGGTATCTTGACAAGTACCCGTACCTGCAAAGCAATGTGATAGATGTGGTTGAAATGCCTGATAATAGTATTTATGCGGCGGTATCAAGCATTGGGCTGTTTCACGCCAAACCCGATGGCGAGATGTATAAGCCTTTTGAGGCGGTGCTGCCCGGAATTGATTTGCGGAGTGTACGACACGATGAAAAAGACGCAAGCTGGCTATGGATTGGCAGCGGAATGGGGCTAATACATTTTAACACACAGACGGGAAAGTACCAGGTTTGGGGCGAAAAAAGCAAGTTGCCAAACACTTATGTATACGGCTCGCTGGAAGATGACAATCATAACCTTTGGATTAGCACCAACAAAGGGTTGAGTTTTTTTAACCGGACAAATAACACGTTTGAAAACTATTCTTTTTTGGATGGGCTGCAAAGCAACGAGTTCAATACCCAATCGTTTTACAAAAGCAAAACAGGAACCTTTTATTTTGGCGGGATAAAAGGCTTTAACTGGTTTAAGCCGGTAACCAGCGTAAAAAATTTATTGAAGCCGGGTGCGGCAATAACGCGTATTGAAATTAATGGTGAAGCTTTCCTGAAAACCAGCCCACATTTTAAAAACCAGGAAATTA
>Ga0105239_10006952_pt1 | contig 13044 bp, 13 predicted proteins | sample KBSC44metaG_FD_92761 | JGI IMG/M metagenome (GOLD analysis project Ga0105239, IMG submission 92761) | Corn rhizosphere microbial communities from Kellogg Biological Station, Michigan, USA - KBS C4-4 metaG | ecosystem: Host-associated > Plants > Roots > Rhizosphere > Soil | place: Michigan, USA...
ACGACCCTACATCCCCCGCCTTGGCGCGGCAGCGTAGCTCAGTGGTAGAGCAGGGGAATCATAATCCCTTGGTCGGGGGTTCAAATCCCTCCGCTGCTACCAGCCATCGCGGTTACCGAGGAGCACAAAGTCCCATGAGCGCCGCCGCGGATACCGCCCTTCCCCAGATCGGCATCGACGACATCCGCGCCGCCGCCGAGCGCATCGCGGGCCAGGTGCAGCGCACGCCCACGCGTCATTCCCGCACGCTATCGGATATCGCCGGCTGCGAAATCTATCTGAAATTCGAGAACCTGCAGTTCACATCGTCTTTCAAGGAACGCGGCGCGCTCAACAAGCTGCTGTCGCTCACCGACGAGCAGCGCAAACGCGGCGTGGCGGCGATGTCGGCCGGCAATCACGCGCAGGGTGTTGCCTATCATGCCGGACGTCTCGGCATTCCGACGACCATCGTGATGCCCGAATTCACGCCCTTCGTGAAGATCAAGCACACACGCGATTTCGGGGCGCGCGTCGTGTTGGAAGGCCAGACGCTGAACGAGAGCTTCGGCCGGGCCAAACGTATCGCGGATGCAGAAGGGCTCGCCTTCATCCATCCCTATGACGATGCAAAAGTGATCACAGGCCAGGGTACGGTGGCGCTCGAAATGCTGGCCGATGCGCCGGACCTCGACACGCTCGTCGTTCCCATCGGTGGTGGCGGACTGATCTCCGGCATCTCGATCGCTGCGAAGGCATTGAAACCCGGCACCGACATCTATGGCGTGCAGACGGTCGCTTATCCGTCGATGTACGACGTGATCAAGGGCAAGGATCTGCCCTGCGCCGGACAGTCGATGGCGGAAGGCATTTCCGTGAAAGTGCCGGGCGACATCACCCGCCGTTTCGTTGCCGATCTCGTCAAGGACATCTTCTTGGTGCGCGAGGACCAGATCGAGCATTCGATCTCCGCACTCCTGGAAATCGAGAAGACTGTCGTCGAGGGCGCGGGCGCCGCAGCCTTCGCCGCCGTGCTGGGAAACCGGGACGTCTTTGCCGGCAAAAAAGTGGGTGTCGTGCTCTCCGGCGGCAACATCGACACGCGGCTCCTGTCGATCGTGATCCTACGCGAGCTGGCGCGCGAAGGCCGTGTGTTCTCCGTGCATATCGAGATCGAAGACCGGCCCGGCCTGCTGGCTCGCATTGCCTCCCTCATCGGCGAGGCAGGCGGCAATATCCTCGAGGTCAATCACAACCGGATGATCATCGACACATCCGCGAAATCGGCGACGCTGAGCATGGTGGTCGAAGCACGCGACAGCGATCATGCCGCCGAAATCCGCGCCCATCTCGAGAATGCCGGTTTCGATTTGAAGGCCCCGGCTGGCAGCGTCTAACGCGCAAATTTCTCGGAAAGAATGATCGAGGACACCGTGCGCGCTACGCCCGGCGCGCGGCCGATGCGGTCGAGCAGCACGTCGATACGTGCCGGCGTGTCGGTCTCCACCTGCGCGACGAGATCGTAGCTCCCCGAGACCGCGGCGAGCGAACGAACCTCGGGCATCCTCTTCAACTCAACCGAAACGCGATCGGCCTGCTTGGGATCGGTCGAGATCATCACGACGGCGCGCAGTCGGTTCGCTTCCACATCGTCGGCGACGCGAACCGTATAGCCTTTGATGGTTCCGTCGCGTTCCAGGCGCGCGATCCGTTCCTGCACGGTCGAGCGCGCCAGCCCAAGCTTGCGGGCGAGCGAAGCCGTCGGCTCGCGCGCATTGGCGCGGAGTAAATCAATCAGCTTGGAATCGGTGTCGCGCATGAAGGATCCGGCAGATCGCCGGAATAGCCTGCGTTTCGCCGGATGGCAAGCGGAAAACCGTCGCTTCGCCGTCTCACATTCGACGTGAGAAGAGGCCATTTTCGCCCAGAAATCGGGAGGTTCCCATGAAAAAAGTCATGCTCGTCGGCGGTGGTAAGATCGGCGTCGCGATCACTGAGCTTCTGTCCGCGACTGGCGATTACAGGATCACCGTCGTCGACCGCGATGCGGCCAGCCTCGGCCGGCTTCCGCGCAACAATGTGGAAGTGCGCAAGGTCGACATCCTCTCCCCCGATTTCGTCCATGAGATGGAAGGGCATGACATTGTCCTGTCCGCCACGCCGTACAACCTGACCTCCAAGGTTGCGGAGGCCTGCAAGCGCGTCGGCGCGCACTACCTCGACCTCACCGAGGACGTGGAATCGACCCGCACCATCAAGGCGCTGGCCGACGGTGCGAAGACCGCGTTCATCCCGCAATGCGGCTTGGCGCCGGGCTTTATTTCCATCGCGGCCTACGATCTCGCCAAGAAATTCGACAAGCTGCGCGACGTTCAGATGCGCGTTGGCGCCCTGCCCGTCTTTCCGCACAACGCCCTCAAATACAATCTCACCTGGTCGACCGACGGTCTGATCAACGAATACTGCAATCCGTGCGAGTCGATCCGCGACGGTCAGCGTATCGAGGTTCCGGCACTCGAAGAGCTCGAGCAGTTCACGCTCGACGGCGTCGAGTACGAAGCCTTCAACACCTCTGGCGGCCTCGGCACGCTGTGCGAGACGCTGGAAGGCAAGGTCGAGAACCTCAACTACAAGACCGCGCGTTATCCCGGCCATCGTGACATCATCAAGCTGCTGGTCCGCGACCTGCACCTCGGCACGCGCCGCGACATCTTCAAGGATGTGCTCGAGACCGCGATCCCGATCACCTATCAGGACGTCGTGCTGGTGTTCGTCACCGTTTCCGGATGGATGGAAGGGCGCCTGACACAAGAGAGCTACGCCAAGAAGATCTACAGCCAGACCGTCGGCGATCGCCTCATGAGCGCGATCCAGATCACGACCGCGGCCGGCATCTGCGCGATGTGCGACCTGCTGGTCGAAGGCAAGCTGCCGCAAAAGGGTTTCGTGCGTCAGGAAGAAGCCAAGCTCTCAGACTTCCTCGCCAACCGCTTCGGCCGCTACTACGCCAAGGGACACTAACTCGGCTGACGCCACTTCGCGAGCATGGCACCGAAGATGTCGGAATAATCGTCGCTCCAAGGCCGCGCGGCCGGAGCGACGAGGTGCCATTCTTTGCCCAACTTCAGCGCCTTCAGATCCTCCACGGAATGCACAACAACGGCGACCTGAGCGCGATAGTCGATAGTACCGAGCGGGATCCTCCCTTCGGCATCCACAACAGTCACCATACCGTTCTGTTCTGCAGAGGCTGCGACCACGTCTTCCAGCTTGAGGTGAGCGTTCGATATGTGAACGACAAGCGCTCCATGCGGTGCCAACCGCGAGCGGTAAAGCGCAAAAGCCTCGCGCGTCAGCATATGCACGGGTACGGAATCCGAGGAAAACACATCGAGCATCAAGAGATCGATGTCCGGCTTCGCTTCGCGCAGCGTGAGCCTTCCGTCGCCCGTAACGATTTTGGCGTTCGGTGCACACATCGAAAGCGATCGAAACAGCTTTCGATTCCGCGCAATGTCCACGATCAGCGGATCGAGTTCATAGATCGTCCAGTCCTCGCCGGGGACCGATCTGCAGGACAACGTACCCATGCCGAGTCCGACCAGCGCGACGTGTGGAATCTGGCCGCCGTCGCGTTTGCGAACCGCTTCTATGATCTCGGAAAAAGCCCCACCGGGATGGTAATACGTCGCCGGAACCGGCCGCGAGGTATCTTCTCTGCCCGCTTGGTCCCGGATCTGTTCGCCGCCATGCGCTGTCGTGCCGTGGTACAGGACGCGATACCGGCCATTGTCGATATCGACCGCTTTGTAAACGCCATAAAACGAGCGTGCGCGATACACGATGTCCTGAGAGGGCGCATACAGGCTCACCGTGGCAAGGATCACGGCGGCAACTCCAACGAGCCGCACAGGCCGGCGCGACTGGAACGCCAGAATTGCGCCCAGCGCCATGGTCCAGAGGATAAAGTAGGTCACATTGCTCGGCAGAAAGACGACGAGGATGACCGTCGCAGCGGCGATCGCCAGGACAAACAACCCATCCTTGATCCAGAGCGCACGCGAGGCGGAGAAGACATCCGGCCGGACAAGGAGCGCTGCGAACAGCAGGATCGGATATTCGAGAACTGTATTGAACAGGTTCGGCGCGGCCAGCGCGGCGAACGCACCTCCCAGAACGCCACCGAGCGACATCCACGCATAAAAACTCGTCAGCTGTTCCGGCTCGGGACGAAGTCGATAAAGGCGAATCTGGCAAACCATCGCCGCAACGAAAAAGCCGCCCAGATGGCACGCAAGCGACAGGCCCCAGTCGATCTTGCTGGTCCACAGGAGGAGTTGTGCAAGCAACGCGACCGTTACGGGCTGCGCATAGAGAAAAAATCTCTCCGGGATCGTGGTTTTCTCAGTGAACGCAAAAACGAAGGTCAGCAGATAGAGCGCGAGCGGAAAAATCCAGAGGAACGGTCCCGAAGCGACGTCCGTCGTAATTTGCGCCGTTACCGCGACGAGGAGGCCGGACGGGATGAAGCCGAGCGCCGCCCACGCCAATTTCGAATTCCACGATACGGGCGTGCGGACCGCCTTGCTGGCGACGACACCACTGTCGCCTGGAGCCCTTATCGCGATCCAGCCGCAAGCGGCGATGCTGGCCACGAGCGCGAGATAGCCCACGGTCCACAGGCGCGATTGCTCGGAAAGCGCCAGATTCGGTTCGATCAGAAACGGATAGGCGATCAGAATCGCAAAGGAACCGAGATTCGAAGCGCGGTAGAGGAAATAGGTTTTCGACGCGTTCTCGCTTCCTGTTTTCGCGAACCACGCCTGGATCAGGGGCGCGTTTGCAGAGAGGGCAAAACAGGGAAGTCCAATCGAGGCGAGAAATAGGCCGATCAGCCACACCGATACCCAATTGCTCGGCGGGATTTCGAAACCTTTCGCGATGCCGATCGGCAAACACACGACGGCGACCATCAGGACACAAACATGCACAAGGGCGGCGCCGCGAAGGCTGAGATAGCGGGTCAAGAGATGCGCATAGACATACCCCGCGAGGAGCAGTCCCTGGAATACAACCATTGCGACGGACCAAACCGCGGCAGAACCGCCCAGCGCCGGCAAAACCATTTTGGAAAACAGCGGCTCGATACAGAAGAACAAGGCTGCCGACAGGAAGATGGTCGCCGCATAAGGCAGCGCAATCCATGCCGCAACGCGCGCTGTCACGACCCGGCGAGACGTGTCCAAAACGCTCATCTGTTCGCCTTTTCCGGAAGAGCTGGAATTTTAGAGCGAGCCGGTTAAAGGGAGTTTACGCCCGGTTTTCTTGAGAATTCACCGGATTTGATCGCAAACCGAAAGCGGGCTAGGTCCCGTCGAACGACAGGGAGGATTTAAGAATGAACGCGCAAGACCTGTTGGTCGGATGCAAGCACCCGCAGAGGGATTTCGCCCGCCAGCAAGGCAAGGGGCACTAAGCCGCGTTCTGGTGCGTTCTCTTGGCGCAAAACAGGAGAACGCAATGACAGAGAATTTCGTCGAACGCACGTGGGAGATGATGGAGAAGATTGGTACCGCGATGCTGGTTACCTGGGACGGCGAGCGCCAGCGCGCGCGGCCGATGTCGGCCCATGTGTCTCGGGAAGAGCACGCGATCTATTTCCTCACCCCCGCCGACCAGGAAAAGACGGATCAGATCGAGAAGTTTCCGATGGTCGCACTCACCTTTGCGGATACCGGTGGGCAGAAATATGTGGTGACGACCGGACGTGCGATGGTCTCGAACGACCGGGCCAAGATCAAGGAACTGTGGTCGCCCTTCGCCAAGGCATGGTTCGACTCTTCCGACGATCCGAACATCCGTGTGTTGAAGATCTCGCCGGAGGATGCCGAGATCTGGGACACGCCGGGCAAATTGGTGACGACCGTGAAGATGCTGGCGGCGGCAGCGACCGATACCCGCCCCGACATCGGCGGCAATAGGAAAGGACCGCTCTAACGCGGTAGCCCGCGAAGAGAGGGTCTGAATTGGAAACGCCCCTCCCGCATGTGCGGGAGGGGACTATATTTGGAGAATGACCATGACCAACCTCCTCGCCCAACTCGGTGTCAAGACATCCGGCGATGTGATCGCACGCTCACCCATCGATGGCGCGGAACTCGGCCGCGTTGGTTATGACGACGCCGCGTCCGTCGAGCGGAAGGTTGCAGCGAGCGTCGAAGCCTTCAAGGCCTGGCGCGAGGTGCCGGCACCCAAGCGTGGCGAGCTGGTTCGCCTCTTCGGCGAGGAATTGCGCACCAATAAAGAGGCGCTCGGCCGGCTGGTCACGCTCGAGGCCGGCAAGATCCTGCAAGAGGGCCTCGGCGAAGTGCAGGAGATGATCGACATCTGCGATTTTGCGGTCGGTCTGTCGCGTCAGCTCTACGGCCTCACCATTGCGAGCGAGCGTCCCGGCCATCGCATGATGGAGACGTGGCATCCCGCTGGTCCGGTGGCAGTGATTTCCGCGTTTAACTTCCCTGTCGCGGTGTGGGCGTGGAATGCGTGCCTCGCGCTCGTCTGTGGCGACAGCGTGATCTGGAAGCCGAGCGAGAAGACGCCTCTCACCGCACTCGCGACGCAAGCCCTGTTCGAGCGCGCCGTGAAGACGTTCGCCTCGGCGCCGGCGAATCTCTCACAGCTTGTTCTGGGACTGCGCGATACCGGTGAAGCCCTTGCCAAGGACAAGCGCATACCCGTGGTCAGCGCGACAGGCTCGACGCGCATGGGCCGTGAGCTCGCCCCTGTCGTGGCCGCGCGCTTTGGCAAATCCATCCTCGAGCTTGGCGGCAACAACGCGATGATCGTGACGCCGAGCGCGAAGCTAGACCTCGCGCAGCGCGCGATCCTGTTCGCCGCCGTCGGTACCGCGGGCCAGCGCTGCACGACACTGCGCCGCCTGTTCGTCCATGAGAGCATTTACGACAAGCTCGTGCCCGCGCTGAAGAAGACCTACGCCAACCTTCCGATCGGCAATCCGCTCGACGGCGGAACGCTTATCGGTCCGCTGATTGACAAGCAGGCATTCGAAAATATGGAGCGCGCCCTTGCCAACGCGAAGGCAGAAGGTGGCGTCGTCACTGGTGGCGGGCGCGCGCTCGCGGACAAGTTCGCGGATGGCTACTATGTCCACCCCGCGATCGTGGAAATGCCTTCGCAGTCAGCGACTGTCTGCCACGAGACCTTCGCGCCGATCCTCTATGTGATGAAGTACACCGACTTCGATGCCGCGATGGCGAAACACAATGAGGTCCCGCAGGGGCTTTCCTCCTGCATCTTCACGACCAACATGCAGGAAGCGGAGAAGTTCATCGCGGCGGCCGGATCGGACTGCGGCATCGCCAATGTGAACATCGGGCCTTCGGGCGCGGAGATCGGTGGCGCATTCGGCGGCGAGAAGGAAACCGGCGGCGGGCGCGAAAGCGGCTCAGATTCGTGGCGCGCCTACATGCGCCGTCAGACCGCGACCATCAATTACTCCGACGCACTCCCATTGGCACAAGGGATTGAGTTCACCGTCTGAACAATCATCCGCACTCTGCATGAGAAAGAAGGGCGCACCGAAGGCGCCCTTCGCAATTCGTGACCTCGATATCAGTTCTTGAAATTGAACGCCGCCATCATGTCGCTAACCGACGCTCCGTTGGTCGGGACGTAGGGATTGTCCTGGCTGGTGACCGGATTCGGCATGTTGTCACGGCTGCGGCCGGAGATCGTCGGCAGGCCCCAGTTCGCTTCGATGAACTTCGGCACGGAAGCGTGGTCGCTGTAGACGTGCGAGATATGGCCGCCCTTGGTCCACGGCGAGACGATGATCATGGGAACGCGCGTGCCGTCGCCGAAGAAGTCGAGCTGCTGGATATAGCCAGAGTCGTAGTAGCCGCCGCCTTCATCGACCGTGATCAGGATCGCGGTGTCGTTGGCAAGCTTCTTGTTCGCCTGCACCGCGGTCACGATCTTCTTGATGAAACCCTCCAGTTCCGCGATCTGCGAGGATTCCGGATGCCCGTCATTGACGCCACTCGGCTTCACATAGGAAACAGCCGGAAGCTCGTTGTTCTTGATGGCATCATAGAGGTCGGTCGTGTCCTTAAGATTGGCGATGCGATACGGAACGCCATCCCTGTTTTTGCCGCGCATGATCGACGTCTGATACAGGAAGGGATTGCAGATGTTGCAGTATTCGGAACCTTCCGCGTAGTAGTTCGGATCGCTCAGATACGCGGCCCAACCTTCGCCGTAATAGGCCCAGGAAACGTCATACTTGTTCATCACGTCGGCGATCGACGGCGTGGAGACCGGCGGGATCGTGAAGGGGCCCTGGGTCTTCGAGGCCAAATCGCCGTTGCCGATATAGCCAGGGTTATAGTTGTTCAGAAGATAGTAGTGCCCGGCTTCGCAGTTCGGATTCACGCCGAGCGCGGAAAGATAGGCGTTGACCGAGGCGACGCCCTTCTGAGCTGAATCGGCGCAGTTGCTGTATGTGCCGCCAGAATAGCCATCTTGGGTATACCAGTTGTTGGTGTCTGCCATCGGATCGGGGTTTTCGATCTGGTTCGACGGCGGTGTGAGCGCATGGCCCTTGCCGTCGCTGTACCAGATATCATCAGCGAAGCCGAGATAGACGCTGTCGAGACCCGTGCCGCCCTTGGCCGGTTGATGATAATTGTCGAGCAGCGTGTATTGATCAGCGAGCTGCTTGAAGTAGGGCGCGTCGCCTTGCTGCACGTTGTAGAAGCCCATCGACGTCGCGCCTTCCAGGGTCGTTTCGTCGTTGAGATTGTTCGGCGGCGGATGCCCGTTCGCGCCCGCGCCGACCGAGACTTCTACCCACGGGAACAGATCGTTACGGCAGCCGCTCGGATTTGCCTTGGTGGCATAGGACACATTGCAGTCCATCTGCTGGAACATTTGGTAATAGCGGTGCACCGGGCTGTCGGCATAGTCCTCGGAGCCCACGCCGGGCGAAAGCTGGAACGGACCGGAGGGCAGGTTGTTGACGTTTGCGATGCGTGTGTCGATCGTCTTCTGCGGAAGACCTGAGGCGCCTTCGGTCGCGGCCACAAGATTCTTGTTCAGCAGGCCGTAATCGTACTGACCGGCGACCTCTGTGCTGACCCATGGGGCGCCAGCGTAGCTCTGCGATACCGGCGTGAAGGCAAGGTTCGGCGCAGGAAGCTTATGGTAAGGCCCGGTGATCGTCGGGGCGACGCTAAAGGTATCCGTATCCGAAGCCTGCATCTGCTTCGCCTTGGCAAAGTTCGGTCCCGGCGTGCCATCGGCATTGATGATGCCTTCCGAGAGGAGGTTCTTCACCGAATCTCCCGACGGAGAGACGTAAGTGCCGTAGAGATGGTCGAAGCTGCGGTTCTCGCCCACGATGATGATCACGTGCTTGATCGGCGTCGTGGTGTTGGCATCGTTGCGGCCCATCGGCGTCTTGACGCTGTGCACGAGCACCTGCGACGGCGGAACGTTGCCGGACTTGATGAGCTTCTCGCCGTGAAACGACGTCACGCCGGCGAGCGCGGACTGGACAAGCAAAGGCAGCGCTACGAACACGGCAACACCACCGCGCAGCACAGCCTTTAATGAAGATTTTTTTGATTGCATTTGCATCCCCTTGGAAGCGGGTTAACGAGAGCCGCAGCATTGCCTGCGGCGCCGAGGTGGATGCGCTCTTACTGTTGCGAACCGGTGATGAGGTTGTGACGATAGCGCGATGTAAAAATGAAAGTGGAACTCGGCAACATTGTCACTTTGTATCCGATCGACAATTTCTGGCATCACGACAACGCGCATGAAACTGTTGCACGATTTTCCGACACTTCTTCATCGCAGCACTTTCACAAATGAACGTCTGATTGCCCGCGTGTAATCTTGACGATGTAAGATCGGAGACCTGCTCAGTGAAACCTGTCACGCGCTCGATAGCAGCAACGATTGTCGCACTCACCTTGTCTCATGCCGCGTTCGCTGATGATGACGATCACGCGGCCTGGCGGCCGAACAACGCCGCAGCAATTTCCATCACGGGACCGATTCTCGTGGAGCGGAAGAGTCTCGAAGCAGGCAAGACCAAAATGTCATTGCGCTTCGACAGCGCGGCCAGCGCTTTCAAGCCGGGACAGGATAAGTATCCCGCACACGTCTATGCCGTGACGCGTATGTCCAATCCCGTGTTCCTCAACGGCCAGACCTTATGCGGCGACGTGCCGCCAACATGGATCGTGGCCATACCCCAGCCTCCTACAGGTCTGGAGCTTGATGTCTTCACCGGCGTCGAACGACCGACGAGCCCAGCCTCGCCGGGTCTCTGCAACACACTCGCCTACGTACGCTGAGGCTTTAGGCTCAATTTTCGCGGCCCCGCGCCTCGCAAAGCCCCGGCCCCACCCCATATTGAGGCGGTGGGGTTGTGGGAGAGCCACATGTTTCACTGGTTTCTGTTCTGGCCGTTCTGGTTCTGGGCGCCCTTTCACGGCCTCTTTTCGCTGCTGATCCTTGTCCTCGTCCTCGGGCTGATCTTCCGGCGCCGGCACTATTACTATTACGGCCATCCCTGGGGCTTGAGCGGCAGCACCAGCCGGTCCGAAGCGCTCGCGATCCTGGAGGGCCGCTATGCCCGCGGCGAGATCCAGCGCGACGAATATTTGCAGAAAAAACATGACCTTGGCGGCTGAGGGCCGCGCGTTAACCTCTGCTTAACTCTTTTCTCCGTTGTCGAGCGCGGCCGTTCTAGATTCACCCAATATTAAGGGGTGATTCGAGGATGCCGAGGGTGGCCCAGCTGACGGGGATGATTGTTACCGCGATCGTCGTGTTCGGAACCGATCTCGATGTTTATTACGCCGTGCCGCTTGGCGTCTTCGCGGGCGCAATCGCCACGTTTCTGGTGGCGCTTTCGGAATATCGCGCGTTCAGACCGAAACCCGTTCCGGTCAAGATCGACCGGTGACGATTACGCCGCCTCCGGCGGGATATTGTTGAGCGCCTCTTCCATTTCCTGAAAGCTCGGCTGCGCTTCCGATGGAACGTTGCCGCGGCCGATTTCCACCGAGACCTGTGCGGCGTTGCCGTGGAGATGGGCGACGAGCACGTCGCGGATGACGTGATAGAAATGCGCCTCGTCGTCAACGATCGCCTTGAGCCGCGTGGCCATCGGGCCGACGATTCCATAGGCCAGAAACACACCCATGAACGTGCCGACGAGAGCCGAACCGATCATGCGGCCGAGCACCTCCGGCGGCTCGCTGATGGCGCCCATGGTCTTGATCACCCCGAGCACGGCCGCGACGATGCCGAGCGCCGGCAGTCCATCGGCCATTGTCTGAAGCGCGGTCGGCGCTTCCAGCGCTTCGAGATGATGTTTTTCGAGCTGCTTTTCCATCGCGGTTTCGACCTGGTGTGGATCCTCCAGGCTCATCGTCATCATGCGCAGCGTGTCGCAGATGAAATCGCAGGCGAAATGATCGGCTGAGATTTTCGGAAAGCGCTTGAAGATATTCGACTCGGACGGCTTCTCGATGTGGGCCTCGAGCGCGATCAGGCCCTTCGATTTCATCGTCTTGGTCAGCAGGAACAACAGCGTGAGAAGATCGCGATAGTCGGACGGCTTCCATTTGGGGCCTGAGATGACCTTGGCCACCTGGCCGCCGAGACTCTTGAGCGAATACATCGAACCGCCGATCAAGAGCGCGGCGATGGCAGCACCTCCGATGGTCATCATTTCGTGCGGCAGGGCTTCCATGACCGGTCCGAGCGAACCGCCCGAGATCAGAAAGCCGCCGAACACCATCGCGAACAGAAAAACGATGCCGCCGATCTGGAGCATGAAAACCAGCCCTAAAATTTCGTTCAGTATTGGCAGAAGGATTTAAGGAGCGATAAATCGGGGGCCCTAAAAGCCGCCTGAAGCGCGCAAAAATTGTAACCGCGCCAACATTTGTGACTGGTTAGCAATTCGTTACCAATTTGGCCTTAAGCGTTAGCCATGGGTATGTCGCGACTGGCATTGATGGCGAAGGTCACCGTCCAGGCGATGCTGGCACCCGTGGCGTTTGCCGCCTGCGCGCTGGTGGTGCGCCATAACAAAGTCCTTCTGGTAAGGCATAGTTACGTCCGCGGCTGGTTGCTCCCCGGCGGCGGTGTGGGCCGCGCCGAGCCACCAGCCGACGCGGTCCTGCGAGAGCTGAAAGAAGAAATCGGTCTGCTGCGCTCGTCGCCTCCACAATTCGTCGGCCTCTATTCCCGCCGCACCGGATGGGTGACAAACGTAATCGCTTTATATCGGCTAGATGACGCGGAATTTAACTTCCGACCGAATCTCGAAATTCGCGAAGTGCAATTCGCCGACCCTGTTGCTCCGCCCGACGGGACACCGCCTTCGGTCCAGCGACGCCTTTTGGAATTCGCACGATTGCAGCCCCAAAGCCCACATTGGTAAAGTTCCCCACTTGTGGCGACTCGGGCCGAGGCCAAGGAACCACTGGGGATTATCGTCGTTATACCCGTTACTGAATCCAAATCTCTAAACAGGAGGATTTCCAATGAGGAAGTTCGTCACGGCAGCGGCTGCAGCGGCCGTTGGTCTGACTGCACTGATGGCTTCGACCGTTGGCGCGTCGGCAGCCATCGCCTGCAATGCCGCAGGCGAGTGCTGGCATGTCAAAGCGCGCTACGCCTATCGCCCCGAATTCGGCGTGGTTGTTCACGAGAACAATTGGCGCTGGGGCCCGAACGAGCACTTTGTGTGGCGCGAGCACCCCGGCCGCGGATATTGGCGCAACGGCATCTGGATCCGCTTCTAAACCGGCAGACCTTTGTTTCCTGCTGACAGCCGCTTTCTTTCCGGAAAGCGGCTGTCCTGTTTTTCGTGACACCGGTCCGTTCAGACCGGCTCCCAGCCAAACACCGACGTCGTCGCGCCGAGATCGTGAAAGCTCGGCTTGAGTGCGGGCATCGCGTGTTCCGCAATCGTTTGCGGCGTCCAGCCCTCGATCCTCGCAAGGCCACGTAGCGGGCGTG
>Ga0105239_10006953_pt1 | contig 13042 bp, 11 predicted proteins | sample KBSC44metaG_FD_92761 | JGI IMG/M metagenome (GOLD analysis project Ga0105239, IMG submission 92761) | Corn rhizosphere microbial communities from Kellogg Biological Station, Michigan, USA - KBS C4-4 metaG | ecosystem: Host-associated > Plants > Roots > Rhizosphere > Soil | place: Michigan, USA...
CCTTCTCCAGTCAGGCCGTGGTCTGGTACATAAAGGGCGGCGTCTTCACCGGAGGCGACGCCCTGTCGCAGGCAGTCCCTACCGGCTGGAAGATCGTCGGCCCACGTTAAGCGCGTGATTGGCAATCCTGTTATGCAAACAAGCGAGCTGGAAAATACGGTTATGCAGGCTCTCTTAGCAGATCTACCTCCTGGTCTGGAGTGCCTGCGTACGCAGTACAAGAGCGCTGATGTGATCGATCGCGACTTTACTGGAGTGGGGGTCTTCACATCTTTTCGTATTCCTGATTCCGTAGAGCGTGTCGTTCCTGAAAGTCTTCAACTGGAAGGTTATTTGACACTACAAGGAGTTCTGGGAGGCGCAACCGCTCTACTTTTTGTTGAGAGTGGAGTCATCTGTGTGTTGGAACTGGTGACCTGGTCAGGAGAATGGCCTGAGAATCCCATCCTTTTATCCTTGGACCCTCAACCAACCAACCGCGGCAGTGGTCCATAAGCGTCTTAGGGGTTGTGAAGCCCCGTTCTAAGGGAGGTTGTGAATACACAAGATGTCAAGATTTCCGGGACCGTGGGCACTGCTCGTTGGCTTTTTCTTCAGTCTCTTTTCTGCCGTTGTAGGTTCTGGGGCAGAGGCGCAGAGTTTTCTTGGTTTGACGGCGGGAATGGCGCGCCATGACGGGCTTTGGGAGGGTAAGACCGATTATGGTTTTGCCTTGCGCCCGATCGGGCGGATACGCGCGATCATGCTGTTTGCGCACTTCTCGGATACGAAAACCGAGGAGACGCCCAAAGACCTGGTTGCGCGGCTGGCTCCGGAGGGGATGGCCTACTTTGCGCGCGCCTCTTATGGGAAGATGATGCTTCAGATCGACTCTCTGCCGCACTGGATTCCGATGGAGCATCCTTCGACATGGCCGAACTACAGCGCGGCGGGGTTCGAGAGTCAGAAGACTTATCTGGATGAGATCATCCGGAAGGCGGCGAAAGAGATCGATTTCACGCCCTATGACATCGTCTATGTGGTCGGCTCGCAGTCGCCGGGGATGCCCAACTCTCCCACGTGGGGCGCGCCGGAAGGCGATGGGATCACGATCCGCAGGAAGGAGATCCGGCACGCTGTCACCTTTGGCAACGACTGTCGGGGCGATCGCTGGGGATGGCAGACGCTCTGCCACGAGACCGGGCATATCTGCGGGCTTCCGGATCTCTACAGTTTCGACTTTTCCGGCCCCTACAAAAATATTCAAAAGTATGTGGGCTTCTGGGATATGATGGGCTTTCAGGCGCTGGGATCCGAGTATCTGGCCTGGCAGAAACGCAAACTGGAGTGGCTGACCGATAGCGATTTCGCCATCGTCCCCAACGGCTCCGGAGAAGCACTGATCACGCCGATCTCGGAGAAGGGCGGCCAGAAAGCCGTAGTCGCCCCCATCAGCGCGACCGAAGCCTACGTCGCCGAGGTGCGCAGCAAGGATGGTCAGCCGGAGTCGGAGACCGGGGTGCTGCTCTACCGGGTCAACCTGGCCGCAAAGCGCGAAGGGCATATCCGCGTCATTCCCGCGGCTCCCGATGACAACGATCCGGCGAGTGAGCGCCGCTTCATCACCCTCTACAATGCCCTTTTCCACGACGGCGTCGTGCTCGACGACAAAGACGCCCATGTCCGTATCGAGATCCTCGGGCGCACCGGCAAATCCTTCCGCCTGCGCGTCACCCGCTGACTAATCCATTTTCTCAAAAACATCTGCGAGCGGATTATCGGCGACATTGAGCGTCGTCAGACGGGGGAGTTGTTCTATTCCCTCCGGCAGAGATGTCAGTTGGTTGTGATGGAGAGACAGCGTGCGGAGATTGGCAAGCTGGACAATGGGATCCGGCAACGAGGTCAAACGATTGTGATTGAGGATGAGGATGGAAAGATTGCTGAGTTGGCCTATTGAATCGGGCAGATACGTTAACTGATTGTAGGTTGCGATCAGGCGCTCCAGATTGATGAGTTGCCTGAACGAATCGGGGAGAGATGTCAGTTGATTCCTGGAGACATGCAAATCGATGAGGCGGAGCATCTCGCCCAGCGAATCCGGGAGGTGAGTCAGTCGATTGCCATAGGCATTGATCCATTCGAGAACTGGAAGTTGTGTGAGCCATTCCGGCAAACACGTCAGTGCGTTGGCAGCAAAATCCAGTCTCGTGAGCTTATCGAGTTTTCCTATCCAGTCTGGCAATATCGTCAGATGATTGTTGCCGATGTCAAGGTTAGTGAGATCGGAGAGACATTCTATCCAGTTCGGCAAACGGTCTATAGGAAGCTCTGCGATATTGAGGCTGGTGAGATGGATGAGGGATCCTGGTTTTTCCGGCCAATGGATCAGGGGGTTGTCTTCCACGTTCAGGTCGGTGAGAGCAGGAAGATTCCCGATCCAGTCCGGCAAGCGCTCGATGCGAGTGCGCGAGAGGTTCAGCGATGCCAGACCGCGCAGTTTGCCCACAGCATCCGGCAGAACCGAGAGGTCATTCCAGGAGACGTCCAGATCTGTAAGATTCCCAAGACAACCTATCTCCTCGGGCAAATGGGTCAGTTGATTGTGTGCGATGCTAAGCGTGGTGAGACTGTCGAGTTGCCCGATCCATTCCGGAAGATGTGTCAGTCCGTTGGAAGCAAAGTAGAGTGTCCTGAGATGAGTCAGGCGCGGGATCCAATCGGGTAGGCGCGTTCGTTCGTTATAGTCGACGTCCAGTAGGGTCAGCTCGGGGAACTGAGCGATCCAGTCGGGGAGAGACTCCAGCCTATTACTGTAGAGATGCAGTTCGGTGAGATGATGGAGATGCCGCAAGGTATCGGGGAGAGAGGTCAGTTGATTGCCGCCGGCATCCAGCACCTGGAGTGTGGAGATCTGTCCCAGCCAGTCCGGAAGGAGCAGTTGGGTATGGGATATATCGAGGGCCGAAAGATGCGGGAGATGGACCAGAGTCGCCGGCAGGCCCTCGAGGAAATTCCAGCTAACATTGAGGCTCTGGAGATTGGGGAGTTGGTCGAGCCACTCGGGCAGAGTTTTCAAGCGATTGGTTCCGAGATCGAGCGTCTTCAGATTGGAAAGGGTTTTCATCCCTTCCGGCAATTGGGTCAGCTCATTGTACGAGACATTAAGCGTCGTAAGGAGATCCAGGCGCGTGATCGTCTCCGGTAAGCTTTTAAGATTCAGGTCACCCAGGTCGAGATCTGCCGCGTTGGTTTGATAGGCCTCTTCGATTCGCCGTTCGGCCTCTTCCATTTTCTCAAATCTCTGTTTTGTCGTTGCTATGTCGAATGCTCGCTTTCTTCCTTCATTACGGAAGTGTCTGCCGAATGCTATCTGTTCTAACCCAATTCGCCTTTGCGCATAAGTGCGTAGAGGGGATTGGGGAAGGGGCAGGAGTAGGGTTCCGTGCCGTCCAGGCCAAGCGCGAAGTAGATCGTCGCAAACTGCCCGTGTTTGTAGATGCAGTTCTGGATCATGTGGCAGATGAACCAGCGGATATTCGTGTCGAAGACGCCGAACTGGCTGCGGGGCGCATCGAACTGCTCGGGAGGCATGGCTAGAATCATGTCACGCCAGGTATCCGCTTCGGCCTGTAGAAGGTCGCAGAGGGCTAGTTGATCTTCCGGCGGCTCCGGGACATCCGTATGCAGGCTGACGTCGGGTTCGAGGATATGCTGACGGTCGGATACCAGGCACTGCCAGGTGTGGTTTGCCAGGGTGTGCGCTGAAGGGGCCGGAATGGCGATCTGCCAGTCCCAGCGCTCGGGCGGCAGTTTCCGCAATCTCTCGACGAATCGAGACACATACCAGTGCAGCAGCGTTGCATAGGATTCATTTTCACTCTGTATGGGATGGTCCATGCCTCCTACTCCTTTCTCAAAATCTGAACGTGTCGTGACAGTAAAGGGATTGTTGAATATGGTGAGACTGGTAAGATTGGGAAGATGTGTAATCTCTTCAGGTATGCCCGTCAATCTGTTGTTAAAAACAGTCAAGCGTGTGAGATTATCGAGTTGGCTCAGCGCGAGGGGGAGATGCGTCAATCGGTTGTTATCGACAGCAAGCCTAGTCAGATGGGTGCATTGGCCCAGCATATCCGGCAATCGCACAAGTTGGTTGCGCGAAAGAGCCAACTGCGTGAGATTGGTAAGTTGTCCTAACGAATCGGGAAGGTCCGTCAATTGATTGTGAGCAACATTGAGTGATTCAAGGTTCGTTAGTTGGCCCACGAAGTCGGGAAGGTACGTCATTCGGTTGCGGTTTGCGTTCAGGCTGGTGAGATGGGTGAGACGAGCCATCCATTCCGGCCAATGCGTCAGCTCGTTGTGGTAGATTTTCAGATTCGTGAGATGGATGAGATTTCCTATCCAGTTCGGCAAAACCGTCAGGTGGTTGGAACTTAAGTTCAGCTCTGTGAGATGGACGAGTTCTCCTAGCCAATCCGGTAACCTGGCCACGGGGACGGCAGAGATATGGAGTTTCTTGAGGTGGGTGAGAAAACCTGGCTTTTCCGGCCATTGCGTTATAGGATTGATGCTGACATTCAACGCGGTGAGAGCAGGCAGGTTTCCGATCCATTCCGGGAGATTGGTGATCTGGTTGCGCATCACGTCCAGAGTGGTGAGGCTGCGAAGTTCGGCCAGAGTATCCGGCAGGAGCGCTAATCTGTTGTTATTGATCTCCAGGCTTGTCAGATGGCTGAGGCGGCCGATCTCCTCCGGCAAATTTGCCAGGTGATTGAGAGAAACAACAAGCTCGGTAAGGTGGCTCAGTTGTCCGATCCAAGCGGGCAAACATGTTAGATGGTTGTCCCAGGCAGCCAGCCTGGTGAGGTTCTTCAGGCATGCCATCCAATCGGGCAGAGATGTCAGTTGGCAACTGGAAACGCTCAGCAAAGTGAGGTCGGTGAGTTGCGCGATCCATTTCGGCAGGATTTTCAATTCACTTCCGGAGATACGGAGTTCGGTAAGACGGGTGAGATGACGCACCGTGTCGGGTAAGCACGTCAGGTGGTTGTGATCCACTGCCAGGTTCGTGAGCGTGGAGATCCGGCCCAGCCAGTCCGGCAAGCTTGTCAATTCGTTGCTGGAGAGCCCGAACTCTTCCAGGTGAGACAGATCTCCAAGGCTCTCCGGCAGGCATTTCAGATCGTTCCAACTCACGTCAAGACCCTGGAGACGGTGCAACTCCCCGAGCCACTCAGGCAAAGACACGAACTGATTGGTATTCAAATCGAGCGTTGTCAGGTTGTTGAGGGTTCTCATTCCCTCCGGCAGAGAGAACAGGCGATTGTTCTCCAGGGAGAGATGGGTGAGAGCGGTCAGTTGCGCGATCGTGTCGGGCACGCGGATCAGCGCCAGGGAGCTCAGGTCGAGATCGGTTGCGCCCGTTCTGTAGGCTTCTGCAATCCTTCGTTCCGCTTCCGGGCCGCCCTCCACCCTCATGTTTATGGCTATCATCGTAAATTCGCACCTTTGCGCTCATCAGAAGAGAGGAGAGGGAGACGACGCAGTGTGATCCTGATGATCCTTTGAGTAGAAGGGTTTCATCTGATCGATCCGACCGCGTACGAGGTTTGACTTCATCGGTTCGTATGCGAAGACCTGTTTCCCCTCCTTGCGGAGGATAATCCGGTAGGGCTGCTTGAGGTGGGAGGTCCAATGGTACACCGCGACGTATTCGGCTAGATCGTCTCCCCAACTGGTGCTGCCGTAGAGGGAGACGAACGGCGTCCGACGTAAGGAGTCATAGACGGCCTCGGCCTGATCGATGGGAAGCGGTTTGCCAAAATAGAACCGGATGTGTTCCCGCACCGGATCGCGGTAGGGAGGGGCAGGAGTCGTGCGTTCGCTCCAGACATCTCGCGTAAATGCGGTAGGGGGCGGACTGGACGGCGAGGGCTCACCAGGGGAGAAGGGCGGCGTTATTCCCAGGCTGGCGTCCAGGATATGGGTCGCCTCGTGGAGGAGCACGTAGGCGAGAGCGTCGCGCGTTCCGGCCTCGATGGAGATGCTGAGCGGAGAGCCGGCAGCGTCGAAACAGGTGCGCTCCTTCTCCGTAAGCCATTCGGACACATTCTGGTGAAGGATCGCGGCGCGGATCGTGATGTCGAACAGAGGGAAAGGCTCCATCGGGTTGACGGTCGACGTCAGCGCCGTGTTAGGCATGCCATTCAGGAAATTGACGCTGCGCAGGCGCTCCCTCAAGACCCGCTGATGGAGAGGCGGGAGGGCGGCGAACGCCTCCGCGAGTTGACGCTTTTCCGGTTCCGTGAGTGTATGAGCCGTCGGCGCCGGCCCTTTCAGCGCTTCAAACATCTTGAGAACCGTCGGAGAGGCTGCCCGCACTCGCGATTCAAGCGCAGAATTCGGATCCAGCCCGTAGTGCCGCGCAACCTCCGCACGTTGCGCAACGGTCGGAACATCCTGCGCCAGACCGGGCTTGGATCCGCCTGAGACGCACAGGAGCAGGCCTACGAGGAACAGTGAAGAGAGACGCATCATAAGTTACAGATCCTCCTGACCGCAAGCCGGGAAAGGCGACTGCCTTCCGGCGCGGCGCCTGGATTCGATACAGAGTGGATACTGCAGCGCGGGATCAGGAGACATCGCCTCTGGCTTTTCCCAAGAGCCGCTGCCAGAATGAGGGGTGCGGAAGCATCCCTTCGGCATCTTTGCCTGGCTCTTGACCGGCGCGCAGCAGGGTTTCGGGCTTTGTCTCAGACGCTCTGCCTTCTACAGGGCGAACGAGTTCCGCAGACGGGGCGTGGGTATCGGGTTGCGAACCGCGGAGGAGCAGTAGTGCATTGAGCACCTCCTGTGCGCCCCTACGTGTTGCGCTATCCTCCTCCGTGAGGACCTCCCGGCATAACGCAAGCGTCTTCGGAAAACTGTAGCGCATGTTTATATCCAGCATGTGATAGCGAACGCCTCGTAATCTCTCCAGAACGGCGATCCGCTCCTGTGCCGACCATCGCGCATCTGCAAGGATTTTGCGCGGCAGCGTGTTGGAACCCCCGAGCATTCCCAGTACCGTGGAAGCATTCCGGTAAACCTGCGCGCGTTCATCCTGCAAAGCCTCTATAAGCGCGGGGACGGCAGCCACATCACCGATCTTACCCAGCGCATGGAATGCAATATGGCGAACCGCATCCTGTTCATCTTTCAATGCCTCGATGAGCGCCGGGACGGCAGAAGCATCCCTTATTTTATAGAGGGCATAAGCCGCATTCTGACGAACGATCGCGTTATTATCCTTCATTGCCTCGATGAGCGCCGGAAGGGCGGAAGAATCGTCCAGCTTGCTTAATGCGACAGCAGCCTTGGAGCGAACATGCTCGCTCGGATCTTGCAATGTATTTGTAACGGCGGAAGCAGCAGCCAAATTGCCGATCTTACCGAGCGATTCGACCGCTTTTTGCCGCACGGAGACGGCGGTATCTGTCAGCGCCTCGATGAGAGCAGGAGCGGCGGAGGCATCAGCGATACATCCCAGCGCTTCCGCCGCACTCTCGCGAATGGTAACGTACTCATCCTTCAGCGCCCCGATGAGGGCAGGGACGGCAGAAACACTGGCCACCTTACCCAGTGTAACGGCAGTCTCCCGGCGAACATCCTTGTCTGCGTCCTCCAGCCTTTCGATCAGTTTTGCAATGTAGGGGTTGCTCATTCCGGTGACGCTCCTCTGAAATTCAGAATTTCAGAGCTTCTTCTGAAGATAGAAGCGTTGATGGCCGAGAGGGTAGTCGTCGAGGGTGCCGAATACCGTATAGCCCAGGCCCTCATAAAAGGGCCGTGCTTGATAGTCGAACGTGTCGAGGTAGACATGATGGCAGCCACGTTTGCGCGCTTCCTCCTCTGCCCTCCCCATGAGTTGCGTGCCCAGTCCCTGCCCGCGCAGACTTTCGTCCAGCCATAGTATGCTGATATGCAGCCAGCCACGGCCAGTCTCCGCCAGCAGGCCGCCTTTGATATTGCCATCGTTGTCGCGCACATAGAGGCCCCAGTTCTCGTACTCCGCCGGACCTGCTTTCGACGCGTTATAGGCACGGAGGCCGCTCGCGACCGCCTGTATCTCTGCTTCTGTCTGCGCCGTGTTCAAGGCGATGACATAGTCCGCGTGCGTTTTGCTTTCAGTTTCTCCCTCACTCATGGCGCGTCTCCTGCATTGTGTTCTTCGGCGATTTTGGCATACATCGCGTGATCCTGCCACTGTCCGTTGATCTTGAGATAGGCTTTCGCAAGGCCCTCGTATCGAAATCCGGCCTTCTCGGCGATCCGGATGCTGGCGCGATTGCCCGGAATGATGTTGGCTTGAACCCTATGCAGCCCGAGGCCGTGCGGTCGGGGAAGGAAGGCGAGGTCTAGCAGCACCCGCGCGCCTTCCGTGCCCAATCCCGTTCCTACGACATCGGCGCTTACGCTCCAACTGGCGTAGGCGTTTTGAAATGCCCCACGCACGATCTCCGACAGGTTGAAAAATCCGGCGATCCGCTGATCGTCCAATACGCCGACGAGACGGCACTGCGTACCCTCCTGTGCACCACGCACACACCGTGCTAGCTGCGCCTCGAACAGTTGCTCCAGAGGCTGTTCAAAAGAGCTTGCTGGCAGCCAGGGCTCGAAGAGCGTCCGGCTGACCTGATACACCCGGACGAACTCCGCCCGATCGTCTGCACAGAGCGGACGCAATGTCAACCGCGCCGCTCGCCAGGGCAACGCCTCCATCCAGGGAGAGATCTTTTCGCTCATCCTTTATGCACCTTTCCTGACAGAGCAGACTTGTTATGGTAGGGTGTTTTACAGCGGCACTTCGGGGCGATTATAGAGGGACGGCGGCGATAACAGCAGACGCTGCCGCTCCGACAGGTCAGGCATCGACTCCAGATTGTAGAATTTGTTCGACGAGGCGCAGTGTCCGGGGCCGTATTTGAAGAGCGCGATACGCCGTTCGGCGTCGCCGCTCCAGGGCATCGTGCCGTGGACCAGGGCTTCCGTAAAGAGGGCGACATCTCCGGCTTCTACGGCGGGCTGCACCACGTACGGAGCGGCCTGTCGGAAGTCTCGCACCTCTGCGGGGATTGCGGAGAGAAACTGGCTTTTGTGTGAGCCGGGAATGCAGGCGAAGCCGCCCTCTCCGGCCTGCGCCGGAGTCAGGAAGTAGATCAGGGTGCAGAGGCCGTTGCGGATCGCGCCGTCGCGGCAGGCGTACCACCAGTCGTCCATCTTGCCCTCGCCTCCATGCAGGGGGCCGCGACTGTCTCCCTGGCGCATAAAGATGCCGTAGTCGTGATCGAGCCGGAAACGCGGTCCTAGAATGCCGTGCAGGTAGGGCAAGACCTTCGGATGGTCCAGCAGCGCGACATAAGGCGCTCCCCATTGCAGAACGCTCGGTGCGGTACGCTCGCCGCGTGACTCCGGCGGGCAGGGAAACTCTCGATCCGCGACCGCATTCAACTCCGCCACTTCCGCCGCCGTCAGCACGTTCTTCAACAGCAAGTAGCCTTGCAGATCAAACACAAACATCTCTTCCGGTGTCAACCCAAGCCTCCCATCCCCCTCACGATCCAATGGTGGTCCTCTCATACTCTATCGGCTCAGGACAGGCTCTTACTCAACAGATCCTCTTCTCAAATACGGGAGACAAAACGAGTTGGTCTTACGTCTGTTAGGGCTTTTTCCACTCCAGGATCTGGTGGGCGGCTTCCAGGCGGGCGCGTAGTTTCTGGTAGTCTACCTCCTGGACGGCGATGTTGTCGGTGAGGGCGATGTCGGCGGCGAGGGCGGCGGATTGGCCGAGGATCATAAACACGGGCTCCATGCGGATGGAGCCGTAGGCGATATGGGAGGCGGCGAGACAGACCGGGACGAACAGGTTGGCGCACTCCGCCGTCTTCGGGACGATCGCGCGGTAGGAGATCGGATAGGGCGGCATGCCTCCGACCTGCACATCCCCCTCGTTCCAGACGCGCCCGTCGCGCGCGAAGCGCTGGCAGTTGTGGGAGTCCATCGTGTAGGCCGCCAGGCCGACCGAGTCCTCGGCGGTGCGTGTGCCCCGGCAGTTGGCTTCGGTCATCACATAGTCGCTGACCATGCGGCGCGCCTCCCGGACATAGAGCTGCGGCGACCAGCCTTCGGTCTCCGGAAACTCATCGCGGCACAGGCCGAAGGTGTTCATCTTCGTGCGGATCGCTTCGGGAACGGCGGGATCGTTGGCGAGAAACCAGGCCCAGCCCTGCTGATAGACGACATGCGCCTGGAAGATCTTTTCACGGGTGCGGTAGTCGGCTTCCGGCCAGGCGTAGTTCTGCCCGATGAAGTCCGTGGAGAGCCCTCCGTGATTGTTCGTATCCGTCTTAAGGTTTTTGATCGGATCGAACTTCTGGAACACCTGATTCCAACCGGTGGCGAGGTAGCGCGCCAGGAGCGTATACTGCGCGGGATCGTAGCCGGTTGGTTTGGGGAAGGGCAGGCGGTTCTCCGCGGCCGTCGCCATGCAGAGACGGAAGTTGTAGGCTTGAATGCGTTTGTCGCCCGTACCGTTCGGGGCGGCGGGTGTGGCGTTGATGGTGGGCAGCAGGCCGCTCGCCGGGTCCCCCTCCCGCACATAAGGATCTACCGCAGTATCGAACTGATGCTTATCGCGGACCTGCACGCCGTTCAGGGTCTCGCCATAGACGGTGTTGCTTTCGCGCCCCACGAACGACCGGACTTTCGCCCGCGCCATCAAGTCGCCTTCGTAGGTGGCGTCTATGAAACAGTGCGCCTGCACGGTGAGGCCGCTCTCGGTGGAGAGGGAGGTGATCCGGTTGCCCTGCTTATGCACGCCGTGCAGATACTCTTTCGGGTAGACCGTCACCGTCGTCTCTTTGAGCATGTCAGCGTAGACTTCGCTCGCGATATGCGGTTCGAAGCGCCACTCCTCTTCCTCCCAATACTTCTGCCCGACCCGATGATAGAACTCCCGCGACAGCCCACCGATCGCGGCTTTGTTGCCGATGTCGGTGTTGCTCAGCCCGCCGGTCGTCATCCCGCCGAGGTGCGCCGAAGGCTCGATAAGCACGACCTTGCGCCCCAACCGGCTCAACTGCACCGCCGCGATGATCCCGCAGGAGGTGCCGCCGTAGATACAGACATCGGCATCGAGCGTACGCTTCACCACCTTCTCCGGGGGAAAGTAGTAGTGCAGATTTTTCGATATGGGGGTAGTCACAACAGCCTCCTTCAGGGCGCCGGGAGTCTCCTGTGCAGTCGCTATTCCTGTCAGACTCGTACTGAGCGCCAGCCATAGCCCGCTCCGTTTCCATGATCGCCCCTGTTTCACGCTGTTCTCCTCAGCAAATCAGATGATCTTCCTGCGACCAACTCCCCACACGCTTCAATGCGAGTGAGGGGCTGCTGCTATATTGTGTAGTGGCGTGGCGTTCTCCTCTGCCTCTTGTTTTCTGTTCTGTTGGGTTGAGATGGTGGCGCTGCTTCCGACATGTTATCGCGGGAAACCCCGCCGGTGTGTTTAACGTCTCAACCTATAGAAGGAGCATCTCATGAAAATCATTCAAGCTCTGTTGAGCGGGATTGTCGGGGCGATTGCGCTCTCCGGCCTCACCGTCCTCTTTCACTGGATCTTTTTTCGTCCCACGTTGGGGGATGGCCAGTATGCGTTCGTCTTCTTTGTCACTGTGCCTCTAGGAGTTCTCCTTGGCGCCCTGACGAGCCTGAGCCGATCCTACCTGGCGCAGGGACACACGGAGATTGCAGGGCGCATAGCGCTCTTCGGAGGAGGCATTCTGACCGTTCTCTTCCTCCTCTGCGGTCTATTTGTGTTCAGCGGTACACAGAATCCAAACCTCTGGGATCGCCTGGAGGCCGTCTTGTTCTGGTTCGCGCTGCCGTTACTGTGGGCTGGGGTGCTGCTCAAGGCCGGACTGCGGCTGCTCGCGGGCCGATAAAAGACAGAACCTCAGACCCCTATGAAGGAACCTCGCCGATGCATAGACCGAGATTGAATCTGGTGGTGATCCGTTCCAGGGACATGGATCGTTCGGCGCAGTTCTATGCCTCTCTCGGCTTACAACTGGAGAGGCATCGGCATGGTACTGGGCCGGATCACTTCGCGTCGGAAGAGGAGGGGAGGGTTTTCGAGATCTATCCCCGTCAAGACGAGACCGACTCCACCGCAGGCGTACGAGTCGGGTTTCAGGTGGTGGCGGTCCATGCGATCGTGCAGCGGTTGGAAGAGGAAGGTGCGAGGGTCCTTTCCGCGCCGAAGAGTTCGCCCTGGGGCAGACGCGCCGTGGTGGAAGATCCCGATGGACACCGTGTGGAACTGACGGAATAAAAGAGCAACGCACTTTTTTTGCGGATAATCGGAGATGGTAGCCTGAAGCAGAACCCTACGTCTGATGTAGAGACGGTGATCAACGGAGAACCGACAGGCAGGAGAACTGTTCTTGGCAGATAAGAACCGCAAGATACGCGTACGTTGGTTAGTGGGGCTGTCGGTTCTGGTCGTGGGGTACATTGTGGCCAATCGAACGAAAGGCCCGCAGCATGTGAGCGCGAACCAGGATTTGGCTGTGGCGGTTTCCGTGCGGAATGTGGTCGGCATACACGCAGCCCTGCATCAGGGCGCAGACCCGAACTTAGAGGACATCAACGACTGGCTCCCTTATGTTCGCGATGTGAGGCGAACTCCACCCGAACCGGCGAACCTGCTCCTCTATTCCGTCTCCAATGTTCCGCTGCCTGCGACCGATTCCGACACGACCATCGCGCGTCTGCTTCTGGAGGCTGGCGAGGATCCGAACCGCGCCGGGAAAGATGGATATACCGCGCTGATGTCGGCAGCAGCGCGAGGCGATGTGAACCATGCGCGTCTGCTGATCGCCAACGGCGCGAACGTCCATGCCAAAGACATGGACGGCAAAACGGCGGTCGACTGGGCGCAGATGCCACTGGCGGTCGGTAATTCCCAGCGCGCGGTGAACCTGCAGAACAAGCAAAACGTCGCCGAACTGCTCAGACA
>Ga0105239_10006955_pt1 | contig 13038 bp, 14 predicted proteins | sample KBSC44metaG_FD_92761 | JGI IMG/M metagenome (GOLD analysis project Ga0105239, IMG submission 92761) | Corn rhizosphere microbial communities from Kellogg Biological Station, Michigan, USA - KBS C4-4 metaG | ecosystem: Host-associated > Plants > Roots > Rhizosphere > Soil | place: Michigan, USA...
GCGATCGTGACGACGATTCCAACGCCGTGCGCCTGATGACGCTGCACGCGGTGAAGGGCCTGGAGTTCCGCTTCGTCTACATCGCCGGCGCCGAAGACGGCACATTGCCGCATGCCGGCGGTATCGAGGAAGGCCGTCTCGATGAAGAACGCCGTCTTTTCTACGTCGGCATCACGCGCGCACGCGAACGTTTGTGTCTGTCGTATGCATCGCGATCTAAACGCTTCGGTGCGGTGATCTCCAACGAACCGAGCCGATTCCTCGCCGAACTGCCGCCGGACGATCTGCACTGGGACGGCCGCGACACCGAACAGGATGCGCAGGCCGCGCGCGAATCGGCGAGCAGCCATATCGCGCGACTGGCCGATTTTCTCGCCGATTGAACGGCGCCTGACGGCTTCACGCCAAGTTGCTTGCCAAGGTGCGGAGGCGTCACTAGAGTGGCCATCCCGCTTCGATCACACCTTTGGGGAAACACCATGCAGACTTCGCTCAAACGCGTCGCGCTTCTTGCCGCCCTCGCTGCCGCCGGCATCGGTTGCAGCCAGCAGAGCAACACCAGCGCGCCGACCACGCCCGCCGCCGTCGCCGTGGCGACCAGTTCGCCGGAAGGCACCGTCACCGCGTCGGTGAAGGCCATTCGCGAAAACAATGTCGGTTCGCTGTTCGAGATCATGATGCCGCCGGCCGAACTGACCAAGGTCAAGGCCGACTGGTCCAAGGAGATGAACAAGGATCCGGTCACCGACGAGGACCGCAAGCAGTTCGCCGAGACGATGGCCAAGCTCACCGCGCCGAATGCGGAAGCGACCATGTACGCGCAGATCGAACCGCAACTGAAAGAGTTCGACGCGAAACAGGCGCAGCAGATGCCGATGATGATCGCGATGGGCCGCGGTTTCGCGCAGAGCGCGATCCAGCAGAACAAGGATCTCAACGACAACCAGAAACAGCAGGCTCAGCAACTCCTCGACGCGGTGGCGACCTGGGCGCAGAACACCAAGTTCACTGATCCGACGCTGGTCAAAGGTGCGATCGCTGCGGTTTGCAAAACCGCGCGCGACCTCAACCTGAAGACCATCGACGAAGCGCGCGCGCTGACCTACGATCAGGCCATGCAGAAGGCCGGCATCATGATGGGCGGCGTGAAGCAGGTGCTGCTGGTGTACGGGCTCAACGTCGACAAGACGCTGGATTCCGTGAAAGTGGAACCGGCCACCGTCACCGGCGACAGCGCGAAGGTGAAGATCAGCTACGTCGCCTTCGACAAGCCGTTCGCAACCGAAGGCGATCTGGTGAAGGTCGACAACAAGTGGTTCAGCAAGCAGGCAATCGAGCAGTGGAACAAGCGCCAGCAGGAAGAAGCCGCCGCCGCGCAGACCACGCAGCCGGCCGCTCCGGCAGCCCAGCCAGCGAAGTAATCCGCTGTAAAAACAACGCGTAAACGACGGCGCGTCCGGATTCCGGGCGCGCCGTTTTCGTTTCCAACGCAAATCTCACGCGCGGCTTACGTACAATTAGCCGCATGGATTCTCCCGTTTCCAACGTTCCACCGCCCGTTGCCGCGCCGTCGCAGGCGCCGTGGTGGTCGCGCGCGCTCGGCGCGATGCTCGAACCGTGGATCCGCATCCGCCGCGATGCATCGACCACGGCGATCACACTCGATCCGAATGTGCCGGTCTGTTATGTCACCGAGCGTTACGGCATGTCCGACACGCTCATCCTCGAGCAGGCCTGTCGCGAAGCCGGCCTGCCCGAACCGTTGCGGCCGCTGCAGGTGGCGAATCTGCGCAAGAAGCGCTCGATGTTCGCGCTGGCGCGCCGCGCGCCGTGGCTGTTTCGCCGACAAGTATCGCTGACGCATTCGGCGACGCTCGCGCAATTGCTCGACACGCTGCGCGCCAATCCCGACACCGATCTGCAGCTGGTGCCCGTTTCCATTTTCGTCGGCCGCGCGCCGGACAAAGAGGAAGGCTGGTTCAGCGTGCTGTTCTCGGAAAACTGGGTGGTGGTCGGACGCTTCCGCCGTCTGCTCGCGATCCTGATGAACGGACGCGGCACCGTCGTGCAGTTCTCGCCGCCGATTTCGCTGCGCGGCGCGATGCAGGATGAAAAAGACGCGCCGACGACGCTGCGCAAGATCGGACGCGTACTGCGCGTGCATTTCCAGCGCATCCGTGCGGTGGTCATCGGGCCGGATCTTTCGCATCGCCGCACGCTGGTCGATGCGGTGCTGCACGCCGCGCCGGTGCGCGATGCGATCACCACCGTCGCCACGAAGGAAAACATCACCGACGACAAGGCGCGCCGCCGCGCGCGCGACTACGCGCTGGAAATCGCCGCGGACTTGTCGCATCCGGTGGTGCGTTCGGTGTCGTTCATGCTCACCGGCTTCTGGAACAAGATTTACGACGGCGTGAGCATGCATCACTTCGAGAAACTGCGCGCCGTCGCGCCGGGGCACGAGATCGTGTACGTGCCGTGCCATCGCAGCCATATCGATTACCTGCTGCTGTCGTATCTGTTGTATCGCAACGGTTTCGTGGTGCCGCACATCGCGGCGGGCGTGAATCTGAATCTGCCGGTGATCGGGCCGATCCTGCGCCGCGGCGGCGCGTTTTTCCTGCGTCGCAGCTTCAAATCGAACGCACTGTATTCGACCGTGTTCAGCGAATACGTGAGTCAGCTTTTTGCGCGCGGCGCATCGATGGAATATTTCATCGAAGGCGGCCGCTCGCGCACCGGGCGCCTGCTGCAACCGCGCGCCGGCATGCTGGCGATGACGTTGCGCAGCTATGTGCGCGAATCGCGGCGGCCGGTGATTTTCCAGCCGGTGTATATCGGCTATGAAAAACTGCTCGAAGGCAAGGCGTATATCGGCGAGCTGTCGGGCAAGCCGAAAGAGAAAGAATCGGTGTTCGGATTGCTGAAGTCGATTCGTCTGCTGCGCCAGCATTACGGCAAAGTCGTGGTGAATTTCGGCGAGCCGATCGTGCTGGAACAGTTGCTGGCGAAAGTCGATCCGCAATGGCGCGCAGCGGTGGCCAATCCGGAAGAAAAACCCGCCTGGCTGAATCCGGCGGTCGATGCACTCGCGGAAAACATCCAGGTCAACATCAACCGCGCCGCGGACGTGAACCCGATCAACCTGCTCGCGCTCGCGCTGCTGTCGACGCCGAAGCACGCGATGACGGAGAACGATCTGCTCGCGCAAATCGATCTCATGCGCGCACTGTTCACCGAGTTGCCGTATTCCGAACGCATGACGGTGACGCCGCTCAGCGCCAAGGAAATCGTCGCGTACGGCGAGAGCATGGAGTGGACGCGCCGCGTCGCACATCCGCTCGGCGATCTGATTTCGCTCGAAGGCGACAACGCGGTTCTGCTCTCGTATTTCCGCAACAACGTGCTGCATCTCTCCGCGACGGCGGCGTGGATCGCGTGCTGCTTCCTCAACAACCGCCGCATGGCACGCGCGTCGGTGCTGCGGCTGGGGCGGCTGGTTTATCCGTTCATCCAGCAGGAATTGTTCCTGCCGTGGGATGAGGACGGGTTCATCGCGCAGATCAATGCGACGATCGAATTTTTCGTGCGGCACGAATTGCTGGAATCGGTCGCCGAAGGACGCATCCTGCGCCGCGGACCGGGCCAGAGCGACGGTTCGTATCAGCTGCGCCTGATCGCGCACAGCATGCTGCAGGCGTTCGAGCGTTTTTACATCGCCATCGCGGCACTGGTACGAAATGGGCCGCGCACGCTGAGTTCCGGCGAACTGGAAAACCTGTGTGCGCTGACGGCGCAACGGCTCACGCTGCTGCACGAACTCAATGCACCGGAATTCTTCGACAAGTCGCTGTTCCGCGGCTTCATCCAGCAGTTGCGCGAGCGCAAGGTGATCTGGCCGGATGCGTCGGGCAAGCTCGATTTCGATACGGCGCTCGAAGACGTCGCTCGCGATGCAAAGGTGATTCTGAGCCGCGAAATCCGCCACGGAATCCTGAAGCTCACGCCGGAGCGGCGCGAGTCGTTGGCTTCGTCGGAACCGGCAACGCAGCCGACTCAGCAAGACTCGGAAGAATAAAAGCTGGATTCCAGCGTTCGCTGGAATGACGAGCCTTATGCGTCGAGATCGGGAATCAGCTGGCTTTCCAGCTTTGCGATCATGTCCTTGAGTTTCAGCTTGCGTTTTTTCAGGCGGCGCAGCTGCAATTCGTCGGTGCCGGCCGTGGTGCTCATGCGTGTTATGGCATGATCCAGATCGCGATGCTCGATGCGCAAATCGACGAGCAGTCGGTGTATTTCGGCGGGCGAGTCGGTCACTGCACGTATCCGGAAAGTGCGCAGCGAGTCTAGCGGAAGCCAAGTAGAATAGGCAGGTCATGTCCGCGCTGCAGAAACACGCATTCGAATCGAACAAACTGGCCAAGCGGCTGCGCCGTCTGACCGGTCAGGCCATCGTCGATTTCAACATGATTGAAGCCGGCGATCGCGTGATGGTCTGCCTCTCCGGCGGCAAGGATTCGTACACATTGCTCGCCATGCTGCGCCAGTTGCAGGCAAAGGCACCGGTGGATTTCGAGCTGGTCGCGGTGCATCTGGATCAGAAGCAGCCCGGCTACGACGCCGATGTGCTGCCGAATTACTTGCGCTCGATCGGCATGCCGTTCGATATCGTCGAGCAGGACACCTACAGCGTGGTGAAACGCGTTGTGCCGGAAGGCAAGACGATGTGCGGGTTGTGTTCGCGCCTGCGCCGCGGCGCGCTGTACAACCATGCGGAAAAGAATGGCTACACAAAGATTGCGCTCGGGCATCATCGCGACGACATCGTCGAGACGATGTTCCTCAACATGTTCCACCAATCGACATTGAAGGCGATGCCGCCGAAACTCTTGTCGGATGACGGCAAGCACGTCGTGATCCGCCCGCTCGCCTACTGCAAGGAAGACGACATCGCCGAATACGCCGCGAAGCAGGCGTTCCCGATCATGCCGTGCAACCTGTGCGGTTCGCAGGAGACGCTGCAGCGCAAGGCGGTGAAGCAGATGCTCCTCGAGTGGGAGCGCAAACATCCGGGCCGTACCGAGAACGTGTTCCGTGCGTTGACGTCGGTCGCGCCGTCGCAGCTCGCCGACCGCGATCTGTTCGATTTCGTTTCGCTCGGCAGCCGCGATGGCGCATCGCGCGCCGACGTCGCCGATTGGCTCGGTGGTTCCGACATCCCGGCGGTCGTGGAAGACGCCACCGCTTAATTTTTCTCCGGTCCTTTCGGCCAATCTTTTTGGGGTTCTTTCCAGATGTGGTTTCGCAATCTTTCTTTGTTCCGTTTTTCCGAAAAATCCGCGCGTGGTCTGAAGTCGCTGGAAAGCAAACTGGACGGGCATCGCCTGCGTGACGTGGGTCCGCAGGAGCTGAGCACGACCGGTTTCGTCTCGCCTTATGGCGTAAACGAGGAACCGCTGGTTCATCGCGTTGGCCACTACGCCTTGGTTACCCTCGGACGGAACGAAAAATTGCTGCCGGGTGCGGTGGTTAACCAGGAATTGTCTGCACGTTTGCAGAAGATCGAGGACAAATCCGGCAAAAAGCCGGGTTCGAAGGAACGCAAACGCCTGAAAGACGAGGTTTTGACCGACCTGCTCCCGCGTGCCTTCACCCGCCGCTCTACCGTCAATGCCTATTTTTCCTTGGATAACGGGTGGTTAGCGATCGATTCGGCTTCCCGCAAGATCGCCGAAGAAACGGTCACACAGCTGAGACAGGCGCTTGGTACCTTCCCCGCTGTCCCGATGGCGGCTGAAAATGGTCCTCGCGGTTTGATGACGGACTGGCTGATCCGTGGCAAGCTACCCTCGGGTCTGGCGCTGGCCGACGAATGCGAATTGCGCGATCCGGTGGAGTCCGGAGCCGTGGTTCGATGCCGCCGTCAGGACCTTGAAACCGACGAGGTGCGAGAGCATTTAAAGTCGGGAAAGCAGGTTTTTCAGCTCGGCCTTACCTTCGAGGATCGCCTGAGTTTGGTGCTCGGTGAAGAACTCACCGTCCGCAAGCTCAAGTTCCTGGATTTAGTCCAGGATGAACTCGAAGAGTCCTCGGCCGAATCGGCCGTCGCCGAACTCGACGCCCGGTTCGCACTGATGACACTGGAGCTGGAGAAGCTGTTCGAAAAACTCGAAAACTGGTTCGGTTTGTCCCGGCCGACCGACAAGAGTTGATAGCCAAGCGCCGGGCAGGGATGGAACATGACGGCCGCCGGCGAAAATCACTATCTCGAACTCCCCACCGACACCGGCAACACGATCAAAGTGTTGCGCAACGCGCACCCGCGTGCGCGCCGGTTGCGGCTGACGGTGACCTCGGGCGGTGCGCGCGTGTCGTATCCGCAGGGCACGCATCCGGCGCAGGTGTTTTCGTTCCTGCGCAAGCATTCGAACTGGCTGGAACGCAAACTCGATGAGTTGAAGTTCGATCCATTCGGTCCGCCCGCACTGAAACCGGGCGTAACGACGCTGATGCCGCTGCGCGGCGAGACGACACGTCTGGTCTGGCGCGAAGGCGCCTATCCGCACGTGGAACTCAACGGCGATCGCCTGACGCTGTCGCTGCCCAAACCGAATACGAAAGCGGCGGTCGCGGTCGCCAAGAATCTGCTGCGCGATTATCTCGAATCGCAGATGCGCCGCGACGTCTCGCGCTATATCGCCAAATACGCCGAAGAACTCAATCGCGCGCCGATGGGCGTGCGCATCAAGCCGCTCAAAAGTCTGTGGGGCAGCCTCGATACGCGCGACTGGATCACGCTCGATCTGGCCCTCGCGCTCGCGCCGCCGGAAGCGTTGCGCTACGTCGTTATCCACGAGATGTGTCACCTGCGCATCCGCGATCACTCGCCGCGGTTCTGGGCGCTGGTCGGCACGCTGTGTCCGAACTGGAAACAGCAGCGCGAATGGCTGAAGGTGAGCGGTCAGGCGCTGAAGGCCGAGTTGTCGCGCCTGATCGGCAACTAAGGATTTTTCGCGACGAAATCGCCGATCAGTTTCGCGATCGGCGCCGCGTTTTCCAGATGCAAATGATGCGTGCCGTCGATGCGGTGCACGGCGATGTCGCGCACCTGTTCGATGCGCCGCTGGATCATTTCGCGCGGCAGGTACGGCGGCTCGGGCTGCGCGAGGACGAGCAGCGTCTTCGCCTCGATGCCGCGCAGGACGACGAGCATCTGGTCCTCGGTGTAGCGCAGCGGCGTCGACAGCGTCAGCCGCGGATCGGATGACCAGCTGAATCCGCCGGGTACCGCTTTGAGTCCGCGCCGCACCAGCGCCGTGGCGGCATCGCGCGACAGATCGTTCACCTTGCAGCGGATATCGATCGCCTCTTCCTCGCGCGCGAAGACGCGCAATTTTTCCTCGAACGCCGCGCGCTGATTCATGCCGCGACGTAGCTGATTCAGCGCATCGTCCGCCGGTGCCGTTATGGGGCCGAGCGCTTCGATCAGTAGCAGTTTGTCGACCGATTGCGGACGACACGCCGCCACCACGCTCGCTACCGTGCCGCCGAGCGAATGACCGAGCAGACTGAAGCGCTTCCAGCCGAATTTTTCGGCGACGGCGATGACGTCGCTGACGTAATCGACGTAGTGATACCACGCGCCCGCCGGCCGCCATTGCGACAATCCATGGCCCGGAAAGTCGATCGCGACAATGTGGAAATGTGTACAAATGAGCGGGGCGAGCGTATCGAACGTGCCCGCGTTGTCCAGCCAGCCGTGCAGCGCGAGCAGCGGCGGCAGCGATTCGTCGCCCCACACGCGCGCCTGCAATCGAACGTGCGGCAGATCGATGGTCGTCTCGCGTGAAACGCTCACGCAACCCAGCCGCGCGTATGGTGCTCGATCAGCGATCGCATCAGCGCCACGTGGGCGTCGTCGTCGTTGAGCGCAGGGATGTACTCCAGACGTTCGCCGCCCGCCGCAATGAATTGCTCCCTGCCGCGGATGGCGATTTCCTCGAGCGTCTCCAGGCAATCGACGGCGAAGCCGGGACACAACACCTGGATGCGCTTCACGCCTTGCCTGGGCAGCTCGCCCAGAGTGACGTCGGTGTAGGGCGTGAGCCAGGTTTCGCGTCCGACGCGCGACTGGAAGGTCAGCAGCATCTCCGATTCGGTCATGCCCAGACGATCGCGCAGCAGCGCGGCCGTTTCGCGGCATTGCTCGGCGTACGGATCGCCGAGGCGCACGTAGCGTTCGGGAATACCGTGGAACGACAGCAGCAGACGCTCGGCGCGCCCGTTCGTTTCCCAGAACGCGCGGACGCTGCGCGCCAGCGCGTCGATGTATGCCGGGACCGCGTGATAGTCCGACACGGTGCGCAGCTCCGGCACGTGGCGAAGTCGCGCCATCGCGGCGTGTACGCCATCGAAAGCGGTTCCGGTCGAGGTCGCCGAATACTGTGGATACAGCGGCAGCGCGACCAGACGCCGCACGCCCTCGGCGACCAGCTTTTCGAGCACCGATGCGATCGACGGATTGCCGTACCGCATCGCCAGTTCGACGCGGATGCCCAGTTCCGCGCATGCCCGCCCGACTTTTTCCGTCAGCGCCCGCGACTGCACCATCAGGGGCGAGCCTTGCGGCGTCCAGACCGACGCATACGCGTGCGCGGAGCGTTTGGGCCGGACGCGCAGGATCACGCCGTAAAGAAGTGGCAGCCACAGCCAGCGCGGATAGTCGATCACGCGCGGATCGCTCAGGAATTCGGCCAGATAGCGGCGCACGGCGACCGTGGTCGGCGCGTCGGGCGTGCCGAGGTTGATCAGCAGCACAGCCGTCTTGGCGGGGGTGGAATCGGGCATGCCTAGCTGTTCGCCCTTAGCGAACCCAACAGGTTGTGATCGGAATGCGAGCCGGACCAACGCCTTAGCGGCTAACCGCCAACTCGCGGACAACAGTGTACCAGCGTGCCGACCGACTGGCTGTAAGGCTTTGTTTTGTAAAAGACAAGCTGCTAGACTCGAATCGTCGTACCGCGCCCGGTGCGACTGACGATTACTAACTAGAACGACAACGAGATCCGCATGCCCCTGCGCGCATTCATCGCTGCGCTTGTGTTCGTCGTCGCCCTCGCTCCGGCGCGCGCGGCGGATACGCTTGCGTATAGCGAATCCTTCGACACGCTGTTCCGCGTCGACCTGACCGCGCATACGGCCACCAAGATCGGCCAGGCCACGCCGCCCGGCGTCACGCGTTTCGCCAACATCGAAGGTCTGACACTTGCCCCCAGCGGAACGCTTTATGGCGTTTCCGACACCAACGGCGGGAAAATCCTGCTGCGCATCGATCCGGCGACAGGCCTCGCCACCGCTGTCGGCACCCTGACCCTGACCGGCGGCGACACCAGCGGCCAGCTCGATCTGGGCATGGCCAGCACCTGCGACGGAAAACTGTGGCTCTCCTCCGGCACCGGCCTGTTCTGGCAGGTCGATCCGAACACGGCAAATGCCACGTTTGTCGGCAATCTCGGCGCCAAGATCACGGGACTCGCCGCGCGCGGCAATCAGGTTTATGGCGCGGGAAGCCAAGGCAACAACAACTTTTACGCGATCAACACCAGCACCGGCGCGGCCTCGCTGCTCGGCGCTTACGGCACCTCGACGTATGTCACGACGAGCAGCCCGGGCTTCGATACGAGCGGGCATCTGTGGGCCGTGCTCAACTATGTTCCGCCGCCGCAGGGACAGCCTTTTCCCCAGTGGAGCGATCTGGCGCAGATCAACCTCGCCACCGCGGCACTCACCAATACCGGCCCGATCACGGGTGACGCCGACTTCCAGACCAACTTTTACGGCAGCCTGAAAGGCCTCGCCATCGCCTCGTCGTGCGCGGCGGCCGCGGCGACGACATCGCAGCTGCCGACATTGTCATGGCCCGCGCTGAGTCTTCTGATCCTGCTGGTCGGCGGCTTCGCGGCCGTCCAGTTCAGCCGACGTTATCCGGCGGTTTGATTAGATCGACGCTGTCCACCCGCGCGCGCAGCGCGCACTCACTCAAGGGATTTGTCATGCGGCGATTGCTGGGCCTACTCGTTTCCGTTTTCCTGCTCGGTTCGCTGACCTCACATAGCGCATTCGCGGGTGAGGAAGAGAATTCGCGCGCCAACAACGCCGTGCGCGTGCTGCGCGAGATCATGATGGCGCCCGACAAACGCCTGCCCTCCGATCTGATGCAGAGCGCCTACGCGATCGCGGTGATTCCCGACGTGATCAAGGCGGGCTTCGTGATCGGCGGACGCCACGGCGTCGGCCTGGTATCGGTGAAGGCGCCCGATGGCACGTGGAGCAATCCGAGTTTCGTCAGCATGTCCGGCGGCAGCATCGGTTTCCAGGCCGGCGTGAGTTCGACGGACGTGATCCTCGTGTTCCGCACGCAGCGCGGTGTCGATTCGATCGTGCACGGCAAGTTCACCCTGGGCGCGGATGCGTCGGTGGCGGCAGGTCCTGTCGGCCGCGGCGCGCAGGCGGCAACCGATGCGCAGCTCAAAGCGGAAATTTATTCCTATTCGCGCTCGCGCGGCCTGTTCGCCGGCGTCTCCCTGGACGGATCGGTGCTTGCCATCGACAATGATGCGAATCAGGCCGTCTACGGCGATGGCGTCACGGCTCGCCGCATTTTCGACAATGGTGTGACCAATGTGCCGAATGCCGTCGTTGATTTCCGCGACCGGCTGGAGGAGTACACTGCGCGGTAGAAGCATGTCGTCGCCCGGTCAGGCGGCGCGTTGCTCTGTAATTACTTAGGGCAAATCGCTCGCGTTGAATAGATCGGGAGAAATTTATGTTAGGTGGCATGAGCATCTGGCACTGGATCATCGTGCTGGTGATCGTCGCGTTGATTTTCGGCACGAAAAAACTGCGTAACATCGGCGAAGACCTGGGCTCGGCCGTGAAAGGCTTCAAAAAAGGCCTGCAGGATCCGAACGAAGCCGACCCCAACGCGCAGCAGCTGAAAGCCGATCCGCTGGCTCCGCCCGCCGCGGAAAAGAAGCCTGCGCCGGATTCGACCAACTCGACCACGCCTTAATCTCGATCGCTTCCCATGTTTGACATCGGCACCGGCGAGCTTGGTCTCATCGCGCTCATCGCTTTGCTCGTGCTCGGGCCCGAGCGCCTGCCGGGCGCCGCGCGCACGGCCGGTGCGCTGCTGCGCAAGGCGCGGCAAAGCTGGTCCAACGTACGCGAGGAAATCGAACGCGAGCTGGCCGCCGAGGAACTCAAGGCATCGATGAAGAAAGCCGCGCAGGAAATCGATCCGCGCGCCGAGATGCAGAAATTACGTGAATCGGTCGAGCAGCCGACACCACCTGCCGAACCCTCGCCGTCGCACGACCATGAGCAGCACTGAGCCTGAAGGCGAAGGTCAGGAACAGACCTTCATTTCGCACCTTGTCGAACTGCGCACGCGGTTGTTGAAGGCGGTCGCGGGCGTGTTGCTCGTGCTGGTCGGTCTGCTGCCGTTCGCGGATCGACTCTATCAATTCATCGCGCAGCCGCTGATCTCGCGTTTGCCGCAAGGCTCGCAGATGGTCGCCATCGAAGTGGCCTCGCCGTTCATGACGCCGGTGAAACTCGCCTTCGTGGTCGCGCTGTTCATCGCGATGCCGATCGTGCTGTATCAGCTGTGGTGTTTCGTCGCACCGGGTTTGTATCGGCACGAGAAAAAACTCGCCGTGCCGCTGCTCGTGTCGAGCGTGCTGATGTTCTATCTCGGCTGCGCGGCGGCGTATTACGTCGTGTTGCCGAAGGTGTTCACGTTCCTGCTCGGCATCACGCCCACCGGTGTGGCGATGATGACCGACATCGGCCACTACCTCGATTTCGTGCTGACGATGTTTTTCGCCTTTGGTCTGTGCTTCGAAGTGCCGGTGGTCGTGTTTCTGCTCGCGCTGCTCGGCTGGGTCAACGCGGCGCAGCTCACCAAGCAGCGACCGTACGTCATCCTCGCCGCGTTCGTCGTCGCCGCCATCGTCGCACCGCCGGATGTGATGTCGATGCTGATGCTGGCCATCCCGATGTGCCTGCTTTACGAAATCGGCATCATCGCCGTGCGCATTTTTCTGCGCCGCAGCGACGCGGCGGATCCGTCGAAAGCCTCGTCCGGCGCCTAGCGCAAGCCACCTGAACGCTGTAACGAGCAAGGCGCAAAAGCCGCACCAGCAGTGCATTTTTTGCCTATGCTGCAATTTGTCTTTTGCTAACTCTTGGCATAGACTGTTTGTCCATTTTGTTGCATTTTCCACCGAACATCGGTCCGCGAAAACCGACCCATAAACCGAGCGAAAGAAACAGGAGACCTGCCGTCATGGCGAAAACCAACGATGACACCCGCGACGCCAGCTTGCGCGTGTCGAAGAAAATGCGCGACGCGCTCAAAGCCGCGGCCGCAACCGCTGGCCGTCCGCTGTACGACGTGACCAACGAAGCAATCAATAACTATCTTGGTTCTGCAAAAACTGGCGGCGTGCGCAAGGGGAAGAAATAACGAACTCTCTGAGTTCGCCCGCGCTCAGTCAGCGCAGGCGGACTCCGCAAACAAACGGCCCGCAAAGGGCCGTTTTGTTTTTTCGCCGTTTTATTTTCCGCCGTTTTGTTTTTGCAGCGATTTGTTTGGACGTCTAAACGATCAGCCATCGACCGGCGGCAACACGCCGACCACTTCGGCGATCGTGGTGATACCGCGCGCAACCTGCGCGGCGGCACTCACGCGCAGCGGCCGCATGCCTTCGGCGAGCGCGGTTTCGCCGAGCTTGGCCAGTTCGAGATTCGGCTGGATCAACGCACGCACACGCGAGGACACTTTCATCATCTCGTAGATGCCGGTGCGGCCGAGGAATCCGGTGTTGCGGCATTCCAGACAACCCTTCGGCGCGTACACTTTCGCCGGCGGCTCCAGTCGCCAGCGATGCACGAGTGCATCCCAGGCGCGCACATCCAGCGGCGATTCGACCTTGCAATGCGGACACAACGTGCGCACCAGTCGTTGCGCGA
>Ga0105239_10006956_pt1 | contig 13038 bp, 12 predicted proteins | sample KBSC44metaG_FD_92761 | JGI IMG/M metagenome (GOLD analysis project Ga0105239, IMG submission 92761) | Corn rhizosphere microbial communities from Kellogg Biological Station, Michigan, USA - KBS C4-4 metaG | ecosystem: Host-associated > Plants > Roots > Rhizosphere > Soil | place: Michigan, USA...
AACCGCCGCGGTTGCGCATCAGGCGCGCCTTGTCGCGCTGCCAGTCACGCTGCTTCTCGGTTTCGCGCTTGTCGTGGAGCTTCTTGCCCTTCGCGATGCCGAGTTCGATCTTGGCGATGCCCTTGGGATTGAAGTAGAGGCGCAGCGGCACCAGCGTCATACCTTCACGCTGGATCGCGGCAGCGAGCTTGCCAGCCTCGCGCTTATGAACCAGCAGTTTGCGCTGGCGGCGCGGCTCGTGATTGAAGCGGCTGGCCTGGGTGTATTCGGGAATATAGGAGTTGACGAGGAAAAGCTCGCCATCCTTCGCATAAGCATAGGACTCCGCGATGGTCGAGCGGCCGTTGCGCAGCGACTTCACCTCGGAGCCATAGAGCATCAGCCCCGCCTCCAGCGTGTCCTCAATGGAATAGGAAAACCGCGCCTTCCTGTTGTCGGCGACGACTTTCTTCTCGGGATCGGATTTCTTGGCCATGATGGGATGTTCTATCACACACAATCGTAATCGGTTTGGAATATCGCGCCCTGCTTTCTTTAGATCAGCCCCACATCGCTCATCGCCGCGCGCACTCTCTCACGGGCGGTGTCGGTCGCGGCCACGAGCGGCAGGCGAACTTCGTCCGTACACAGACCAATAAGCGATCCGGCATATTTTACCGGCGCCGGGCTCGGTTCGATAAACATCGCGTCGTGCAGCGGCATCAATTTCTCCTGGAGCACAAGTGCAGTATCCCATGCGCCCTGCAGACAGGCATTCTGGAAATCGGCGCAAAGCTTCGGCGCGATGTTGGCGGTGACCGAGATGCAGCCATGACCACCCTGGGCCATATAGCCCAGCGTGGTCGAGTCCTCACCCGATAGCATGCGCCAGTCATGGCCGCAGGCGATGCGCTCGCGCAATGGGCGGGCGAGATTGGCGGTCGCGTCCTTCACCCCGAGAACGTTCTTCAGTTCCGCGAGCCGCCCCATCGTCTCGACCGAAATCTCCACGATCGCGCGGCCGGGGATGTTGTAGACGAGGATCGGGATGTCGACTGCATCCGCGATCGCAGCGTAGTGACGGTAAAGCCCTTCCTGCGACGGCTTGTTGTAATAGCCGGTGACGGAGAGCACCGCGTCCGCGCCGACCCGCTTGGCGTGTCTGGTGAGCGAGATCGCTTCGGCCGTGGCGTTGGAGCCTGCGCCTGCGATCACCGGAACGCGGCCACGCGCTTCTTCCACACAGATCTCGATCACCCGCATGTGCTCTTCGTGGCTCAGCGTCGGCGATTCGCCCGTGGTGCCGCACGGAACCAAGCCATGGCTGCTCTGCTCGATCTGCCAGTTCACGAGCTTCCGGAACGCGGCTTCGTCGACCGCGCCATCCTTCATCGGCGTGATCAGCGCGGGGATCGACCCTCTTATGCGGTCGCGGACGGTGGACATTTGTGAGTTCCGTATGAAACGTTCCCAAAGTACAGGCCGGGCCACGCGCGCGGCAAGGCAATTGGAGAAGGAGCGCACAGATGCCGCTCGAAATGCGAGCCACATGCGAGCGCTGTTCCGCAGCCCTCCCCCCGGATAGCGACGCGGCCAGGATCTGCAGCTACGAATGCACCTTCTGCGCCGATTGCACCGAAGCCATGACGGGACGCTGTCCGAATTGCGGCGGAGAGCTTCTGCCACGACCGCGACGAAAAGCGCGCGGCAGTTGAGAAAGCCCTGTGGCGCCCATCCAAGGTCGCCGCTAAGGTCGTTCAGCTGTGTTTTGCGTGAGGCGCCATGCGAATTCGACGCGCCGTTCCCATCTCCGCCGTGCTGCTTGCAGGCGTGCTGAACGTCCACGCCCAGAACCTGCCGTCGGGGCTCTCGCAGTCGGGCAGCACCGTCACGATGCAGCCCATCCCTGACTACAGCAGCAACCCGGCGGAGACCGGCCCGTCCTTCAGCCACGAGCAACGCCCGGGCCAGATCCACTATCTGAGCGCGGCCGATCACGATCTCTATACGCGCGCATTCGATGCCGCCGATCGCGGCGACTGGCTGACGGCGCGGTCGCTGGCGGTACAGGGCCGCGACTCGGTCGCACGCCGCCTGATCGACTGGCGCTACGCGCTGGACAAGAACAGCGGGGCAAGTTTCGGCGACATCGACGCGTTCCTGAAAATCAGCCCCGACTGGCCGGCTCGCGACACGCTCTATGCCCGCGCCGAAGCAGCGCTCGATCTCAACATGACGCCGGCACAGGTAGTCGCCTGGTTCGGCAGCCGCCAGCCCGTAAGCGGAATCGGCAAGATCCGCCTCGGCGAGGCGCTTGTCGCCACCGGCAAGACGGCGGCCGGCCGCGATCTCATCCGCGATGCCTGGGCCAACGGTAGTTTCGACTCGTCCCAGGAGCTCGCGATCGTCCAGCACGATGGCGCGTTCCTCACGGCGGAAACGGATCGCCAGCGCCTGAGCAATCTGCTGTGGCGCGAGGAGACCGGCGCCGCACGCCGCGAACTCGCGCGCGTATCGCCGGACGCGCAACGTATCGGGCAGACGCGGCTTGCCCTGCGCGCCACGCCCGCCGCCGGTCAGCGGATGGCGGCGGCGCTACCGAACGATCTCGCCTCCGATCCCGATCTCCTCTTTGATCGCGCACGCGCGTCACGCCGCGCCGGCGACAACGCGCAAGCCGAGAGCCTGTTGCTGCGCGCACTCAGTGGCGGCGCAAGCCGCAGCTATCCGGGCAAGCTATGGTCCGAGATCAACATCACGCTTCGTGAGGCGCTGAAGGACGGCAATTACCGCGTCGCTTATCGGCTCGCCGACAATGCCGGGCTGACCTCCGGCGACGAATTTTCCGAATCCGAGTTCCTGGCGGGATGGATCGCGCTGCGGTTCCTCAAGGAGCCCAAGACCGCGCTCACCCATTTCGAAAAGCTGGAAGCGGGCGTATCGCGGCCGATCAGCCTTGCCCGCGCGCATTACTGGCAAGGCCGTGCGCACGAGGCCGCCGGCAACACGGCGGCAGCCTGGCAGCAGTACAAGCTCGCGTCCAAGGCATCGGTGACGTTCTACGGACAGCTTGCGCTCGCCAAAATCGATGCGACGCCGGTCCTTCACATCACGGAGACACCGCTCGACAACGCGGCGCCGAAGGCCGGTGTCGAATCGGATGACCTCACCCATGCGATGCGCGTTCTCGGCGATCTGGGGCTGGTCGGGTTCCTGCGCGTGTTTGCGTTGAAATGGGAGGACGCGCATTCCGACGCACGCCATGTCGCCCAGCTCGCGCAGTTCCTTGTCGACATGGGCTATCGCGAAGTCGCGGTCCGCGTCGCCAAGCAGGCGAGCTACGGCGGTATCCAATATCTCCAGTACACGCATCCGGTCATCGCCGTGCCGGCCTATCGCGGACCGGGAAACGGGCCGGAGCCGGCGCTGGTGCTGGGCCTCATCCGTCAGGAGACCGAATTCGATCCGACCTCGGTCAGCGGGCCGGGCGCGCGCGGCATCATGCAGATCATGCCGGCCGGCGCCCGCCACGACGCCGATCTCGCGGGCGTCCCCTACCGGCCAAACGATCTTCTGAGCGATCCCGTCTACAACATGCAGCTCGGCATGGCGGAGTTTGGAAGCTATCTGAGCGACTATAGCGGCTCGATGGTCCTTTCCATGGCGGCTTACAACGCCGGACGGACCAATGCCCGCAGATGGCTCGCCAGCAATGGCGATCCGCGCAGCCCCGCGACCGATCCGCTCGACTGGATCGAGTTGATCCCGTTCAGCGAGACGCGGAATTATCTGATGCGGGTTCTGGAGAATACGCAGATCTATCGCAACCGGCTCGCCGGCCGCGATCAGCCGCTTCGGATCATGGACGATCTGTACCGGCCGAATGCGCCGGCCGTGAAAGTTCTGGACACCGCGCCGTCATCCACCACGACGGCACCCGCGCCATCGCCGAGACCGGCCACTACGAACTGAAATTCAGTGGAACGTCGAAAGCCATTCGCGCGCCAGGCGTTGCGCCTGCGCGATCTGGGATTCGTTCATCTCCGCCGAAATCTGTGCCCGCCAGCGTTTGGCTTCGTCAACACCGCGCAGCGCCGCCAGATTGAACCATTTGTGTGCCGCAATGAAATCCACGCCCACACCCTGTCCCGTCGAATAGGCGAGACCGAGATTATAGAGCGCCTCCCCACGGCCAAGCTTGGCGTCGCTTTCATATTGCGCCAGCGCATCGATATCTATGCACGCCATCGCAACCTCCCTCCGTTCCCCTTCACGCAGAAACAATTCCTGCGTGAGGATCGTGTGGCGGAAGAAGCTAAAGCGGGGTTAACGCCTATAAACGTTGACGGCGGAGAAATCTTAACGCGCGCTAACCATTAGGCTCAGGTTCGGGCACGCTGACCGAAGAGAATCCTGCGCGCCTCTTCCTGTGCCTTGGGATCGGCCTGCTGCGCCTCGCGCAGGGCCCGTCCCAATGCGAAACCTCGCTCGACGGCAGGGCGCGCGCCGATCTTGTCGCGCCAGACCTTCACATGGGGGAATTCTACCCCGAGTTCGACCATGCGCGACGCCGCGATGATCCATCCCCAGCACGCCATATCGGCAATCGAATAGTCGTCCGCGAGATACTCCTGCGACGCGAGGCGCTTGTTCATCACGCCGATCAGGCGGTGAACCTCGTCGGCGTAGCGCTGGCGGGCGTAATCGTTGCCGTCCTTTGCATAGTTCAGGAAATGGTTGGCCTGCCCGGTCATCGGCCCCAGTCCGGCCATCTGCCAGAACAGCCATTCGTCGACCACGACGCGCTTGCGTTCATCGCGGGGATAGAACTTGCCGGTCTTGCGCCCGAGATATTGCAGGATCGCGCCGGATTCGAAGACCGAGATCGGCTTCCCGCCGGGGCCGTTGGGATCGACGATGGCGGGCATGCGGTTGTTCGGGGATATCCGCAGGAACTCGGGCTCGAACTGATCGCCCTTGCCGATATTCACCGGCACCATGGTGTAGGGAAGCGCGCATTCCTCGAGCATGATGCTGACCTTCCACCCATTGGGCGTTGGCCAGTAGTACATCTCGATCGGCTTTTTGCTGGGCTTGTTTGGCGCTGCCCGTTTGGGCGCTGCCGTTTTTGTTTTTATCTTGGTTTTGCTTTTGGCGGGCTTGGCCGCGGCCTTCCGGGTTGCTTGTGCACGCCTGGACGCCGCGGCCTTTGCCTTCGCCATCGGTAACCCCCAATTCAAGGAACCAGGTGTAACCGTGAACGTCTACGTTGAACGAGTCAACGCAGCCTATTTCTTCTTTCTCTTCGCCGTCTTCTTTGCGGCTTTCTTCTTCGCGGCCTTCTTCTTTGCCTTTGGCATGTGAAACGACTCCTCTAACGTTTTTGTTCGGGGTTACGAATCGTTGCCCCCAAAACGCGAATAATATGAGTGGGTTGCGGGCTAGTTTGCAATACTTGCCCACTTTCGCGTCAAGGCGCAATTTCGCGAATGGTCATAAAACCCTTATTTTTCGGGCTTTATTTGATATCATCCGTGTACGGATAGATTTTCGTGGATTTCGCTTGCGCGGGCGCAAAATTCCTGCGAATGCGCGAATCACCCCTCGTCGGGCAGACTGAGTCGCACTTTCAGGATCGCGTTCACGGCCTGCGGATTCGCTTTTCCACCTGTCGCTTTCATCACTTGACCGACGAACCACGCCGCGAGTTTCGGTTTCGCTTTCACTTCCTCGACCTTGTCGGGATTGGCAGCGATCACCTGATCGACTGCCTTCTCGATCGCGCTCGTGTCGGTGACTTGACGCATGCCGCGCGCTTCGACGATCGCGCGCGGATCGCCGCCTTCGCTCCAGACGATGTCGCAGAGATCCTTGGCGATCTTGCCGGAGATCGTGTTGGCCGAAATCATCTGCACGATGGCGCTGTTGGCCTCGGCCGGGATCGGTCCTTCGCTCAGCGACAGCCCCGCCTTGTTCAGGCGGCCGAAATATTCGTTGTTCAGCCAGTTCGCGGACGCTTTGGCTTCCGCGCCATCCGCCAGCATCGCCTCGAAATAATCGGCCGTCTCGCGTTCGGCCACGAGGACCGACGCGTCATAGGGCGAGAGACCCAGTTTCACGAACCGTGCCTTCTTCTCGTCCGGCAATTCCGGCAGCGAGGCTTCGATCTCGCTGATCCAGGCTTCGTCGAGGACGAGCGGCAAGAGGTCGGGATCGGGGAAGTAGCGATAGTCGTGCGCCTCTTCCTTCGAACGCATCGACCGCGTTTCGCCGGCGCGGGCATCGAACAGGCGGGTTTCCTGCTTGATCGCGCCGCCACTTTCGATGATCTCCACCTGGCGGCGCGCTTCGTATTCCACGGCCTGCGCGATGAAGCGCATCGAGTTGACGTTCTTGATCTCGCAGCGCGTGCCGAGATGCTTGAACTCTCCCGTCGCGCGGAACTTCTCATAGCCGCCTTCGGGACACACCGACACGTTCACGTCGGCGCGCATGGAGCCTTCGTCCATGTTGCCGTCGCAAGTGCCGAGATAGCGCACGATCGCGCGCAGCTTGCGCAGGAACGCCGCCGCCTCCTCGCTGGAGCGCATATGCGGCTTGGTGACGATCTCCATCAGCGCGACGCCGGCGCGGTTCAGGTCGACGTGCGAATGGTCGGGATGCTGGTCATGCAGCATCTTGCCCGCGTCCTGCTCCAGATGCAGGCGTTCGATGCCGACGCGTACACTATCGCCTCCGGCGAGGTCGATCATCACTTCGCCCTCGCCCACGATCGGGTTCTTGTACTGTGAGATCTGATAGCCGTTGGGCAGATCGGGATAGAAATAGTTCTTCCGGTCGAAGATCGACGTGCGATTGATCTGCGCCTTGAGTCCGAGACCCGTGCGTACCGCCTGCTCGACGCATTTCCGATTGATGACCGGCAGCATGCCGGGCATGCCGGCATCGACGAAGCTCACCTGGCTGTTGGGTTCGGCGCCGAATTCGATCGACGCACCGGAGAACAGCTTGGAGTTCGAAAGCACCTGGGCATGGACTTCCATGCCGATGACGATCTCCCAGACCCCGTTCTGACCCTTGATCGTCTTGGCGGAGCGTTCGCTCATGCCGCTCTCCACCACTCGGCCGGTTTGGCCGTGAAATTCGCTGCCATCTCGATGGCTCGGCCGGCGCGCAACACGGTCGCCTCATCGAAAGCCTTGCCGATGATCTGAAGACCGAGCGGCAAGCCGTCAGCCGTCAGCCCCGCCGGGACCGCGATGGCCGGTAGACCTGCGAGGTTCACTGTCACCGTGAAAACGTCGTTCAGATACATGGACACGGGATCGGCCGTCTTCTCCCCAACCGCAAAGGCCGGCCCCGGTGTCGCCGGCGTCAACAGCACGTCGCATTTCTTATACGCTTCGGTGAAATCGCGGGCGATCAGGCAGCGCAACTTCTGGGCCTGCAGATAAAAGGCGTCGTAGTAGCCCGAAGAGAGCACATAGGTACCGATCAGGATGCGGCGCTGGACTTCCTTGCCGAAGCCCTCAGCACGGCTCTTCTCATAGAGCTCCGTGATGTCGTGCACGCCCTTGGCCCGATGGCCGAAGCGCACGCCGTCATAGCGGGCGAGGTTCGAGGAGGCCTCCGCAGGCGCTACTATATAATAAGTGGGAAGCGCATATTTCGTGTGCGGAAGACTGACCTCCACGATCTCGGCGCCCTGGGCCTTCAGCCACTCCACGCCCTGGGTCCAAAGCGCATCGATCTCCGGCGCAAGGCCATCGATACGATATTCCTTCGGAATGCCGACCCGCAGACCTCTGACGCCCGTACCCAGCCCGGCTTCGTAATCCGGAACCAGCACGTCCACGCTGGTCGAGTCCCGCGGATCGACGCTCGCCATCGCACCGAGCAGGATCGCGGCATCCTGCACGGTCTTGGTCATCGGTCCGGCCTGATCCAGCGAGGACGCGAACGCCACGATGCCGTAACGCGAGCAACGGCCATAGGTAGGCTTGAGGCCGACGATTCCGCTCACCGCCGCCGGCTGGCGGATCGAGCCGCCGGTGTCGGTGCCCGTCGCGGCCAGGCACAGATCGCCTGCCACCGCGGACGCCGAGCCGCCGGACGACCCGCCTGGCACCAGCTTCGCGTTCGAACCGCGCGAACGCCACGGGTTGAACACCGGACCGAAATGGCTGGTCTCGTTGGACGAACCCATGGCGAACTCGTCCATGTTCGTCTTGCCGAGCAAGACCGCGCCGGCATCCCACAGGTTCTGCGAGACCGTGGATTCATAAGGTGGCACGAAGTTCGAGAGGATGTTCGAGCCCGCGGTCGTGCGCACGCCTTTGGTGCAGAAGAGATCCTTGATCGCGAGCGGCAGTCCCTCGAGCGCACCCATTTCGCCCTTCGCGATGCGCGCGTCCGAAGCCTTCGCCATATCGAGGGCGCGATCCGGCGTCTCGGTCACAAAGGCATTGAGGGGCCGTGCCGCTTCCATCGCGCCGACGAACGCTTTCGTCAACTCGACCGATGAGACCTTCTTGCCGCGCACCGCGTCGCGCGCTTCGGCAAGCGTGAGATTGGTGAGATCGCTCATGCCGCCGACGCCTCGGCCATGCCGAGTTCCTTCCTGTAGAACACAGACCATTTCGAATCCGGATAATCCAGAACCGGGCCACAGCGATGAAAGCCGCCGCGCTCGTAGACTCGCCATGCGGCCGGATGGCGATCGCCGGTTTCGAGGACCAGCTCCCGCAAGCCTTCCGCCCGCGCCGCAGCTTCGATGCGCGAAAGAATGCCACCGCCGATGCCGCTGCCCTGATGCGCCGGCACGGTGTACATGCGCTTGACCTCGCCGACGCCGTCTGCGTGACGCTTCAGGGCCCCGCAGGCCACCGCAACACCATTCTCGCGCGCCACAAACACCGTGGTGTCAGGCTGGGCCATCTGTTCGACGGTCAGGTGCGAGCAAAACTCTGGCGGCGTCAGCGACAGCAGCGTGTTGTTCAACGCCGCGATGAGCACGCGGACGTCGTCCTGGAGCGGACTCTCGATAGTGATATCGATCATTCCACCACCTTGGGAACGACAAAGAAATTATCCTCGCCGCCGGGCGCATTCGCCATCAGCGCGTCTGCATCGCCACCATCGGTGACCACGTCGTCGCGCATCTTGAGCTTTTGCTCGACCACGCTCGTCATGGGCGGGACACCTGTGACGTCGACCTCGTTCAATTGCGCGACCCAGGCCATGATGCCGTTCAGCTCCTGGGCCATAGGCTCCATACGGCCCTCGTCGAGGGCGATCCGGGCCAGTTTCGCGATGCGTCGCACGGTGTCCTTGTCGACGGACATTGGGTCGCTCATTGTGTTAAGAGTGGCTGTCTTGCTAGCAACCGGAGGCCACGCTGGCAAGCAAGCCATGATCGCGCGGGAGGCTCCTGTTGTCGCTGGGGATTTTGGGCATCGACCACGTGCAGATCGCCGTGCCGAAGGCCCTGGAGGACCAATGCCTCGCCTTCTATCGCGAGGTTTTGCGGCTTCCCGAACTGGAAAAACCCGAACATCTGAAGGTGCGCGGCGGCGCGTGGTTTCAGGCCGGTCCGACCCAGATGCATATCGGCATCGACCCAGACGCAAGCCCGAAGAGCAAACGGCATATCTGCTTTCTGGTCGGCGATCTCGCCGGAGCCAAAACCGAGATACTCTCGCACGGCGTACCGATCGAAGACGAAGGTCTGGCGGAAGGCTTGCGCCGCTTTTTTGTGCGCGATCCGGCCGGCAATCGTATCGAAATTGGGCAACGCGATTGAGCATCGCGACCCTCGACGATCTGAAGCTCGCGGCGGGAATGCGATTGCTCGGTCTCGATCTCGGTGAGAAGACGATCGGGCTTGCGCTTTCGGACACGTCGCGCAGCGTTGCAACGCCAATGGAGACCCTGCGGCGGTCGAAGTTCAGTGCCGACGCGGAAAAGATCGAAAAGGTCCTCGCTGAACACGGTGTCGGCGCCATCGTGATCGGCCTGCCGCTCAATATGGATGGAAGCGACGGCCCTTCGTCGCAATCGGCGCGCGCCTTCGGGCGCAATCTCGCCGCGCGTCTGACGGCGCCCATCGTGTTCTGGGACGAGCGGCTCTCGACCATCGCGGTCACGCGCGCACTGCTCGATGCCGATGCATCCCGCCGCCGACGCGCGGAAGTCGTGGACAAGATGGCGGCCGCTTACATCCTGCAAGGCGTGCTAGACCGGTTGCGGGCCATGGGACAGCGATGAGCGCAAACGAAGAGGCACCGGCGCGATTTTACTGGCTCCCGCCCGGTGCGCGTCCGCCGGTCCCGCTGCCAAAGCGCCAGGAACTGATATTCCTGCTGGTCGGCACGACATTCCTGTTCAGCGGCTATGATCTGAACATCTACGGAATGGCGATCCCGCAGATCCAGCATTCGCTGAACATTCCGGAAAATGCGGTTGGGCCTATTGTAGCCCAGTTCCGCTTGGCGACGCTGGGTGCGCTGATCTTCGCGCTCAGCGCCGACATATTCGGACGGCGGCGATTGCTGCTGTTCACGCTTTTCTTTGAAGCCATCCTGACCGCGGCAACGGCCTTCGTGCAGACACGCACCGAATTCGTCACCGTCCAGATCGCCGCGCGGGTCTTCGGCTACACCGAAGAAATGCTTTGCATCGTCGTAATTGCCGAAGAAATCGACGCGCGCGTCCGCGGCTGGGCGACAGGCGTGATGGGAGCGATGAATTCGACCGGTGCCGGTCTTGCGGCACTTGTATTTGCGGCCGTGAACTATCTCCCCTTCGGCTGGCGTTCGCTCTATTTCTTCGGCGGAAGTGTGCTCCTCCTGTTGGCTTACTACCGCCGCTTGCTTCCGGAGACCAAACGCTTTGAAGTTCGCCGCGAAGAAGTCGAGGCGATGCAATCGAAGGTTCGCGCGGGTGCCGACACGCTGCGCCGGCTTGCATTGGAATATCCGGTGCGTCTGGCAACTCTGTTGATCGCGCTTTTCTGTTTCGGGCTGGCGATCGCGCCGTCCACGGTTCTCATGTCCAAATATCTGCAGCAGACCCATCACTATACGCCGGGCGGTGTCGCCTTGTTGTTCGTGAGCGGCGGGTTGGTTGCGGTTGTGGGCAATATCCTCGCAGGCCGTACCTCGGACCATATTGGTCGAAGAACGGTGATACTGGCCGGCATGGTACTCACCGCTTCCGCATTTGCTGTTTTCTTCAGTGGCTATGACGGCGTTTTCTTGCCGGTGATCTGGATCGTGGCGATGTACGGATACTTCTCCGCGGACGCGTTATTGTCCGGCATCGCGGTCGAACTCTTCCCTACCTCCTACCGCGCAACCGCCGGAGGACTTCGCTATCTGTCGGTGATTCTGGGGGGCGCGCTGGGTCTGACACTCGAGGGCCGGCTTTACGATTTGCTCGGGGGGCACGGACCGGCAATTTCCGCCTCGCTCGCCATCATGCCCGTGGCAATGATAGCCGTGTTACTCCTTCCGGAACCGGCGGGCAGGGTGCTTGAGGATATCGCGCCGGGGCGCAATGTCTGAGGGCGCTTGTTCTCACCCGTAACCGCTTCTATAAGGCCCGCTTTGATGAGCCCTCTCCGACATCTGATTTCGATCAACGATCTCAGCAATGCCGAGATCGAACGGGTCTTCGCCTCGGCTACGAAATATCTGCGCCAGCTGAGCAATCCGGAAACACCTTATCGTGTCTCACGGAGCCTGAAGATCGCGTCGGGGCGGGTTCTGGCGACCCTCTTCTATGAACCCAGCACGCGTACGCGCCTTTCGTTCGAGAGCGCCATGCTGCGCCTCGGTGGGCGAACGATCAGCAGCGCAGACCCGGCGACCAGTTCGGCCGCGAAAGGTGAAAGCCTGGCGGACACCGCGCGTGTGGTTTCGAGCTACGCCGACGCGCTCGTGATCCGCCACCCGCGCGACGGCGCCGCAAGGCTGGCGGCGGAATACGCGGACATACCCGTGATCAACGGTGGTGATGGAAGCCATGAGCATCCGACCCAGACCTTGTGCGACCTCTACACGCTTCAACGCGAGAAAGGCACGTTTAAAGGGCTGAATGTCGTCATCTCGGGCGATTTGCGCGGCAGCCGCACGATCCATTCCTTCGTCTATGCGCTCGCGCGATTCAACGCGGAGATCCGGCTGATGCCCGGCGGCAAAGGCATGGAACTGCCCGGGCATGTCGACTGGCGCCTGCGCAATGAATTCCATTCGCACCCGCTGCCGAAAGAGAAGATCGCCGGCGGCAATGCGGACATCGATGCCGTCTACCGGACAGCCGAACAGCCGCACCAACTCGCGCTGATGACCGCGTCCGATGAAGCCGACATTTTCTATATGACGCGTTTCCAGAAGGAGCGCTGGCCGGAGGGCAAGAAGGATTACCTGAAGATCGATTCCAAATTCCTGAAGGACCGGCGCTACCGCAATGCCAGCGTCCTCCACCCATTTCCGCGTGTGGGCGAGCTCGATGCAGAATTGGATGCGCTTCCCCGAGCGGCTTATTTCCGGCAAGCCTCTTATGGCGTGCCGATCCGTATGGCGCTGATTGCCGGCATCCTCGATCTGTCGCGGGGATCGTCTCTTCAGAAATTCGGCGGCGGCTTTCCGAAAGCGGAATTCCCGCTGCACCAACAATCGCGTGAATTGGGGCTTCATTGCGTGAACACGAACTGCATCACCCACGACGAGCACGAAGGCCCTTATGCGGGCAACAAATTCTACGTCATACAAAAGGACGGATTGCGGCTGCGCTGCTATTACTGCGAGACCGACATTGAAGACGCGATCGTGGGAAGCAGGAAGACAAAGACTTATAAAGCAGCCGACCGGGCCATGAAAACCACTCCGCTCAAGGATGCCGTCTTTTTCAACAGCGTTTCCGAAGCGGCGCGGGCGGGGTACAAACTGCAGCGCAGGGCTCAGGCGGCGGCGGGATGAACTTCGACTTCGACTACACTTTCGACTGGAAAATTTGTGGGCTCAGCCTCGTCATCGGCTATCTGCTGGGTTCGATTCC
>Ga0105239_10006957_pt1 | contig 13037 bp, 9 predicted proteins | sample KBSC44metaG_FD_92761 | JGI IMG/M metagenome (GOLD analysis project Ga0105239, IMG submission 92761) | Corn rhizosphere microbial communities from Kellogg Biological Station, Michigan, USA - KBS C4-4 metaG | ecosystem: Host-associated > Plants > Roots > Rhizosphere > Soil | place: Michigan, USA...
AACTCGGTTATCAGGCCGGTGATCTGCCGGTAACCGAGATGCTTGCGAACGACTTTCTCTCCCTTCCCATTTATCCGGAGCTGCTGCCGGACCGGGCGGCCGAAGCTGTCTCCACGTTGAGGAACGCCGGAGCATTGCGACCCAGCGAAGCCGTCAGCAACCAATCGCGGCAATCACAAAGCTTCACAACAAGGTCCTGCAACAGGAGGGCGTCTTGATTGAGCTCAAGGGTAAGCGCGTTCTGGTCACTGGTGGGGCAGGATTCATCGGCTCCCACATCGTCGATCTGCTCTGCGATGAGGGTTGCATCGAGATCGTTGCCCTCGACAACATGGTCAGAGGCCGGCCGGAAAATCTCCGGCGCGCGCTTGGTCGTGGACCGGTGAGACTGGTTCACGGCGACATACGCGATCGCAAGCTCATGGAAGCCTTGGTGAAGGCTGCCGACATCGTGTTTCACCAGGCCGCACTTCGCATCACTCATTGCGCGGCGGAGCCACGCCTGGCCAAGGAGGTCATGGTGGACGCCACCTACGACCTCCTGGAGCTGTGCATCAAGCACGATATCGAGAAGATCATCGCGGCGTCCTCGGCGTCTGTATATGGCATGGCCGAGGAGTTTCCGACAACCGAGCGGCAGAATCCGTACAACAACCGGACCCTCTATGGAGCCGCCAAGGCCTTCAACGAAGGGCTTCTGCGGGCCTTCAACGACGTATGCGGCCTCGATTACGTGGCATTCCGTTATTTCAACGTCTACGGCAGCCGGATGGACATACACGGACGGTACACCGAAGTCTTGATCCGCTGGATGGAGCGGCTGGAGGCTGGATTGCCTCCCGTAATCTTTGGTGACGGCCGTCAAACCATGGATTTCGTTCACGTCCGCGACATCGCGCGCGCCAACATCCTTGCGGCCAGGGCAAAGGTCACTGATGAAGTTTTCAACGTCGGAAGCGGTACTGAGACCAGCCTGACGCAACTGGCTACGGCGCTTGCGTCGGTGATGGGACGGCGCGGCCTGACACCTGAATTTGCACCTGAACGCTCGGTCAATCCGGTGCCTCGACGGCTGGCATCGACAGGTAAGGCTGAGCGTCTGCTGGGGTTCCGCACCACGGTTTCGCTCGAGCAGGGGCTAGCCGACCTCGTGAAGTGGTGGCGATCAGAACGCGAACTCGCTTCGGATCGTCAGCGGCAGGTGGCGACATCGTGATCCCGATCGCAGCTCCGCTGCTTGCGGACGAAGAAGCCGACGCTGCGCGCGCCGTGGTGCTGTCGGGCTGGGTATCGCAAGGTCCACAGGTGGCTGCGTTCGAGGACGAGTTCGCCGCACTTGTCGGCGCCCCGCATGCCTGCGCGGTCGCGAATTGCACGACCGCTCTGCAGCTCGCCTTGGCCGCGCTGGGTATCGGCAGGGGCGACGAGGTGATCACGGTCAGCCATTCCTTCATCGCAACGGCGAACGTGATCCGATATCAGGGCGCCACTCCGATTTTCGTCGATATCGAGCCCGAGACATACAATTTGGATTGCGCCCGGCTGGCCGAAGCCATCACCGAGCGCACGCGCGCGATCATCGCGGTCCATCAGATGGGCATGCCGTGCGACATGGCCGCGCTCATGGCTGTGGCGCGTCGCCACGGGATCGCCGTGATCGAGGACGCGGCCTGTGCCGCGGGATCGCAGATCTGCATGAATGGGCAATGGGAGGCGATCGGCAAGCCGCATGGAGACATTGCTTGCTTTTCCTTTCATCCGCGAAAGGTAATCACGACAGGTGAGGGGGGAATGCTCACCACCTCCGATGCCGAGCTCGACCGAAAGTTCAGGCTGTTACGGCAACACGGGATGAGCGTTCCTGACATCGTGCGTCACGGGTCGCAGCGTGTCATTTTCGAGGAGTACGTCCTCGTCGGCTACAATTATCGAATGACGGATATGCAGGCCGCGATCGGGCGCAAACAGCTCGAGCGGCTCCCGCACCTGATTGCGCGGCGGCGCACGCTGGCATCCCGTTATGCTGAACTGCTCGGTAATATTGAGGGGTTGCGGTTGCCGTTCGAGCCGGCGTGGGCACGATCGAACTGGCAGAGCTACTGCGTGCGCTTGCCCGATCGATTGGATCAGCGGGTCACGATGCAATCGCTGCTCGACCATGGCATCGCTACGCGCAGGGGCATCATGTGCTCGCATCGCGAGCCGCCCTATGCCGGCACGGTGGCGCGACACGATCTGCGACAATCCGAGCTCGCTCAGGATCACGCGATCCTGCTTCCACTCTATGCGCAGCTGGACGGCGCGGACCAGGACCGTATCGTGGATGCGGTGAAGCGTGAACTGGCCCGCTGAGCCGCTTGTGCCGATCCGTGGCGAGTCAAGAATCGGTTTGTCGGGATATCTTTTGAGCCGGATCTGGCGCGACTCTGTCTGATCGAGGGGCGTTCGCCTTTGCGGACAGCACCGCGGAGATTCGCGCCCGATCGTTGTCGTCTTCGGCGGAAGCCAAACCCATCCAGCGCTGGTATTTCCTCTGCACCTTATAGTTGGCAAGGCTGGCCGCGCATCGGCCGGCATCTGCCAATCGCTGGCTGGCTGAGGGCTTGCTGCGCAGGGCATGCAGATAGGTTTGCTCTATCGTTTTCGCCGCGTGCGCGAGGCTGAAGCGATGCTCCACCAGTCGCCGGCCGAATCCGCCAAGCTCCTGACGGAGGCGCGCAGAGGCGAGAATGGCCTCGAGAGCCGACCGAAGTGCACCGGCACCCGCGCCACGCGAGCCCTTGCCCAAACCATACCAGCCCTGTTGCAAGAAGGTCGGCGCGCTCTCGGGCGTCAACAGCTCACTGAACCCGTCCTCGCCTATCACTACTAGCGGCTTGCCAAAGGCCATCCCGCGCAGCGCCGAACCGCCCTGGCCAATGATGACGTCCGCGGCAGCATAGCCAGGGCGCGGATCGGACATCTCGCCTACCAATATGACGGCGTTCCGGCCGACGAGCGAGTTGGTCCTGGCCGCCCGCGCTTCGACACTCGGTCGCGCCGGTCCATCACCAATGATCAGCAGCCGCACTGGCGGACCGTCGAGCGCTATTCCGCCGACGGCATCGCACGCGGATAGCAGACCCTCCAGTTTAAGGTTCGGCACAAGCCGACAGACCATCGCAATGACGACCTCGTCCGGACCAATATTCTGCGCCGCGCGAAAGTTCGCGCCGTCGACGAGGGGATGGTCGGACTTCGTATCGACTGGCGGCTCGAGCAAGGTAACATCCTGATGTCCTGCAGCGATCGCGGCGCGACGGATCATCTCCGTGCCAACGGTCAGAGGAACGCGGCGCGGCAGGAACCTGGGGACCGACATCGACATGACCGTTCCCACCACGGCAGCCCTGGTCGATAGCCCAACGCTCAGAAAAGCTTCGACAATGGGGGGCCATTCATGACCGTGCACCACGTCAATCGCTCCTTCGTCAACGATGCTTCGGAGCATCTGGCTGACGCGAGGCGAGGGCCGGGCCCGATGCCGGGGAATTTCAATGTGCCTGAGGCCCGTTTCCCTTACTCTGTCCAGAAGAGGGCCAGTCTCTGCCGCCACGATGACCTCATGACCGAGGTCTCGAACCGCCTCGGCGAGCTGGACTGCGTTGAGCTGCGACCCTCCCAGTTCCATGGAATGGGGATAGACCAGCACCTTCATGCGATGGGATTCTCCGGGTGTCGCGCCAAATGCCGAGAACAACCCGACATCTGCTCGGAACCATATCGCGATATAATCCAAATTTAAATAATAATAAATATCGACTAATCCATATCTGGATATATACTCTATGGCGTATTTAAACGCGAGGCCCGCATAATGACCCTCTCTGGGATCCCGATGCGATGAACGAGCATGCTGCCCGGCATGTGACGCACCAAGACCGCCGTCGCCTGCCTCGCGTACTGGTCGCGATTGCAAGCCATGGAACCTCGAATGACCGGTATCTCGAGCGGGTCATACGGGAATACGGGGCGATGTCCCTCGTTATTGATATCGTCGTGTTGTCGAATATCGACAAGCGCGCGACAACCGGGGTGGAATGTATTGTTGGCCTGCCCGCCAGGAACCCGTGGTCCCTGCCGTTCGCGCACAAGAATCTGTTCGCGCAACGTCGTGACCAATACGATCTGTTCATCTACTCGGAAGACGACATTCTGATCACCGAGAGGAACATCCGCGCCTGGCTGGAGGTAACGTCGTTTCTATCTCCTGACGAAGTTGCTGGGTTTCTGCGGGTCGAATTCGGCGAAGACGGCGAGCGCAACTATCCTGATATTCACGCGCACTTTCACTGGGATCCCTCATCGGTCAGGCGGCGCGGCGACTATATTCTGGCGCATTTCACCAACGAGCACGCCGCCTGTTTCGTCCTTACCCGGGAGCAGCTAGCCAAGGCCCTGCATTCGGGCCGCTTCGATGTGGCTCCGCACCAGGGCAAGTATGATCTGGCCTGTACGGCCGCGACGGATCCATACACCCAATGTGGTTTGAGGAAGCTGGTGCCAATCTCGCACCTGGAGGACTTCACCGTGCATCACCTCACCAACCGGTACGTCGGCCGGATGGGGATCGGGGAAGAAGAACTCGGCAGGCAAAAGGCGATTCTGCTGCAAATCGCGGCTGGCCGCTGCTCGCCCTACTCGTTGCTTCCAACGGAGACGCGTCTTCGCCGCGCGGGTTTTTCCAAGGACTATTACGAACCTGAATCCGAGGCAACGATCGCGCTCGTGCCGGCATCGGCGCGCAGCGTGCTTTCGATCGGTTGTGGTTCCGGCAAGACCGAGAAGCGGCTGCAGGCGCGAGGTCTGCACGTCACGGCGATTCCGCTCGATCCGGTGATTGCAGCCGGCCCCGCCGGGGACGGGATCGAGATGATCTACGCCGATCTGGACAGTATCGGCCCCAATCGCGACACCTACGACTGCGTTCTATGTCTCAACCTGTTGCACCTCGCTCCGGATCCGCGAAAGCTGCTTCTAAGGCTGCGATCGTTCATGCACGAGCGGTCGATAGCAGTGATCCAGATGCCCAACACGATGTCCCCCAGGGGTGTTCGGTCGTATCTCAGGGCGAGTCTCCAGTCCAGGCGCTCCAGCGGCTACGAGGCTGCGGGCGTTCATTTCGCTTCGGCGCGCAAGCTGGCGAGTTGGTGCGTCGAGTCAGGCCTGCGAATCGAAGCGATGTTCGGGGTTCCGGCGGACCATGGCGACGGACTGTTTGGCATGACCTCCCGGTTGAGCGAGCGCGCGCCGAGGCTTCTTTCGCTCGGGCTTTCGGCCTCGATTATCGTGACCGTCTCCGGAGGAAAACCACGCGATGACAGGATAGCCGAATTGGCCTCATATGAATCAGATGGCCCGGCCGTCGAGGTCCGTTCCTGTTAATATGGGCGCCGTATTTAATTGCCTTTAGAATTTAATATTATATAATCGTGAGCTGTCAGAAAGATCATTTGCGTGAGAAATCGATGATTTCAACCGGGGCGACGACGATCGGCGATCGGCTTTCCGTCCTTTCGGCCAGAGGCCCCGGTTTTGATCAGATCCGGCTTGTGGCCGCACTCATGGTGGTCGCTCACCATGCCTGGTGGGGAGTCAACGACATCCTCTATCGGTTCAGCGGCGGGTTCATCCAGTTCGGCCTGTTTGCAGTCGTTATTTTCTTCTGCGTCAGCGGTTTCCTGCTGGCACCCGGCTTGGCTCGGTCCGGCGATCTCGTCCGGTTCGGCGTAAATAGAGCGTTGCGTATCCTGCCCGCACTGTTCGTCGTGGTCATCGCGTCGATGTTTGTGTTGGGTCCGGCCCTGACGACATATTCGCTAGCCGACTATTTCGGCAGCGCCCAGCTCTACCTGTATCTGAAGAACGCCGTCACGCTGATGTCGCACTACCTGCCGGGCGTGGTGCGGCACGGACACGAAGTACAGGTCAATGGACCGCTATGGACGCTCAATATCGAAGTCTGGTCCTATGCGGTGCTGGCGGCGATGAGCGTGGCGGGCTTTCTCCGCCGACGTACGCTGACGATCATCAGTTTCGCACTGGTCTACCTCGCCTATGTTGGGCTGGCGCTCTTGCCATCGCTGCATGCGGCCTGTCCGCAGCGGCTTTTGGATTTCATCGGTCTCTTCGTCTACTTCATCGCGGGCACGACCCTCTACCTCTACCGTGAAAGTATCCCGTTCTCCGGAATCGGGGCCACCGTCGCCGTAGGGGGCGCGCTGATCGGTCTTGCGGGCGGGGTGGGGGCGGTAGCGCTGCCGCTGTGTGTACCCTACGTCGTGGTTTACCTCGGGCTCTCCGAGGTCGCCAGTCGAGTGCCGCTCAAGCACGATCTGTCCTATGGCGTATACCTGATCCATTCGCCGGTCATCCTGGCGTTCCTGACGCTGTTCGATCTCACGACCGGTTGGCCGCTGGCCTTGCTGGCGGGATCGGTAACTCTCGTTCTTGCATATGCCTCCTGGCGATTTGTCGAAGCGCCGGCGCTCAAGCAAAAGGCGTGGGTTTCGCGTTGGGTGTCGTTGCACATTCCGCGCCTAGGCAGCGGGCGAGGCGTCCAGAGTGAGGCTGCCGCGCGCTGTCATGAGCCGAGCAAAAATCTGACAGGGACAATCGAGGCCGGCGCAGCGGAATGACACGACACCAACACCGGAGCTGAGGTTCGAGGGTGATAGTGCCACGAGCGGGGCGGCAGTTTCGTCGAAAGGAGCAGAGCTGGTATGAGCAACGCCTACCATGATGACAAACGTCCGGACCCGGATCGGCAGCTGGATCTCTCCATCATTGTCGTGAGCTACAATACTTGCGACATGACGCTCGACTGTCTGGCATCGATCGCCGCGGAGACAATCGGGACGAGATATGAGGTCATCGTCGTCGACAACAACTCCTCCGACCAGTCAGCTGCCGAAATTGCCCGTCAATTCCCCGACGTCCGTTTGATTGCGCTAGACAACAATATCGGCTTTGCGGCCGCCAACAATCTGGCCGCAAAACGGGCGCACGGCCGCCGATTGCTCCTGCTCAATCCAGACACCATCATACTCGATTGCGCGATCGATCGTCTCCTGGAATTCGCCGACGCAAATCCGTCCTTTCACGTCTGGGGCGGACGCACCGTCTTTCCGGACGGCAGCCTCAATCGCACCTCGTGCTTCCGAAAAATCAGTTTGTGGAATTTGTCGTGTTTCGCCCTGGGTCTCACCTATTTCGGTCGTCGCAATCCGATTTTCAATTCCGAGGCCTATGGCGGATGGGACCGAGATACCGCGCGGCACGTCGACATCGTTACGGGTTGTTTTCTGCTGATCGACCAGCTGCTGTGGGAGAGGCTCGGCGGGTTCGACCCGACGTTCTTCATGTACGGGGAGGAGGCCGACCTTTGCCATCGCGCACGATCGCTCGGTGCGCGGCCCGCGGTCACGCCTGAGGCCACCATCGTCCACTATGGCGGGGCATCGGACGTCGTGCCCGTCGACAAGAGGGTGAAGGTGTTCAAGGGAAGGGTCACCTTGATCAACCGGCATTTTGGCTGGCCGGCGCGAACGATCGGGCAGGTGCTGCACCTGATCGTGCCGCTCACACGCTGGTGCGGTTACGGCATGGCAGCCGCCCTGGCGCGGAACGTCGAATGGCAAAAGAATGCGGCGTACTGGGAAGCCGTCTGGAAGCGCCGGCGCGAGTGGGTCGGCGGTTACGAGGCGCAGAGGATCGGGCCGGCTGAGGCGTCGGGCTGTTTCCAGCGAGAAGAGCGATGAGATCAGATGGCGTCGCGGAACGCGCGCGGAGATGGCGAAGAGCCGGCAGCCTTGCGCTTGGCCGCAAGCACCGCTGGGGCGGAATTGTGCTCGACGCCGTCCGTGTCGCGGCTGCGGCCGCAGCGCTCCAAATTCCGGCGGCTGTGGCAGCTGAACCGAACAGCCCGTCCAAGCCGGCGTTCGCCTCCCAATGGCCCGACGCAAGCAACACGGGGCCGCCTCGTGATCTCGCGCTGAAGCCGTCCGGGCCGCTTGCGATTGCCGTGGCCGGCACGACGATTTCGGGATTGGACATTCAGGGCGGCGTCGTCGTCAACGCCGACAACGTAACGATCGAGATGTCCCGCATCTCGGGTAGCGTCTGGGCGGTTATCAGGATTGATCCGCATCGGACGGGTGTCGTCGTCAGGGATTGCACGATCGACGGCCAGGGTGCTGGCCCCGATGGAAATGGCAACCAGGGCATCATGGGACAGGGCACGTTCCAGCGCAACAACATCTCCAACGTCGAAAACGGTATCGTGCTGACCGGCAAGGGCAATCTGATCGAAGACAACTTTATTCACGATCTCAACGCCGGTGGGGCGCCTCACTACGATGGCGTCCAGATCGATGGCGGCATCTCGGACACGGTCATCCGGCACAACACGATCATCAATTCTCACGGCGCGGCCGGCGCCATCATGATCGACAACGAGTTTGGCCCGGTCTCCAACATCGTCATCGAAGGCAATCTTCTCGCTGGCGGCAGTTACACGATCTATTCGGACGCGAAGTTCAACGATAATCCGATCTCGGGCGTGTCGATCACCGGCAACCACATCGGTTCCGGACAGTATGGGCCCACCCTGTTTCGGAAAAACCAGCCCATCTATCTTCGGAACGCGACTGACGGCTGGCGACTGGTCCGCAATCTGAACTTCGGCAGCGTCGCGACGCAGGAGGCCATCAGATGAAGCGCCGGCGTGCTTCGCACCAACTGAAACGCTTGTCGGATCCAATGGCCCGGTCCGGCCGCTCCGGGGAGATCGCCTCATGAGCTATCCTGGCGGTGCTCTCCTCGCGGGGCAGCCGCGTATTCGCCCGGCGGCGTCCGGATTCCAATCGACCATTCCCCAACGGTCCAGTCTGGTCGTCCCGCTGCTTCTGATGGGCATCGTGTTGCCGTCGGGCGTCCAGGTGCTGATCGCCGGGGCAAAGCTGACGCCGACCAGGATAAGCCTCATGATCCTGCTGTTGCCGGCGGTTGCGCGGCTATTGCAGTCGGGCCGGCGGCTCTTGTTGTCGGACGGGCTCGCGGGGACGCTTGCGCTCGCCATGGTGGCGGCGGCTGGTTATGCCGCCGGACCTCAATCGGCGTTTTCCGCTGTTGCAGAGGCGCTCGACTTTGTCGGGGCATATTTTATCGCGCGAGCCTTCATTCTGCAGCCGTCGGTGGTCCAGCAGTTCATTCGTCTGATCAAGGCATTCACGGCGATTGCGATATGCGTTGCGTTGGCGGACGTGTTGACAGGGCATTGGATCGTCCGCGAGTTCATGGCGGCAATCATGCCGCAGCCTGAAGCGTTCGTGGACGACGGCACGTCGGGCGCAGATGGAATACGAGCAGGTCTGCGACGCGCAATATCGACATTCGATCATCCTATTCTCTATGGCGTGTTCTGTTCGCTGGCTGCTGCCATCGTGCTGTTCTCGGCGACAAGCGCCATCAAGCGGCTGTCGTGGGCGTGTCTGTGCTTTTTCGGCGGATTGCTGTCGCTATCTTCGGCCGCCGTCATGGGGATAGTCCTGGTCATGTCGAGCTACGCCTACGACCGGTTGCTGTGTCGCTTCCCTTGGCGATGGCATCTCCTTTGGACCGGGGCGGGCGCGTTCCTGGTGGCCATCACCGTTATGACAAACAACCCTCTCAGCTGGCTGCTGTCACACGCAACCCTGGAGCCTCAAACCGGCTTCTATCGCCTCATGATCTGGGACGCCGTCTCGGCGCAGGTCTGGCAGTCGCCGCTCACGGGAGCCGGATTCGTGACGTTTGGCTATTATCTACTCGACCGTACCGTCGACAGCGTGTGGCTCGTCACGAGCCTTCATTACGGTGTACCGGTCACCATCCTGCTGATCGCTTTGAATCTCTCGGCGGTATTGCCTGTGCCCGGGCGTCGTCCAACCGAGATTCAGACGGGATTTACGATCGCCTGCATGGTCTTCCTGTTCACGGGTTTGACGGTCCATTTCTGGAATTACATGTGGACGTTTTGGGGCGTTTGCATCGGTGTGCGTGCTTCGCTCAGGGAATGGCAGATGTTGGGAGCGCAAGATGAGCAATTTTGACGTGGCATCATCGTCGATTGGGGGCATCAAGGGTCGTTTGCGACCTTATGTCTGGTCATTGCGCAGCGGGCTTCGGACGATCCGTTTCCTGTTCGGGCGATTTGAGAGAACCTGTTCAGTATGTGGATATCGAGGCCGCTTCTTCGCGTACGCAAATCCGCTGGCGTTGGGGATCAACTTCGATTCGCTCTGTCCGAATTGCCTATCGCACGAGCGGCACCGCTTGTTGGCGCTTTGCGACGCCGAGCAGAGCCTGTTTACGGGGAAGGATATCCTTCACTTCGCGCCAGAAAAGGGGCTCACGGACTATATCAAGGCGAGAACGCCGCGCAGTTACGTCACCTGCGAGTTCGGAGGCAAAGGCGCTGATCTCGACATCAATATCGAAAACATAGACCTCGAAAATGACAGGTTCGATTTGATCATATGCTGCCATATCCTAGAGCACGTGAACGATCGCCTGGCCATGCCCGAGCTCTTTCGGATCTTGCGCAAAGGTGGGACGCTGATCGCCATGATCCCGCTTATTGAGGGGTGGCAGGAAACGTTCGAGGATCGATCGAGGCAAAAAACAGAAGAAGATCGGATACTGTATTTCAACCAGCATGACCACGTCCGCTTCTTCGGTCGTGATTTCCGGCGCCGGCTTGAACGAACGGGCTTCGTCGTCGACGAATATACGGCGGTCGAGCCGCAAGTCGCGCAATATGGGCTCATCCGCGGTGAGAAAGTCTTTTTGTGCCGGAAGACTTAGACGAAGCTGCTTTGACGTTGCCCGGCGAAATCAGGCTGCCCCGCTTTGTCACCGAAGCCCATTCACCACGTCATCCTGCATCGTGTCTTGCGCCGCCGGTAGGCGCGCATCTCGGCTAACGGAGCAGCACGGCAAATTCGAGCCGACTGTCGCGCCGCAGATTGCTGCAGAGACATTCCGCGCGTCGCATTTAATAATGCGCATTCATTGCTTGTTTATACATCCATTGGTTTATTTAATGTGCGCCGACGTTGGGCGGAGTCGGCCTTGAAGCCGCTACGACCGTTGCGACCGACGAGCGTGAAAGAATTTTTCTGTGAAGTGTGGCGCGCGCATGTTTTGCCGTCGTCTGATCGCCGCTAGAACGAAATCGCTTTTAATTTCCGTAACGTAGATTTCCGCGCTGTATTTCCGAAATAAGGAATCTGGCGGCGCTTGCGGCGAAATAACCTTAGCGGAGCCGTGGTGTTGTCAAAAAAAGGCCGTCTGCAGACGACCATTAACGCCGCGCAAGCACGGCACCTGACGTATCTCGATCTCGATTAAATCGAGGCTGCAAACTCGCAATAAGCGCTGGTGTCAATTAACGGGGATAATGCAGAGAAGACGGAGAGACTGTTTTGGCAACGACAACGAACGCATGGCCTGACGCGACGAACACCGGGGTGCCGGCGGGGGTAACCCTCACTCCTTCGGGAGATGTGATCATCACGCAGGCGGGAGCGGTGGTTTCCGGACTCAACATCACCGGCAGCGTCTACATCCGGGCGGACAATGTGACTCTTGAGAATTGCAAGATCACATCCGGCGGTTGGGCTGGAGTGACCATTGATTCCGGAGTTAAGGGCGCAGTCGTCCAGAATTGCACCATCGATGGCACCGGCCGTGCACCGGATGGCACTGGCAATCAGGGCATCATGGGAAGCGGCACGTTCATCGGGAACAACATCTTCAACGTGGAGAATGGCATCGTTCCGGGGAGCAACTCCGTTATCCAGGGCAACTACATCCACGATCTCCATGCAGGCGGATCGCCTCACTATGACGGCATCCAGATCGACGGAGGCCTTTCCAACATTCAGATCAGCGGCAACTCGATCATTAACCAGTGGGGGTGGACCTCGGCGGTCATGATCGACAACGACTTCGGGCCGGTCTCGAATGTCACTGTCACTAATAACCTGCTCACCGGTGGCGCCTACACCGTATACGCTGACTCCAACCTGGGCACTGCGTCGATTACCGGGGTGTCGTTCACCAACAATCACATGGGTGGCGCGCAATACGGTGACGCGTTGATCCGGGGGAATAACTCGGTGTTCTCGGGCAACTACACCGACGGCGCGGCGCTGGCATCGGCGCTCAATACGTCGGCAAATAGCGGTACCACGACCTCGCCGACCCCGGCTCCGGCCCCGGCCCCGGGCGCACCCGTCATCGCGTCGTGGTCGCCCGACACCGGTGTGGCGGGAGATGGAAACACCAACGCAAGCCAGATCACCCTGCACGGTACCGCCGCGGCTGGCAGCACCGTGAAGGTCTATGACGGCTCGACACAGATCGGTGCGGCGACTGCGACTTCGACCGGAACCTGGGACTACATCACCAAGGTCTTGACCGACGCGAAGCACACGTTGACGGCGACCGCGACCAACTCGTCGGGCCAGACCAGCGTGGCGTCGGCTGCGGTGGCTGTCACCGTCGACACCAAGGCGCCAGCTGCGCCGACGATCGCGAGCGACACCGTCAACTCGGCTAATCAGGTCGTTCTGTCGGGGGCCGCTGAAGCGAACAGCGCGATCAAGGTGTTCGACGGAACGAATCAGGTCGGGACGGCGACAACCAACTCGAGCGGTGCGTGGAGCGTCACGACGTCTGCGCTGTCAGGCGGTTCGCACGTCCTGACGGCAAAGGCGACCGACGCTGCCGGCAACGTCAGCGCTGCGTCGACGGCTGTAGATCCGGTCATTGGCTCTGGAACGACGACGGGCTCCGCCGGTTCGGGCACGTCCGGTACGGGCACCTCCGGTACGGGCACATCCGGTACAGGGACGTCGGGTACGGGCACATCGACCCCGACACCGCCCGCTGCGCCGAAGATCGCCTCGTTCTCCAGCGATACCGGCACCGCCGGTGATCACATCACGAGCGAC
>Ga0105239_10006958_pt1 | contig 13035 bp, 10 predicted proteins | sample KBSC44metaG_FD_92761 | JGI IMG/M metagenome (GOLD analysis project Ga0105239, IMG submission 92761) | Corn rhizosphere microbial communities from Kellogg Biological Station, Michigan, USA - KBS C4-4 metaG | ecosystem: Host-associated > Plants > Roots > Rhizosphere > Soil | place: Michigan, USA...
CATCATATACACGATCCGGCGTAATACGGTCTTCGCGGGTATGGCTCTTCCGGATCAAGGAGTCGGCTCCCATGAAGAAGCTTTTTTATTCGATTGCTTTATTATGCTGCTCATCGTGATGTCCTTCTGTGGCCTTCACAAGCGCCTGAAAACCGTGATGTGGTTTCTGCTGCCCTTCGTAGTGATGGGAAATCTGGCCACCAATCGCCGTGCCGGAACGGCTGCATTTATTCTTGTTTTTCCGATCCTGCTGCTGGCCGCCCATCGTGTTTTGCCGAAACGCCGCAAAGTCATCAGCGCCTTCAGCCTCGCCGTAGCGATACTCGGCCCGATCTACTATTTTACTTTTCGGCACAGTGAGAGCATATTGGCGCAGCCGGCACGGGCGATCGCTTCCCAATTCGAGGCAAACACGCGCGATGCGAGTTCGAACGCCTATCGGGACGCCGAAAACGCGGATCTGATGGCGACAATCCGTCTCTCCCCTGTCCTCGGTTACGGATATGGCAAGAGGATGCTCCATGTCGCGCCTATCGCCGACATCAGCAAAGAGTACGATTGGTGGGACATCATGACTCACAATCAGGTTCTCTGGGTCTGGATGCGGGTGGGATCCTTCGGTATGTTCAGTTTCTGGATGATGGTATCCGCGATCATCATCCAGGCTTGCCGGAATATCCGCGACGAAACGGCAAGTACGGAGGTGAAAGCCGTCAGCATCTTTGGGATGCTGGTCATCTGCATGCTGATGTTTTTCGGCCTCCTGGACCTGCAGTTCTCGAACTACCGTGATATGTTGTTCGGTGGGTTTTGCGCGGGCATGATCGCGATCGCTCCACATATTACGGCAGAAGTTCCCACTCAGAAAAAAGAGGTGCTGCCATGAGTCGTTCGCATCTCGTCGCGCGCAATGTCATCGTCACCCTCGTGACACAACTCTTCATGTGGGGCCTCACGTTCGGAGTTACGCTCTATCTGCCGCGATACTTAAAAGATACCGGCCTCGGCACGATGACCCTGGTCGGATCGTATGCCATGATCTTCAGCGTTTTTGTCAGCCTGGGAACCTCGACCGCTCTTATCAAAGAGATCGCCAGGGATCGCACGCGTACAGGCGAGCTTGTATCGACGGCTCTGCTTATGCGCCTGGGCCTGGGTCTGGTCGCTATCGCTGCAGGCTGGCTCGGGACCCGACTCCTGGGATATAGTGCGTCGTTGCAGTTCTTCGCCGTTATCGCCCTCGTCGTCATGATCGTCAGTCAGTTAGGAGATGTCCTGAGTTCGGCGCTGGCCGGCCTGGAAGAGTTCCCCCGACAAAATGCTTCTCTGTTGGTGGAGAGAGCGCTCACCTCCTGTCTGTTGATCGGCCTGGTGATCTTTCATCGCCCTTTGTGGATGTTCATCGGCGGCTCTCTCCTTGGAAGCGCCGTTTCCATCTGCGTCAGCATCTATATGTTAAGGGAGCGGATCGCGGGAGCGCCGCGCATTCGATGGTCCACCGTACAATCGCTTGCGCGCGCCGGCGTCCCCTTTCTCATGGTAGGCATCTTTGGTGCCACCTACGGGTATAGCGATGCCCTGCTGCTGTCGAAATTCAGCGGGGTCGCCGCGATCGGCTGGTATAGCCTTGCCAAACGCCTGGGGGGAACTACCATGGTAATTCCGGTAGCCCTCACCAGCACGATGCTGCCCACCCTGACACGTATGTTTCATGAAGACCGAGCCGCGTTCGGCAGGGCGTCTCAACGGCTCCTTAATATGATGACCATCTGCGTGACACCCTTTGCCGCCGTGCTCATATTGGCCCCAGGGAAGATCCTCACCCTCTTGCACTATCCTGCTTCGTACCGGAACAGTATTCCCGTCTTGATGTTTATGGGTTCGGCGGTCATTCTATGGTACCTATCCCAGGCCGTCGGCACGATACTGATCGCAAGCGAAAAACAGGCGGTTTTCAGTAAGATCACGGGCATAGCCGCCCTGGTCAGTATTCCGCTCTGTACGACATGTATCCTGATAACGCAACGTCTTATGACCAACGGCGCTATTGGAGCGATGATTTCCGATGCCCTGCTCGAACTGTTTATGGTGATCGCCTATATTCGCGTGTTGCCAGGCGGCATTTTCGAGTGGCGTGGCGTTGCCCTGTTAGGTCGCACAACGGTCGCTGCACTTCCCTTTGCGTTTTCGCTCTATGCCATGGGTGGCCCGCATGACCTGTTCTGGCCGCTTATGGGTCTGTTACTCTACCCCTTCCTCTGCGGTCTCTTACGCTGTTTTTGTCGGGATGACTTGCAGATGCTGCGACAGGTGACACGGAAGTTCTCTCGCGCTTAGTTCCTCCATTTGCGCCCAAGCGACCCCATCGACACGAAAGCTGCCTGAATGTTGGTACATTGTGCCTGCTGTTCTCCGCCATGGCGCTCAGGCGACCTGATCGACACGAAAGCTGCCTGAACACTGCATCTGCCACGAAACAGGAGCCGGCTGACTGCACATCGGGGCGATCTCGCGCATCTATAAGACGAGTGACACATCGTTTTTCCGCAATATCTGCTGCGGCCCTGCGCGAGGCCTGTTCGTGGCCGATCTAACGAAGCCATCGCATAGGGAGAAGAGGAGAAAATTCATGACTTTTCAGCATACCGGGTTAGGCAAATTGATTATGCAGGTGCCGGGAGGCAAACCGACGATTAACCAGATCACCCGTCTGCGCTCTCACCTCTGGAGCGTCAAAACCTATGGCGGTAACATCCGCAGGGCGAAGGCGACGACCGGCATCGAATATGTGCCGAAAGGCGGACGCTGGCCCTATCCCATGACCTTTCCCCAGGATGTCTATTTCGATGCCCGCTTTCCGGACGGCACGACACAAACGCTTCACCTGACGGAAGAGCGCGGCTATGAAGATATCGACGGCATGGCGCATATCGCCCATTATGAGCGGTTCGCAAAAAGCATATTGCCCGGCACCGGCCTGACGATCAATGAGGATTTCGTCGTGATGGACTGTGCCTGCGGAACCGGGTACGGCTCCAATTACCTGCAAAAGACGCTGGGATGTCGCGTCATCGGCGTCGATATTGCCGCAGAGGTCGTCCAATATGCCCAAAAGCGATACGTTAAAAACGATAAACTGCGTTACCTCCACGATAATGCGGAAGTGCTGCAAAATATCGCAGACGATTCGCTGAACGCCCTCATCTCGGTTGAGACGATCGAACATGTTCCGGACGCAGATCGAGTTCTCGCCAACTTCAAACGTGTTCTGAAGCCAAACGGCGTACTCTACATGACATCTCCGGATGCCACCGATCGCCCTGGCACGTTATCTACCGCGTTCCATGTCCAGGAATGGACCTCAGATGAATTCGAGACCTTGCTCCGCCGCCATTTCGCCGTGGTAAACATCGAACGCATCAACGACTATCTTATCGCCCAGTGCCGACCTTCCGCCTGACATTGCGATGTACCCTCCTGTAGGCGTACTCTCAGGCACCGACCGAAAAAGACGTCGATAGAGGATGTTTATCCTGCAAGCCGTTGTACTCTGTGTTTAGCAACGCATTGCAATCGATTCTGAGGAGAGTTAACTTTGCTGGATTCAACACAGCCGCAAGATAGGAACAAGATCCATGGAACGCCGATTTCGGTGCTGATATGTACCCGGAACCGCCCGGACGATATCATTCTTGTCATGCCGAACATCATGTCCCAGGACTACCCGAACTATGAAGTGATCATTGTGGATCAGAGTACGGACGATGTGAGTGAAGAGCGCATCAAGGCGGATTACGGCACGGACCCTCGCCTGCGTTACATCAGACCGGGCACGGTAGGATTGAGCATCGCGCGCAATCAGGCTCTGGCGGAAGCGCGTCACGAGATATGCGCTTTCACGGATGATGATGTCGAAGTTCCTTTAGACTGGCTGTCCAAGATAGAGCGCGCCTTCGCCACCTATCCCGAAACCGATGTGCTTTTCGCTCCGGTCCTGGTGCCTAAAGACCAAAGGCAACGCAAGGATCTGCACTTTGCATGTCTCCCTTTCGAGGAAGCACGGGTACTGAATAAAGGAGAGCTCTTCGGCATGGGCGCCAATATGGCGCTGCGGAAGTCTTTCTTTGCAAAGGTGGGACAGTTCGATGCGTTTTTAGGAGCAGGCGCTCCGCTTCCGGGTTCGGATGAGCACGATTGGCTCTACCGCGCCCATCTCATCGACGGGGTGATTCGACTGGATCCCACCAATGCCATCGAGCATCGCGCGCCACGTACCGCCGAACAATGGCTGCGCCTGAACTATCTGGTCGCGTTTGGAGACGCCGCCTTCGCGGTGAAACATTTGCGATGCGGCGACTTGAAGATGCTGATCCTCATCCTACACCGCCTCGCATACATGGGAGCGCGTACCCTGGTAAAATTTATCCGACGCCGCTACTGGTATTGCGACAGTGTCTATTTCAAGAGATACTGGCTGGGCATCTGGGGCGGGCGGAAATACCGCATAGACAGAGCCACCCGGCTGTTTATCTGCGCGAAATAGAGAGATTCCAGGAGACGCGGCTTGGACAGAAATATATTGGTGCGGAGAGCACTGAGACATCCGGGGCAAGCCGCGAAGATGGGGTGGAGTTGCCTGATCAGTCGTTGGAAGGTGCGCAAGTGCACCTCCCTCGGCCCCTGGATTCAGATCGACGGGCGATTGATCGTAAACAACGCCGGATCCATTATTCTTGGGGAACGTGTACGCATGCGAGGCACGCATGTTCCTGTAGAACTGGCCTCCCTTCCCGGGGGACGATTAACGATAGGCGCACATACCTTTGTCAACAGCGGCGTTTCCATCTGCGCGCAGGAGGCTGTGACCATCGGCAAAAACTGCGCTATCGGCAACTATACATTGATCATGGATTCCGACTTTCACAATGTAGAGGACCACACTCAACTCTCCCAGGCGCAGCCCATCGTAATCGAAGATGATGTCTGGCTGGCAGCACGGGTGACCGTTCTTAAAGGCGTTCGAATCGGGCGCGGCGCCGTGGTCGCGGCGGGAGCGGTGGTTACCAAAGACGTCCCTCCCTTTACCCTGGTCGGTGGAGTGCCGGCAAAGATCATCAAACAGCTCGGATGTCCCGTATGAATGGAACGGCTTCGTTCCTATATTTTGAGGCAAAATGAAACTTTCTGTTGTGATTCCTACCTTCAACCGAAAAGACAGTCTACGATGCACTCTCGACGGGCTGGCGCGGCAGCAGTATCCTGTTACCGAATTTGAAGTCGTCGTTGTTTCGGACGGCAGTACGGACGGCACCGTGGAGATGCTGGCGGAGTACGCCCTGACAGCGCCCTACCCCATACGCGTCGTCAACCAGGCGAATGGCGGCCCGTCCAGAGCGCGTAACCGTGGCATCCAGGAAGCGCAATATGAGGTGATCGTGTTTTTGGACGACGACGTAGAGCCCGTGCCTGAATTTCTTTGTCGGCATGCGATCCATCATCAGCAAGACGAACAAGTCGCGGTCGTCGGGCCGATGTCGCCGGATCCTGCGCGCGCCACCGCAGAGCCGGCCTGGATCGCGTGGGAACATGCCAAACTACAAGAAGTCTACGATATGTTTCGCGCGGGAGGAGATCGTTTCGGAAGCGCACCGGGGCCACTGATTTTCTATAGCGGCAATGCATCGGTCCGCAAACAGTGGTTGCTGAAAGCGGGCGGGTTCGACGAGAGCTTTACACGCCAGGAAGACGTAGAACTGGCTCTACGCATGCACAGGACCTGCGACCTGAGCTTTCTCTACGATTTTGCCGCAGACGGCATCCACCGTCCTCACCGCTCCTTCGAGGCGTGGCTGCGTATTCCCAACTCTTATGGCGCCTTCGATGCACAGCGCATCAGCACAGGCTTGCTCCAATGGTCGGACGTTCAAAAAAACATCAAAAAGCGTAACCCGGCGACCCGAATCCTGGCTTCCCTGTGTCTTGTCTGCCCGCCGCTCCTGCCTCTCTCTGTGGCTCTTCTCCGCCGCAGTTCTCTCCTGTGCTACCGGGCGGGAAAGAAGGCGACCGCCCTCGCGGCGCTCAGTGTGCTCTATAACATCTGTTATATTTACGCTGCGATGCAATCCAAACCTATGGGGATGCGTGGCAAACCATCCTCTGTCCTGCCCTAGAAGACAGGACTGTTCAGGACAAATCCGTCGGCTCACTTAGTAGATTATTCATGAAGCAATACACGGTCCACCCTACTTCACCGGTAGAAAACTCGAGAGAACCCGAGAGAATGCACCAGGGACGTTCCGCGGCGCCTCATACCGCCCCCCTGCGTGTCGTGCTGGGTAACGGCAGCCTGGGAATGCAAAATTACGGGGATGTAGCGATGTTGAAAGTGGCGATCAACCGCTTCCGGCATCTCTGGCCCGATGCGATCATCCAGGTCGTGACAGATCGTCCGGATCGACTCAAGTACCACTGTCCGGAGGCGCAGCCGATCAGTGTCTCGGGCAACCTGGTCGGCAAATTCTGTCAGCGAGGGCGGTTCCCTGGGCCCCTCCTTCAACGTTCTCCGCCAGGGTCTCTTCTCCTCTTCAAGTTGAACCAGGCGCTGCAGCGAAAGGCTCCTTTTGCCGGCAGCGATCTGGAAGCTGCTATTCAACAGGCCGACCTCGTCGTTGCCGCCGGCGGCGGGTACATGAACGACCTTTTCAGCTACTATGCGTATATTGTTCTGGAGATGCTCGATGCCGCGCACTTGCGACAGATACCGACAGCGATCGTCGGCCAGGGGCTCGGCCCGATGAGCCTCGAAGCATTCAAACAACGTTGCCGCCATACGCTGCCCAAATTAGATATGCTCGCCGTTCGCGAAGCGCGGGTCGGCCCACCGCTCCTCCGCTCGCTCGGCGTCTCTTCCGAGAAAGTGATCGTCACAGGCGACGACGCGATAGAACTGGCCTATCAGGCGAGGAAGCCGGATCTCGGAGACGGTATCGGCGTTAATTTAAGGGTCACGGCCTATTCCATGGCCGATGAGAACACCCTCGTTCAAGTGCGCCAGGTCCTGGATCGCAGCGCCCGGAAATTTCAGGCTCCGCTCATACCGACGCCGATCTCTATGTCGAAAGGTGAGCGCGACTGGAAAAATATTTCGGACCTCATCGCAGGTACAGGCGTTCGCAGTGACGGTGGCAGAAGCCTGAAGACACCGGAGGCGCTTATCGAACAGGTCGGACGATGTCGCGTCGTGGTGACCGGCAGTTATCACGCCGCCGTTTTTGCGCTGGCTCAGGGTATACCTGCGGTCTGTCTGGCCAAATCACAATACTATTTTGAGAAGTTCGAAGGGCTGGTGGAACAGTTCGGAGAGGGCGGGATAATCGTCAGTATGGACAAGAACCTGGACACCTGCCTGCCGGAAGCTATCGATGCCGCCTGGCACTCGGCTGAAAAGGTTCGCTCCCCGCTTCTCACCGCCGCGAAGCGACAGATTCAATGCAGTTGGACCGGCTACGAAAACCTACAACGATTAGTCGAGAACAATCTGAGATCACCACGTTTGTCAAAAGGCGCCTGACCATGTCGTTTCATGAAAATTCCCCCCTGCAGTTAGGGCTCGTTCTGGAGCAGTCACTCGGGCATACCACGCACGCGCAAAATCTTAAACGTGCTCTGGAGAACCGTTCAGACATTCGGCCGTCTTATGTCGACTTGCCGTATCATAATATGCCCGGCGCCTGGGCCAGGTTACCGGGGATACGTTCCAACTGGTCTCTTCGCGCATCTTTAGGAGCCTATCTGGCTTTACGGCCACAAGCCAGAGCACTTCAAGCTGTCCTCTTCCATACCCAGGTGACGTCTCTATTCTCAGCCGGATTGATGCGACGCGTTCCTTCCGTGATCTCCCTGGACGCGACTCCCTTACAGTTCGACGCAATGGGCGAATTTTATGGACATTCCCCCAGTTCCAATACCCGACTTGAGGCGATCAAGAAGCGCCTCAATATACGAGCGTTCACAGCGGCGCAGCACCTGGTAACGTGGTCGCAATGGGCGAAAGACTCCCTGGTGACCGATTATGGAATGCCTGCCGATAAGATCACCGTCATTCCCCCTGGGATCGATATGAGGGAGTGGGGATTCGAACGCGACAAAGCGCGTTCGGACCAGCCGCTTCACCTCCTGTTTGTCGGCGGTGATTTCGTACGCAAGGGCGGCAACGTTCTCCTTGAAGCTTTTCGACGCCTTCCTCCCTCCGTAAACGCGATCCTGCATCTGGTGACGAATGCCCCGGAGGCGCCGGAGGGGCGGCCCAACATCTGCGTCTATCGCAATGTAAAGCCCAACTCCAGCCAGATGCTGCAGCTTTACCGACAGGCGGAGATCTTTGTCTTTCCCACGTATGCCGATTGTCTGGGCCTGGTCGTTCTGGAGGCGATGGCCGCCGGGTTACCGGTCATCTCTACAACGGTGGGCGCTCTGCCGGAAGCCATCGTGCATGGTGAGACAGGATGGAACGTACCGACAGGCGATCCTGATGCGCTCGCGAACGCCATAGCCGCTCTGGCAGCCGATCCTGCACTTCGGGCACAGATGGGCCGTCGCGGGCGTGAAGCGGCGATGGAACGCTTCGATGCCACGACAAACTTCCGCCGTCTGGTGGATGTCGTCAAAAACGTCGCTCATTGACCCTGCCATGCGGGGACTGCCTTCACCGCCCCGCATGACAGGGTGAACCGCTTTCCTATAGATGCATGACCGGTTATGAGGGCTCTTTTCCTATCCGATATGCAGATAGTCCGCAGAGATCCCTACCTCCACTCCCACAACTGCACATCGATTTCCCTGGCTCTGACAGCAAGAGCCGCGGAATATTCCCTCTGCACCGGCAGTTCGTAAAGCGACCAGCCGGATACTTCGCCCATCTCCGGAATACCCCCGAGCAGACGCACTGCCTCTGTCAGAGGCAACGCGACTTCGATGTCCTGAAGCGGAACGGAGAGCCCACAGCCGATCGCTTTGACAATGGCTTCCTTATGAGTCCAGAGGCGCAAAAAGGCACGCTCGCGGTCTGCCGCGGGCAGCCTCAAAAACCAGTCCAGTTCCGCCTGCGAAAACACGGCTTTTGCGCTCTCTTCCACCCTGTCGCCCCGCAGATATTCAAGATCCACCCCCAGCTCTACCGCCGTGCCGAAAGCCAGCAAGGAGAAGTGGTGCGAGTGAGAGACATTGAACGTGATCTGCCGGTCATTTTGACGGTTATCCAGCGACGGCTTGCCAAATCTATTGTAGACGAAGCGTATCGCCTCGGGAGCGATAGAGAGATAGTGTCCGAGCAGCGTCCGGAGCACACCTCGCGTCACCACATAGCGGTCCCGGTCTTTCTCAAAAAAGAAGCGGGCAGCGCGGTGCCGCTCCTCCTCAGACAAAACCGGGGTCCAGCGTTGCCCGGCGGCCTCCTGCAAGAGAGAGACACGCCAAACATCGATTCTCCCCTGCTCAGAAAACCGAAGTGTCGTCGGCTTCGGCGTCCAGTTTGTGCCGTTCATTCTTTGCACGCTCCTCTAGGTTTACCGGGGAAGCCCTCGGTTCTTCGGACAGATGATGCTTATCCCTTTACGACTTCGCAGGGAACTTTCCCTGTCCTGACTGCACGTTGCCTCCGATTCGGGCATCTAAGTTCTGTGGGCGGATATCCTGCGAATACGGAAACTATGAAGACACTACTATTAATTCCCAGCACAATGAAAACCGGATTGGAAGAGGCCGTAGCGGCCGATCGCCATCCGATCATGGACTATGATGCTCTGGCGGGCGCTCTGCGGGCAGAAGCAGGCGGCCAGGTCTCCACATTGGATTACGTCGCTGTCGATCGTGACCCGCATCCCCTGGTTCAGGTCCTTCGCAAAACTGCCGGACGGGATGCGGCTCTCGCTATGATGGGGTTTTTGCGGCGGCGTCAGTACGACTCGATCTTCACCAACGGCGAAAATGTGGGGATTCCCCTCGCGCTGCTGTTGAAGATGACGCGTAAACGCCCCGGCCATGTCACCATCGGCCATCGTCTGTCCACAGGCAAGAAAAGGCTTTTTTTTAAGCGCCTCCATGTCCACCGACAGATGGATACGATTTTCGTCTATGCAAGCACGCAGCGAGAGTATGCGCAGAAACACCTGGATATTCCCAGCGGAAAGCTTGCTCTGATCGCCTTTCATGCAGACCAGAGTTTCTACCGCCCTATGCCTGACGTTGCGATAGACCCCCATAAAATCTGCTCGGCAGGGCTGGAATGGCGGGACTATCCCACCCTCATCGCCGCCGTGGAAGATCTGCCTGAGTTGACCGTCAAGCTGGCGGCCGCCTCCCCCTGGTCCAAACATACGGATGAGACTGCCAGTCGCATCCTCCCGGCAAATGTCAGCGCCCGGCGCTATGAATATGGCGCGCTCCGCGATCTCTATGCAAGCGCAAACGTCGTCGTCGTGCCGCTCTACGAGAACGATTTCCAGGCAGGTGTGACGACACTGCTCGAAGCCATGGCGATGGGAAAGGCCGTGATCGTCAGCCGCACCACCGGACAATCCGATGTCGTCATCGATGGCGAAAATGGCCTGATGGTCGCTCCGGGGGATGTCGCAGGATTGAAACAGGCCATCCTGCGTTTACAGACGGACGGGACTTTGAGAGAACGCCTCGGCCGGAATGCCGTGAAGTGGGTCCAGGAAAATGCCACGCTGCCTCGCTGGGTCGGTCATCTGGTCACGGCTTTGAAGCAGTCTTCTTCCCGCATGAGTCCATCGCCGAGTACCGTTTCACAGGGCATGCAGAACCTATCCGACAGGCACTCAGGCACAGCATCCGAGTCTTCCAAGTGAACAGACAGGCTGCGTCTATTCCCGCTTCCGGCAGAATGTTCTACTGTTCAGAGAAAGATTCGGGCGCGATACGTCCCGGTCGCAGACATCCCATCACCGGATAACGTTGGATAATACGGTAAACTACCATCATGAACGAACCACAAATAAGGACTCCGCCACGATTGTATTCGGCAATAGCCCGCGAGACGAAAGGGGTCTCGAAACTATTTCGCCCTCGCCTGTTTCTAGGGTCGTTCTGCGCAAAATTTCTTCCGGATCACGCGTTCTGTCTCGTACGGCGTTGTTTTTATCGCATGGCCGGTTGCAAGGTCGATGACGCTGTCACTCTGCTGGGACGCTTGACATTGGTGGGCTCCGGGGATATTGCGCGTCGGCTCCAAATTGGAGAGGGAAGTATTGTCGCCCAGGGGGTCCTCTTTGGATTGGATGACGAGATCATCATCGGACGCAACGTCTCCATCAGCCCCTATGTCAAACTCTATACCGCCACCCATAGTCTCGGATACGGCTCCAGGCGGATGGGCCCCGGGGCGAAATCCAAACCGATCACCATTGAAGATGGGGCGTGGATAGGGATAGACAGTCTGATCCTGGCCGGCGTCACTTTGGGTCAGGGATGTGTCGTTTCCGCCGGCTCCGTCGTTACCGGGAATGTTCCTCCCAACACCCTAGTCAGCGGCAATCCGGCAGTCGTGCAAAAGCAGTTGCCTTTCGGCGACCGATAGGTTAGATCCTAGATAAGACCCATGAACGAAATTACACGTCAATCCATCGATTCTCTGCTCGCGAGCGGTCAGTCTCATGAAGCGCTGACGCAGATGAGAACCTTCTACTCCGCCACCCCGAATCTGGGCAACGCACAGTTTATTCTGGACAGAATGGCCACTCTCCCGTCTCCGCCCGCAACACCCTGTCGAGTCGCGTTTTTACGCTCGTTTACGATAGAGCCCGTCATTCCGCTGATGCGCGCTGCCGCACGCCTCTCCGGTCTGGATGTCACGACCTGGGTCAGCGATTTCAACACCTATGTCCAGGAGATGTTTACCGCGGACAGCGCGCTCTATCGCTTCCAACCCGACGTGGTAGTGCTGGCTCTGCAGACGCGCGATCTGCTTCCCGACCTCTGGCAGCGGTTTACGGATCTCTCCGCCGCCGAAGTGGATACGCTTCTCACGCAGGCAGTCAACCACATGCGATCCTGGATCCGTGCGTTTCGCACCCACAGTCAGGCGCACCTGATTCTGCACAACCTGGAGTTCCCTTGCACGCCTTCGCCGGGTATACTGGACGGACAGCGGAGCGATGGGCAGTTCGAGGCGATCCGGAGGGCCAACGCGGAGATACAGCGTCTCGCGCAAGAACAGACGGGCGTCTTCGTCTTGGATTACGACGGGTTGATGGCTCGCTATGGGCGGGAGCGCTGGCGGGACGAGCGCAGATGGCTTACCATGCGGATGCCGATCGCCGCAGAGGCGCTGAACTCGCTGGCACAAGAGTATGTACGTTTCCTGCTGCCGCTGACAGGCCGCACCTGTAAAGCCCTGGTCGTAGACCTGGACAATACCCTCTGGGGCGGTGTTATCGGGGAAGACGGCCTGCACGGCATCAAAATCGGTGCGGAATACCCCGGCGCGGCCTTCCTCCAACTCCAACGTGTCCTGTTGGACCTCTACCAACGCGGCGTGATTCTCGCCGTCTGCAGCAAGAACAATCCGACAGATGCGATGGAGGTTTTCGAAAAGCGCTCAGAGATGCTGTTGAACGCCGGACATTTCGCGGCGTTGCGCATCAACTGGCAGGACAAGGCGCAGAATCTGCGTGAAATCGCCGCTGAGTTGAACATCGGGATCGAGGCGCTTGCTTTTCTCGATGACAATCCTGTGGAACGCCAACGTGTCAGCACGGAACTGCCCGAAGTCACGGTGATAGACCTCCCCACCGACCCCATGCAGTACGCCGCGGCTCTGCGGGCCTGCCCCGTTTTCGAACGTTTGACGCTCTCCGCAGAGGATCGGGAGCGCGGCCGATACTATGCCGAACAACGGCAGCGCGAGGAACTGCAGCAGGAAGTAGGGTCGCTGGAAGATTTCTATCGCTCTCTGGAGATGACAGCGGAGTTCGCTTCCGTAACCCCGGCCACGGTAGCGCGCATCGCGCAGCTTAC
>Ga0105239_10006959_pt1 | contig 13029 bp, 10 predicted proteins | sample KBSC44metaG_FD_92761 | JGI IMG/M metagenome (GOLD analysis project Ga0105239, IMG submission 92761) | Corn rhizosphere microbial communities from Kellogg Biological Station, Michigan, USA - KBS C4-4 metaG | ecosystem: Host-associated > Plants > Roots > Rhizosphere > Soil | place: Michigan, USA...
ACGTTGGCGAGCAGCACGCCGCCCGGGCGGAGCACTCGGCGCACGTCGGCCATGAACTCGGCGGTCGTCAGGTCGGCGGGCACGCGGCCGCCGACGAACGCGTCGAGGACGAGCAGGTCCGCGCTGGCGTCCCGCAGCGCCGCCACGCCTTCCCGGCCGAACTCCGGGCGCACCCGGATTCCGCTGCGCCGAGGTAGCGGCAGCCGGGCGCGCACCCACTCGGTCAGCGCCGCGTCCGGCTCGAGCACGAGTTGCGACGAGCCGCGGCGGGTCGCGTGCAGGTACCGCGCGAAGGCCATGGCGCCGCCTCCGACGTGAGTCGTCGCCAGCGGAGCCGGCGCGCTCGGTGCGATGGCGTTTACGACAAGTGAGAAGTACTGCATATATTCGAAATCGATGTACGTGGGATCGTCGAGGTCGACGTAGCTCTGCCGAATGCGGTCGATGATCAACAGGTAGCCGCCCGGACGATCCGCGTCGGCCAGCAGCTGCGCGCGCCCGAGCCCGACCGCGACCTCGTCGTCTGCGAGGTCGCCCGCGAAGCCGCCTGCGGGGTCGCCTGCGAAGTCGCCCGCCGGTTCCGAGTCACTCGCCGCGGTCACCGCACCCACCTTAGAGTCCGATCGCGAACAACCGGCCCCGCATGTCGACAGCCGTGGTGGTCGATGTGCGCATCTAGACTGACAAGGTGAACACGGCCGTGGCGGATCCGCTGATCGGCCGCGTCCTGGAAGGTCGGTACCGCATCACCGGGCAGCTCGCCCGCGGCGGAATGTCGACCGTCTACGGCGCGGTCGACGAGCGACTCGAACGCCTGGTGGCCGTGAAGGTGATGTCGGCCGCGCTATCGGCGGACCCCGCGTTCAATGATCGTTTCACTCGTGAGGCGCGGGCCGCGGCCAAGCTCACCCACCTCAACGTCGTCTCCGTGTACGACCAGGGAACCGATCAGGGGCATGTCTTCCTGGTCATGGAGCTCGTGGCCGGCCGGACGCTGCGCGATCTGATTCGCGAACGCGGTCGGCTCACTGCGCCCGAAGCGGTCTCGATCATGGAGCCGGTGCTGGCCGCCCTGGCCGCCGCGCACCGCGCCGGCCTGGTTCATCGCGACGTCAAGCCAGAGAACATCCTGCTCTCCGACGACGGGGTGGTGAAGGTCGCCGACTTCGGCCTGGCGCGTGCGGTGGAGAGCGACGGGTCCACCCGCACCGGGCTGATGATGGGAACCGTGGCGTACTGCTCGCCCGAGCAGGTGAGCCGCGGGCGAGCCGATCAACGCTCGGACGTCTATTCGTCGGGGATCGTGTTGTACGAGCTGCTCACCGGCGCACCGCCCTACAGCGGCGATTCAGCGGTGAACATCGCCTACCAGCACGTGCACGGACGGGTGCCCAGGCCGTCGTCGAAGGCCCGCGGCATAGCGCCACAGCTCGACGCGCTCGTCGAGCGGGCGACCGACAGCGACCCGGCCGGGCGGCCACTGGACGCCGGCGCGTTTCTGGCTGAGCTGGCCGACGTCAGAAATGACGCCGGCCTGCCGGTGGTTCCCGTTCCTCCCCGACCTCGCGGGCGGGGCCGCGATCGCGACGGGGCCGCCGACTCGGCCCGCACGCAGCACGTCGGCGCGTTGACGTCGGCCACCGACAGGCTCCAGGGCGCGGACTTCTCCAACACGTTCGTGCACGACACCGGCGCGCGCGAGGAGAAGGCGAGCCCGCCACCGCCCATCGTGATCCCCCCGCCGAAGCGACCCCGGAAGGAGCGCAGCGCGACGGCCCGGCGCCGTCGGCGGGCGCTCATCACGTTGTTGGTCGTTCTGGCAATCGGCTTGACGGCCGGATTCGGCAGCTGGTGGCTCTTCTCAGGACGCTTCGCTCGGGTTCCCGCCGTCGCCGGTCTCTCTCCGGCCGCCGCGACGACCTCGCTCAAGCACTCCGGATTCAAGATCTCAGGCATTCTCGAGCAACAGTTCAGCGAGAATGTGCCGAAGGGCATGGTGATCGGCACCGATCCGGGCTCCGGCTCCCGGATGGCGCGCGGCAAGACAGTCACACTCCGTGTGTCGAAGGGACAGGATCGAATCGAGATCCCCGACGTCCACACAAAGAGCGCGGCCGACGCCCAGCAGCTTTTGCAAACCCTGCGGATCAAACTCATGGTCGAGAACGCGTCCAACGACACCGTGCCGGTCGGCGCCGTAGTCGGCACGGATCCGGCAGCCGGAACACTGGTCAAGCCGGGCGACACGGTCGCGTTGATCCTGTCCAGCGGACCGCCGCAGGTTCAGGTGCCCGGAGTCGCCGGCGAAACGCAGGCGGACGCGACCGCTGCGCTCACGGCGGCCGGCTTCAAGGTCAACGTCACGCAGGACTACAGCACGTCGGTGGCGGCCGGCAAGGTGATCTCGCAGAATCCGGCCGCCTCGACCCAGCTGACGAAGTTCCAGACCGTCACGATCGACGTGAGCAAGGGCCCGCAGACGGTTGTGATCCCCTCGATCGCCGCCGGCTCGCCCGTCGCCGCCGCACAGGCGCAGTTGCAGGCACTCGGGCTGGTCGTCCAGCTCAGTCGGCAGACCCAGTTCGGAAGCGTTCTCAATGTGGTGATCGGGCTCGATCCGAAGGCGGGCACCAGCGTCATCGTGGGATCGACCGTCACGATCTACTACGTTTGAGCGCGGTCTCGCCGATCGGCGCGCACGTTTCGGTCAGTCGGGGACTGGTTCGCGGCGCGCTCGCCGAAGCCGAACGGATTCGCGCCGAAGTCGTCCAGGTCTTTCTCGCCAACCCCCGCGGGTGGGCGGAGCCGACCGCCGATCATGAAGGCGACGAACTCTTCCGCGCGGCCTGCGCCGAACGCGAACTACCCGTCTTCGTGCACGCGCCGTACCTGATCAACTTCGGCTCGCCGTCGACGGAGACCCTCGCGAAGTCCCGGCGGGCGCTCGAGTTCTCTCTGCGCCGCGGCGCGGCCGTCGGTGCACGTGGCGTCGTCGTGCACGCCGGCTCCGCGGTGCTCGGGAATCGCTGGGAGCAAGCCGTGGACCAGGTCAGGGCCGAGGTGCTCCCGCTGCTGCGCGAGGACTGGCCCCGCCTGCTCATCGAGCCGACCGCAGGCGGTGGGGGCGCGCTGGCCGCTGACGTCGACTCGACCGTCGCGTACCTTGACGCACTCGACGACGAGCGCGTCGGCCTGTGCCTCGACACCTGCCACGTGCACGCGAGCGGTCACGACATGTCCACCGAGCTTCGCACGACCTTCGCCTCGTTGGCGCACCGGATCGGGCGTGGCCGGATCGGCTTGGTGCACGTCAACGACAGCCGCGACCCTTGCGGTTCGAAGCGCGATCGGCACGCGACGATCGGCGCCGGCTCTATCGGCCTCGACGCGATGAGTGAGCTGTTCCGCGCTCCGGCCCTGCGCGGAATACCGATGATCGTCGAGACCGACGACGCGACGCATGCCGCCGACATCGCCACGCTCAAGGCTCTGCGCTCCTCAGCCGCCGACAAGGGACGCGTCGCCGGCGCCCATTAGGCTGCCAGCCATGGTGATCGTCATGGCTCCTTCGGCTTCTGAGACCGATATCGACGGGGTCGTCGAACACGTCAAATCGCATGGCGGCGAAGCGTTCATCAGCCGTGGCGTCATGCGGACGATAGTCGGCGTGGTCGGCGCCGAGCAGGTCCTCGAGACGCTCGACGCCGACGGTCTGCCCGGCGTCGCCGAGACGATGCGCATCACCGCGCCCTACAAGCTGGTGTCGGCGCAGAACCACGCTCGACGAACGACCGTGCGGGTCAATGGCGTCCCGATCGGGCCGGACACGTTCACCCTGATCGCCGGCCCCTGCGCCGTCGAGACGCCTGAGCAGACTCTGGAGTCGGCCCGGATGGCCCGTCGGGCGGGAGCGACGCTCCTACGCGGCGGGGCGTACAAACCCCGCACCTCGCCGTACGCGTTCCAAGGGCTGGGCGTCGACGGCCTGCGGATCCTGGCCGAGGTAGGGGCCGAGGTCGGCCTGCCGGTCGTCACCGAGGTGATGGACGCCAGCGAGGTCGACACCGTCGCCGAATACGCCGACATGCTCCAGATCGGCACCCGCAACATGCAGAACTTCGGGCTGCTCCAAGCCGTCGGGCGGGTCGGCAAGCCGGTCATGTTGAAGCGCGGGCTGACCGCGACCTACGAGGAATGGCTCATGGCCGCCGAGTACATCGCGCAGCGAGGCACCCTCGACATCGTGCTCTGTGAGCGCGGAGTGCGCGCCTTCGAACCGGCCATCCGCAACATGCTCGACGTCTCGGCGGTTCCCATGGTGCAGCGGTTGTCGCATCTGCCGATCATCGTCGACCCGTCACACGCGGCCGGGCGGCGTGACCTCGTCGTGCCGCTGGCCCGAGCGGCCATGGCGGCCGGAGCCGACGGCGTGATGGTCGATGTCCACCCGCACCCGGAGTCCGCGCTCGTCGACGGCGCCCAGGCGTTGTTCGGCGACTCGCTGGACGAGCTGGCGGCCGCGACCACGACCATTCCGATCCTCTTCGGCCGGACCTCGGCCGCCCACCTCGCGAGTTGATCAGTAGCGAGGGGCGTTGCGGCTGCGCTTGATCGCGGGGCCCCGGGTCTCGCGAGATTGCCAGCAGGCCTGGTGCCAGTGGCGGCGGTCGCCGGCGCCGGAATCGAAGGACGGCCAGGCGACGACGTGCGGGCGGCCGCCCATGATCTCCTGGTCACAACCCGGGCACCGGTAGGCCTTCTCCGAGCCGCCCACCACCCGGACGCGGTACGGGTCGCCGCCCCACTCGGCGTCCTGTGCGCCGTACGAACGGCTACCGACTCCGATGGGTCCCGGTGCGGGCGCGCGGCGGTGATGGCGGGGCACAAGCCAAGGTTACTGAGTCCGACTGTTCAGAACGAGCCGCTGACGATCACCTCGGTGCGGAAGAAATCGGCGGTGAAGTCGACCGCCGCCGCCACATCGAAGGCTTTGCAGGTGTAGATGTCGACCGAGAAGAAAAGGCGTGGAGTTTCCCAGGCGTAGAAGTGCGCGCCCGAGGTCTCCCAATGGATCCAGCCGGCCCAGCCGAACTTGGACGACAGGTGAGTAACCGGATCGATCAGCGCATTCATGTGCAGCTCGATCGAAAGTTTTGACAGATATGCGCTAATGGCGTCGGCACCGATCGGTCGGTCCGGCACGCCCTCGATCACCAGCCGCTGGCGATGAATATCCGGCGCCAGATCCTCCATTTGCACCTTTCCCGATATAGACTCCTTGCCCGCACTTCCGGTCACCGTTCCAGGCGCCCGGCGGGATGCCTGGAATCTAACGGCAGGACGTGCTCAACGTGGGGATGTTGGCCTGGTGTGTGTGTCGTTCAGATTGGCCGGGTATCCGCGGAACGTCCGGATGTGGTCACGCAAAGCGACATTTTCGTTCGAACGGAACTCAACTATGCGCGATGTCAGCCGATAGGAGCGCCATGACGGTTGGTCGCCGCACGCCGGAGGCGATCGCGCGCGCTCTCATGCAGGCGGACTGGGTGGTCACAGTCCTGCTGTTCACTATTTGCCCGTTTCTCATCTGGGCGTCTTCGGACACCGCGCAAAGCCTGCTGACCCCGGCTCTGACGATCTTCTTCATCACCCTCCTGGCGTCGTTGCTCGCGGCGATAGTGGCCCAGCCGAAAAGGCGGAACTCTTTAGGCCTGTTGACCGTTTCGGTCACCCTCTGGGCAGCCGGGTCGGCGGTGCTCAACGGCACGAACAATCCTGACTTGACGAAGTTTCCCTCCCCTGGTGAATGGTGGTTTCTGGCCTCCTACGTAGTGCTCGCCGCCTATCTGATCTCCGATGGCGCCCGCAAACTGAACATGACGATCGCCGCATGGCTCGAGACCATCGTCATCTGCGGCGGCACCGCCTGCTTGGCCGGCACATCTCTCGTGACACCGGTGGCCTCGCAGTTCAGTCGGGGCGGCGCCGCCCTCCTCCTTGCCCTTCTCTACCCGCTGATCGACGTCATGCTCGGCGTGCTCGTGATCGCTCAGGTGATGGTGCGCGCGCGCAACGGAATCCGCGCTTCGTGGCCGCTCATCCTGTCCTTCGCTGTATTCACGTACGCGGACGCGCACTTCGTGACCAACCTGTCGAGCGGCGTGTACAAGACGTCGGCGATCAACGACTGCGCCTGGGGCTTGGCATTCACCTTGCTGGTGACCCATGCCTGCCGCCCGAAGCCCGAAGTGGTCAACGCCGTCCCCCGCCGGCAGGGTCCGGCCTTGCTGGTGGGAGCCGGCATCGTCGCCCTAACCGTCATGGCGCTGCCCCGGTCCAGTTCGCTCAGCCCGTACCTGGTCGCTATCGCGCTCGTCACCCTCGCAGCGGCCGGCGGTCGGCTCGTCGTCGCCCTCCGCGACGCCAATCGGGCCACAGAGGCGTTTGCGCTCGCTCGCAGCGACGACCTCACCCATCTGCCGAACCGGCGGGCCGTGCTCGCGATCACCGAGAGCCGGATGGCCAACAACCAACCACTGGCATTGATGATCCTCGACCTCAACGGCTTCAAAGACGTGAACGACACACTTGGCCACGCCGCTGGCGACACCGTGCTGCAGTTGATCGCGCACCGCATGCGCGATCTGCTGACTGACGACATCATGGTCGCCCGGCTCGGCGGCGACGAGTTCGCCACCGTCCTCATGACCAACGATGAGATCGCCGTCATGACCATCGCGCAGGACATCCTGCGGGTCGTGCGCCAGCCGCTCACCATCGAGGGCATAAGCATCACGATCGACGCGTCCATCGGTGTCACCGTCAGCGCACCGACCGACACGCGCAGCACTGAACTGCTGCGCCGGGCGGACGTCGCGATGTACAAGGCCAAGATCACCCGCAGCGGCGCGTTACTGTACGACGCGACCTACGACCACTTCTCTCGCGAGAAACTCGGGATCGCGGAAGAGTTGCGCAAGGGCATCCTCGACCGTCAGTTGGTCCTCTGGTACCAGCCGCAGATCGCCGCCGGCACTCAACGTATCTGCGGGCTGGAGGCGCTGGTGCGCTGGAAGCATCCGGTCGAAGGGATCCTCTCGCCGGCCGCGTTCCTGCCCGCCGCGCGGCGAGCGGGCCTCATGCCGCTGCTCTCGGAGGAAGTCGCGCGGCTGGCCGTGACCGACCTGGCGGCCTGGCGCTCGCGGGGGCTCGAGCCGCGCGTCGCGCTGAACGTGGCCCCTCCGGAGTTGATGAGCGGGGTATTCCTGCCCAGTCTGTACGCGCAGTTGGAGGCGGCGGCGATCCCGCCGAGCAACCTCGTCATCGAGGTCACCGAAGACTCCTTCATCAACGAGCCCGAGCGGGCCCGCGAGATCCTCATGGATATCCGCGAGCACGACGTGCAGATCTCGATCGACGACTACGGCACGGGCTTCTCGTCGCTGTCGTATCTACGCGACCTACCCGTCCAGGAACTCAAGGTCGACCGGTCCTTCATCACCGACATCAACCGCGACCCGCGCAGCCGGATGATCGTCGCGTCGACCGTGCAGATGGCCCACGCGCTCGGCATGCGATTGGTTGCCGAAGGCATCGAGGACGCCGAGACCGCGGCCGACCTCGTCGCCATGGGCGTCGATGTTCTGCAGGGCTATCACCTTTCGAAGCCACTGCCGCCCGAACAGGTCGAGACATGGGTTTGGCAGTGGGCGAGCTACCTAGACGGGATCGGATTCCCGGCGTCCTCCGGCGATGTGGGGAACCCGGGGATCTGATCGAGCGTCAGACCAACTCCGTGGCGACGCCCGCGGGGACGACGGTCCGACGCAGAGCGGGTACTCCCACCGGAATCGCGTAGTCGGTGATCGTCGGCATGCGGATGCCGTCGAAGCCAACACCCTGGCCGACCAGCCGAAACCCTTCATGGTTGTCCCGACGCTGCGTGTCGAGCATTCGGGCGACGTTGAACCAGACGGGCGAGCTCTCGGGTGACCCTAGGTAAGGGGCGGGTCGGGTGCCAGGAAGCGCGAACGTGTCACATCCGATGGAAGAGATCACTCGCCGAGCCCGCGCGTCAACGATCATGATCACGTCCGCGAGTGAGTTCACGCGAGCCACCTGGGTCAACGCGTGGCCTAACGCCAGCGACACCAAACGGCCGACCCCGCCCAGGCTCCGCCGCACGCCGAGCGTCGCGAGATCGAGCGCGCGCATCGGGTCAATGCCGGCCGAACGCGCCGAAGCGTACCCGTCGACGGACCAAGGCGGTCGTGCGACGTCGTCGAGCGTCTTCAGTCCGATCGCGCTGGGCAGGATCAACCGGGAGGCGCCCACGACGTCCCCGCCGGACTCCGACACCGCGATGAACACCGACGAGACCTCGTACGGCCCGTACTCGTCGGCCAGCTGCTCTCGGGTGTTGCCGTAGGTCTCGAAGAAGACCCGCGCCTCGCATTCACGCGCGGCCTCGATAACCGAAGCCGTGCGCGCGACGCTCAGTTCCAACGGCAGCGCGTCTACCACACCGAACCCCCCATTACTGATCAATCAGCGTTCGTGCGCACCGCGTGTCGCGCGGGCGGTTCACTGTAACCAATGTTGATCATGTAGCGGGAGTGACTACCCAGGATTGTTATCTGGTCACCAATGGTCGCAACACCTTGATCGCGTAGTCGGTGGCGTCGTCGTCGACGTCCAGATGGGTGACCAGCCGAAGCAGGCGCGGGCCGAGTGCCGAGACGAGCACCCCCTGCTCCGCGGCCGCCGCGGCCACCCGAACGGCGTCCGGCGCCTCGATCAACACGATGTTCGTCGGCGCTGAGTCAGGATCGACGTCCAACGCCCCGGCGAGGAGACGTGCGCGCGCATGATCGTCGGCAAGCCGCTCGATGTTGTGGGCCAACGCATAGCGACCGGCGGCGGCCAGGACGCCGATCTGGCGCATGCCAGCCCCGTACCGCTTGCGCCACACGCGGGCCTCGGCGATTCGTGCCGACGACGACACGAGGACCGACCCGACCGGCGCGCCGAGCCCCTTCGACAGGCAGACGGAGACCGTGTCGAACCCCCGCGCGAGTTCGGCCAGGGCGAGCCCGGTGGCGACATGCGCGTTCCACAACCGCGCGCCGTCGAGATGCAGGCCGAGCCCGTGGGCGGCGGCCAGTGCGCGGACAGCGTCGAGCTGCTCGACCGTTTGCACCGTCCCACCACCGAAGTTGTGGGTGTTCTCGACTGCGATCGCCGCGGTGGAAACCAGATACGGCCCGGCCGACGGGGCGATCAACGCGGCGACTCGCTCGGCGTCGAGCCGTCCGCGGTCGGCCAGCCACGTGCGGAAGGTGATGCCCGAGAAAACAGCCGCAGCGCCGAGCTCAGCCCGAGCGACGTGCGCCAATGTGTCGCAGACGATCTCCTGGCCCGGCGCGGCGAGAAGCCGCAAGCCCAGTTGGTTTCCTAGCGAACCCGACGGCACGAACAACCCGGCCTCGAAACCGAGCAGCTCGGCGACCTCCTGTTCGAGGGCGTTCCCGGTGGGGTCCTCCCCATAGACGTCGTCACCGACTTCCGCCTCAGCCATGGCCCGACGCATCGCCGCGCTCGGGCGGGTGACTGTGTCAGAGCGAAGATCGACCAGCACGGTTACTTCACGGCTCGCCGGCAGCGCTCGGACACCAGACGCTCAGCGACGCGGAACGCCAGTTCGAGCGATTGCTCGATGTTCAGGCGCGGGTCGCACGCCGTCTCATAGCGACGCCCCAGGTCGTCGGCGGTCAGCTCCGCCGTGCCGCCGATGCACTCGGTCACGTCGTCGCCGGTCAGCTCCACGTGCAGGCCGCCAGGATGCGTCCCCAGTGCGGTGTGCACGTCGAAGAAGCCGTCCACCTCATCGATGATCCGATCGAGATGGCGCGTCTTGACGCCCGTCGCGGTGCCCTCGGTGTTGCCGTGCATAGGGTCGCATTGCCAGACCACGAGATGCCCCGTCGATGTCACCTTCTCGATCACCCCGGGAAGGACGTCGCGCACTCGATCGCTCCCCATGCGGGTGATCAACGTCAACCGGCCGGGGGTGTTGTGGGGATCGAGGCGCTCGACCAACTCAGCCGCGAACTCGGGTGAGGTCGTCGGGCCGAGCTTCACGCCGATCGGGTTGTGGATGCGCGAGACGAACTCCAAGTGAGCGCCGTCCATCTGACGCGTTCGCTCACCGACCCACACGAAGTGACCCGACAGGTCATAGGCACGGCCGTCCTCGATCCGAGTGAGCGCGCGTTCGTAGTCCAGGATCAACGCCTCGTGGCCCGCATACAGCTCGACCGAGTCGAGGGCTGCGTCGTTGACCCCGCACGCGCGCATGAACTGCACCGCTCGGTCGATCTCGCCGGCCAGCTGCTCGTAACGCGACCCCGTCTCCGTGTTACGCGCGAAGGCGGTGTTCCACGAGTGCACCCGGTCAAGCGCGGCCAGTCCCCCGCTGGCGTAGGCACGCAGCAAGTTCAGCGTCGACGCGGCGGTGTGGTACGCCCGCAGGATCCGCCGCGGATCGGGCGAGCGCTCGCCGTCCAGCTCGTTGACCATGTCCCCGCGGTAGGACGGGAGCCCGGTGGCATCGAGATCAGCCGAGCGAGGCTTGGCGTACTGCCCGGCGATCCGGCCAAGCTTGACGACCGGCATCGAGGCCCCATAGGTCAACACGACCGCCATCTGCAGCAGGACGCGCACCTTCCCGGCGATGTCGGCCTGCGAACTGGTGTGGAACGTCTCGGCGCAATCGCCTCCCTGCAACAGAAAGGCTTCGCCACGGGCGACGGCGGCCAGGCGCTCACGCAGCTGGTCGACCTCGCTGGCGACCACCAAAGGCGGCATTCCCGACAACGTCGCAGAGACCTCCCTCAGCAGTTCGAGGTCGGGCCAGTTCGGTTGCTGGGCCGCGGGCAGCGCGCGCCAGGCGTCCAAGCCGTCGGCAGTCGCGGCGACCGGACCAGAGGCGACAACGGAAGAGCTCACCCGGCAAGGGTATTCGACCCGCGCAATTCGGCTCGTGCGCGATCATGAGGCGTGGGCAATGCGACGCAGGACGCGCTCGTCATCATCGCCGACCGGCTGTACGCGCTCCCGGTCCGCGATTTCATCCCGGCCCGCGACGAGGCTGCCCAGCAAGCCGGCGAGCTGGGCGCAGCGGTCAAGACCCTCCGCAAGCCATCGACCAGCGCATGGTTGATCAACCAGCTGGCCCGGCGATCCGCCGAGCGCTTGGACCAACTCGTCGACCTGGGCGCCGCATTGCGATCGGCGGCCGGGCGCGGCGACAGCACTGACCTGCGAGAGCTGTCCAACCGGCGACGCCGGCTGGTGCGCGACGTCGCCGACTCCGCGGCAAAGCTCAACGGCCCCCGGGTCGGCGACGCGATCGACCGCGAGATCGTCTCCACGCTCGACGCCGCGGTCATCGACGAGGCCGCGGCGGCGGCCGTGCGCTCGGGCCGGCTGATCCGCGCGCTGACCGCGAGCGGATTCGAGCCGATCGACCTTGACGGAGCCGTCGCGCTTCCCGATTCGTTGCCCCAACTGCCGGCGCCGCGACGGCTGCGGGCGGTCGCGGCGCCCCAACCTCGTGCGCCCCGGACTCCGGCGCGGGCCGAGGAGCCAGCCGAGAGGATAGCGCTGGCCAAACGCGCACTGGTGAAATCCGAAGCTGACCTGTCACGTGCTCAGCAGCGCTACGACGTCGCGCGCGCCCGGGTGCTCGAGGCCGAGGCGGCTCTTGCCGACGCGCGCTCCAACCTGGCCGAGGCGGGCCAAGCCCGGGCCTCGGCCAAGAAGGCGCGCGATTCGGCCGCTCGCCGGGCGCGCGGCTAGCGGGATGAGCCGGCTGATCCCCGCTCCCAGCTATGCGGCAGCGGCCACCGCCGGCTCCGCCTCCAGCGCGGCGGCGACGATGTCGGCCACGTCGCTCATCAACCGAATCTCCAGCACGTCCTTGACCTCCGCGGGAACGTCATCGAGGTCGGGCTCATTGCGCGCCGGGATGAACACCGTCTTCAGACCGGCCCGCTGCGCGGCCAGCAGCTTTTGCTTGACACCGCCGATCGGCAGCACCCGGCCGTTCAACGTCACCTCACCGGTCATCCCCACGTCCGAACGGACCGGCCGCCCGGAGGCGAGCGACGCCAGTGCGGTCACCATCGTCACGCCCGCAGACGGGCCGTCCTTCGGCACGGCGCCCGCCGGGACGTGCACGTGCACCGCGCCCTGCAAACGGTCGGGCTCGATCCCGAGCGCGTCGGCATGCGAGCGCAGGTAGGACAATGCGATCTGGGCCGACTCCTTCATCACGTCGCCGAGCTGGCCAGTCAGCTGGAGGCCGGCCCGCTGGCCCTCGGTGTGCGGCGCCGCCGCCTCTATGAACAGAACGTCGCCACCCATTCCCGTCACGGCCAGACCGGTCGCCACCCCGGGAACCGACGTTCGCTCGGCGCTCTCAGGGGTGAAGCGCGGACGTCCGAGGTAGTCGCGCAGTTGGGCGGCGCCGATCACTATGGGGCCGTCCGTACCTGCCGCGAGGGAAGTGGCAACTTTGCGAAGCACCTTTCCCAGCGCGCGTTCGAGCTGTCGCACTCCGGCCTCGCGGGTGTACTCGGCCGCGATGAGCAGCAGCGCCGCATCGTCGATCATGACGTCATCACTGCCGAGGGCGGCGCGCTCGAGCTGCCGAGGCCACAAGTGCTGGCGGGCGATGGCGACCTTGTCCTCCTCGGTGTAGCCGTCGAGCGCGACCAACTCCATCCGGTCGAGCAGCGCCGCCGGAACGGTGTCGATCGAGTTGGCCGTGGCGATGAACAGCACGTCCGACAGGTCGAGGTCCAGGTCGAGGTAATGGTCGCGGAACGTGTGGTTCTGCGCCGGATCCAGCACCTCGAGCAAGGCCGCCGCGGGGTCGCCGCGGAAGTCAGCGCCGAGCTTGTCGACCTCGTCGAGCAGCACCACCGGGTTCATGGTCCCGGCTTCGCTGATCGCGCGGACCAGACG
>Ga0105239_10006960_pt1 | contig 13027 bp, 6 predicted proteins | sample KBSC44metaG_FD_92761 | JGI IMG/M metagenome (GOLD analysis project Ga0105239, IMG submission 92761) | Corn rhizosphere microbial communities from Kellogg Biological Station, Michigan, USA - KBS C4-4 metaG | ecosystem: Host-associated > Plants > Roots > Rhizosphere > Soil | place: Michigan, USA...
CAGTCGAAGCTGAGCATCATTTAAGCCGTAGTAATAATAACTGAGAGAGGTGAGAATAATCGTTAGGTCTGGATGACTAAATTCAGACCGAGGAGTGGGCTGATCTTTCGCTCGAAATGGGACAGCCAGCATGCTTCGGTCCAGCGATAGTCCGTACGACACGCGCCATCGGTGATGGTGGAAAGCGAACTGGAGAACCTGATAGGCAAATAAACCTCGAAGAACAAGGAGCTTCTTTTTTAATGTCTCGTCATGAGACGTAATTTTGTTGACATTTGCGACGATTGTCTTTCCAGGGCGGAGTTCTGTGATATACCGTCGCACCTGTTGCTGCCTCCCTTTGGTCATCATATCAAGGCGGAGACTCGGCAATCCGTTCGAAAATATGTTGTCCACCACACTTTCAACCACCAACTGCCCTGTATCTCTATCTATGATGTGTAGATGTGGAAACTGTCCCTGATCGGCTAGGTTGATGACTAGGCCTTCTGTAAAGTCTGAAGCAACTTGTATACATGTTGATGCCATTACATTAAGCACATCTCCAATTAAAATCCAGCGATCAGGTTGGAGATCAATGCCCTTTTGTAATCCGATCGTGTAAATAAGCTGGTATTTGGGGTTGAGAAGCTCATCACTTTCATCCAGAATGTCGCGAACGTGATCGTCGAGCCACCGCTGCAGATTTATCGCTGCAACGCCCTCAAGTTTGTCCTCCCGAAGACATCTGTCAGGGCCGTAAAGTTCGAACGACAAGATGTGCTCTGGCTGCGCGAGCATAACGGCTCCGCTTTTCATGGACCGGTCGAGGAGCCGATGCACATCATCAAGCTGACTAGTTGTCAGCTTGATTGATCGAGAGAACGGCAAGAAAACAATCCGACAGCCGAGAAGCCCTCCAAGGCGACAGGCCAGGATCTCCAGCATCGCATTTGTTAACTGTTTGAGAACGATGACTCGAACGAGTTGTTTTTTATTAGCTGCCGTGGCTGCAACCATGGGGACGATCACAGAAGATTTACCTTCACCCATGTTCAATTGCATAGCTGTATTTCGTCCCGTGTGGGGGGATATCATTTGCTCGGCAATGTCAACTTGCTGTGGACGAATCAGGAAGTTCCCTTCCAATTGGAGCAACATCCACTCTGGTCGTTCTAGAGGATTCCAATTTTGATGCGGTTTATATGTGACCTCATCAATCACGGCCTGGGTATCATCACCGCACGCGACCAAACGGTAAGATTGCTGCCACCTGGTAATATTGATCGCTAAACCCATCAACTCGACTGTCCATCTTCGCCCAGCCGGTGTTAGGGGAAGGAGTGTTAGCCATTTCAGGAGGGATGAGATTCCTAGTCGCGGACCGAGATCAAGGTCTGTCGCAACAAATTCTGCTCTACTCAACTGGCTTTTAAGCAGATCCTTTATTCGCAGTAGATTTTGTTGAACTTGCTGTGCACAATCCGACATCAGGTCTTTCCGAGCTGACAGTGGTGTCTCACCTTCGAGAGTGAAAGCAATGTCATCTAACCTTTCTAGAGAGCTGGTGCTTTTTTTGAAGTCGTGTAGGTACTGCTTTTGGAATGAATTCTGTCCGTTTCTCAAAGCGCGCTGCACAAGAGCGTCGATTCCTGTCGTGTCATTGCGCATGCTATGACGGCGAACCACTGGGAATTTCGCAACCATGATGCTTGGGCCATCAACAAGATCGCCAGTGTGGAACAAGCGGTCCCAGGCTAGATAAGATCTAGTTTGTGGGTCATTGGTCGTTCTGTCCGCAATTTCGTAGGGAGTATATGAACGTATACCCGGCCGCAAGGTACTAAGTGATTTTTGCGCTCGAAATGCGTAGTCTCGAAGTTCGCGATTATGAAACCAAGTAGTGAATGACTGCCTTGCTGCAGAAATAACAATTTCCACATCCACAAATTGATCTCGTTCCTGATCAGAATCAGGCCTAATGACCTTGGCGCGAGGCCATTGCTGGAGAAAGTGGTCAACGATACTATTAACAATTCGATATAAAGCTTGATCGTAGAGGGCGTGGCGTCGTGCGTTATACTGTTTCTTGTCCTCGTGGGGTAATTTTGGTAAGGAGGCTTGCGGCGATGTATGAAATCCAAATGCTGCTGATTTAATGAGCTCTACAAGCACCTGCCGCTTTGGTTCATAGCCATGTTTGATGTCGAACACTGGGTGCGGTGGCGGTCTCATGCCGGTGAGTTCGACCACTGTAGCGAATGCAAGTAATGTTTCCAACACCACAGGGTCCGACCGTGGAGAATATGCCATTGTGGCCAGCAAGAACATAATGCGATATTTATGCTCATCTCGGTTGCTCTCCGACATCAGTGTTTGGAGAGAGCACCAGTACTTTGGAATGTCGATTTCAACAGGCTCCAGCCACAGTGCATCATAACCAAGTACCAAGTCAGACGATGCGGAACCTCGAACAGCCCGATTTGGAGCTTTGAGTAGGCCGAAGAGGTCGTCGCTGACACGCAACTTCGTAGACCATTCATCCACGAGCTTTGAAATTGTAGATACCGCCTCGATTCCTGTTGAATGCTCGTGTGTATCTCGAGAACGATAATCCTCGGTCACGCGCGGTATTTCGGCACCGAAATCGCAGACACGAATCAGTGCATCGTGTTGTGCACCGCGTATCAAAAGGTGCGCGTCGCTGGCAGGTAGCGACGTGCTTCGCTCACGGCTATCGCCGAAAATATTGAGGATATGTTCATGTGCCAAAATTTGTTCCACAGCCGACCTAAAGCGCGGATGCTGTGAAAAGATGGATAATGATTTATTCCACCTCACCTTCTGCATTACCTGGAGATGCTTGGGGTAATACTCTCTCTGGGGCGTAAGCGCGGCTATTAAGCCTAATACCTCTTTTTCTGCCTGACCAAGACTAGTGAATGAGTGCATTGATGCCTGAGCAAGGATGGCGAGCGCTTCCTCCGTCCCAGTCCTTCCAGTCAGCAAGTCCGGAAAACATGATGAAGTCATAGCGTGCAGATAGCTCTTGTAGATTCTCTGCAAGGTTGACTGGTCTCCGACTAATCGTCCAAGGTGTATATCAATGTCGTAAACCATATAGGTGATCTTTCCCGCTGAAGTTGCCAAAACCGTCGTCTTGACGTGATCGTTCAGCGGGGTAGACTGAAGTCGGCCAAAGGGGATTATGACCTTGCGACTCACCCGATCATTCGATCGCAAGACCAAACTTGAACACAAGCCTGTAAGTGTGCCAAATGTCTGGTTTTCATCGACAACTGTTCCGGGAAATTGCTTGCTTGCGAGAATGCATAGAGCTTTGCTCGTAGTAAAGTCTAGTTGCATTCGTGGCAGTCGAACGTGGATTGTTTGTGAATGTAGGTCGTAAGTCGTAATCATATGTTGTCCAACCTCGAGGCCTGCCAACACACTGGATAGAATTCTAGACGTGTCACTTCGGATATCGATTAGAGATAAACTCCCTTTCTTTAACACATAACCCTCGTCTTCGCGCACGAGCTTCCACTCATCGGATGACGGGGACCATGGCTGTGAACGGGGTCTCCATTCCACATGTTGCGATCGAAGGTCGAACCAATGAAAATATTCGTGGATCATGGCATGCGGAAAATCGCCTTCAAGGTGAGAAATCGGAATCAACTCGTGGGCCGCACCAGACTTTTCGGATCGAATGATGAGATCCTGGCCTTCCAGCCTAAAGTGTACCTGGTTTAGTGTTAGTCTCTAGGCAAAAATCCAAAGCAGTTTGGTAGTTGTTTTGGATCAAGGTCTGAGACCCTCGCCGATGGCAGCCAGGTTGTGGTTGCACGCTACAAGGAAGAGCCAAAGTTACCTTATGTCCGCATATGTCTCGCTTGGACATGAATTGCATATTGCGCATTGACGATGGAGCAACATCGAGAATTTGCTGCCAAAAATCAGACCTATTGACAGTATTATTGAGGAGGTTTTACCTTGCCAAACAGTCGTTCAAAAGTGATATGCTCACTGACAGTACGAGGCAACCTTGAAAGCGGAAGACCGTCAATCAGCAGTTCACCGGAAAGGGTATTAAAGTGGATGCTACGTGCAACTCGCTCTTCGCTCGCCGGAATGCACATCTGTAGCCACTGGCGCATTTTTGAGTCAATCGGTTGCCACGATCCGTGCGGAAGAAAATCAGACCAAACATTCTTGATCGCCGCATTCAAGCCTGCCGCATCGGCGGTGATAAGCTCCTGAAGTCTCCACTCGAGCAGTTGCGCAACTTTTAGTCGTTCAGACAGCATCGTATTAACCTCTCGAGCCCATTGCTGTGGAGTATGGTTGTTCAGCATTATCAGACATTCGCAGTATTCTGCAACATCATCACTGCTTGCCAATACACTGCTATATTGAGAAGCTTCGGTATCAAAGGTGATCAGGCTCACCATTGCAGCTGCAATCAGGCGGCGACTGATATTACTACGTTCATCGTTGTCACTTGTTCTTGCAAACGACCCATCAAGCTTCCTGGTCCATGTCAGGGTAATGTGTCGAATTTTCTTTAGAAATGCTAGACATTCTATGCGAATGTCCTCATGCGGAGAGAGAGACAGCAGGCGCTGGGTGAGAACGGCCATCAAACGGACAGCGTTCGTACCTTGCCAGTTGGTCTCATGCTTGGTGAAAGTCTCTTTCATGACGGACAAGAGATCTTTCGTAAACGGTCTCTCTGCAAGAGGAGCATGGGCTTGGCGCCATGCTATCCCCGGCAAGCTAGAGCCTGCTTGCCAGATGGCTTGTTGAAACAACAATAAAACCTCCTCGTGGGTAAAGTTGAGCACAGCAGAGGCTAGTTCTCTAGCGATGTTGTACAGCTGGATGCGCTCGCCGGCTCTCAGATCGCCAAAGGCATAAAATTCATGTGCCGTAAGTCTTGGATCGCACGACGTCTGGCGTGCAATGATCTCGTTCGATGTGTGCGTAGTTCCGGACAACGTATCTTGAAGATTGTGATACGCGCCACCTGACAATTTAAATGTGCACTGGGGTCGGACATCAAAATTACTGCCAAGGTTGGAGGTCAGTTGGCCCTTAGAAAGGTCGTAGAGCGCTAAGTGCATCCCCTGAGCCACACACACGCTTTGCTCCGTCGCGACTGATATCTTCCTTTTTTTGTAGTGCGTCAACACAAACGGTTTCGCCGATGAAGCTAGTCCGAAACGGGCGTGTGGCGTTCGAGCCCAACGCCTAAGGCCTTCGTATGTGAGCAATTGATGCACGTGGTCCACGCGACCGCTTTCGAGGCTGTTCTTCGCAAAGACATCCATTTTCATAGAGTAAGTGGTGCAACGCCAAGCTTGTACAACGGAAGGAACATCAAGTTCAAAGATAGCAGCCTTAAGTTCATTCTCCTTCGCTGGGAGTGGCCATTCGTGAACGAATATCTCGAGGCCGGCGGCTTCGTTCTTGAGTCTGCATTTCCGGCATTGCGGGCTATGCTCTTCAACATAACCATAATGCCGATGTACTTCGATGTACGTGCACTGGAGCTGATTTGATTCTCGAAGAAGAGTGTTGTGTCGGGACTTCTTTTGAGCCAGTTCAGATATTTTCTGGTCTCTCTCACGCTGAGCAGAGTTTTCAATTTTTCTTCGAAGATCTTGATGAGCCGACGATAGGTTGTAGAATTGTACTGCAAATGCAGTGTCACTCATGATGCCGGAAAACATCGATCTCCGACATGGAATAAGCTGGCAACCTCTTTTAGTCAAATATTGCTCGATCTTTCGCAACCTTTCCATCTGAGAGTATTTTGGAACGAGTAATGGTTGAAGCATTGCGTGCGTCCACTCGCAAGAGAAATCTTGCATCAAGGGGAACGCGCGTAGAGCTCGGCGATCCATTTCGACCCACAGCTCCATCAATGTCAGACACATGAGCGAAAAGTCCATAGGATCAGACTTGTATCTCGCCAAAGCCGTGCTTTGATATTGACGTATTAAATCGGCCAATTGGATAGCGGCGTCTCCATCTGAGGTTATGCACCCCGACCAGTCCTCTAGGTGATGGTCAACCCAGTGTTCTACGTCTCGAAGCCACAGTGCCAGCATAACTTGCTGCTCGCCCTGCGGTTTTGCAGGGAGGGATCCCTGCCGGATAGAGAAGCGTCGGAGGAGTTTGACAGATGGACCAACACCAGCGCTTAGGTTAGACGTTCGATGCATGACAGAATCCAGATATGGATGCAAAGAATTGAGCGACAGCACTGTGTCAGCAACAGCGAACTCTCCAACCACGGCCAACTCTCCCAGGGTGCGATGCGGGTCCGTTAACTCTTCAAGTTGACGCCAGCGCTGAAGGTCCTCCATGTGAGTTGACCTCAAGATCCGCTCCACTTCCGACAACCATGGTTCGCTCCCGTCGGGTTCTATCTTTAACAAACGGCGAGTGATCTTCATCCTCATCACCTGACGCATTTCAAGTGTGATATCGGGCCGAGCAGACAACTCCAGGATTTGCGCGAGCAAATACACCATAAACGATTTGTAGTTGTCTGAGTTCTGCTTGCCATGCTTGTCTTCGAGCAGGCACCGCTGAATTGACACGCGTAAGACCTGCCAAGTCGGTGACCGTCGCCACGGCGTGAGAGATTTGTGCCACAGTACATCGTTCTCTTGAATGCTTCTGGATAAGAGGAATCTGCACATCCTGGCCGACAGCGCGCAAAATTTCTCTGATGAGCTCAGTAACCAAGCGAGGATGAACCGTATCTCGTATCTCCGGAACGGTTGTCGAGGCTTTGCTGACCTGAGGAACTGTTTCGTTGACAAATTCTGAGTCCATTTTGCAAAACGCTTCGATCAAGGAGGCTCGGAAAGCCGGATCGTCCAATCGATCGTTTGCAACTTCGATGGTTGAGCCGGGAAATGAGCGGCAAAGTCTTCCTTCAGCCGCCATGACCGAACCACAGTCGGCTGATAACTCGAACAGCTCGAATACGCATGATTTCCCAGCTTTGGCTGATACTATCACTCCCGCATTCTGCGCCCTAATCTCTAATACCATGACGGGTCGGAGCGAGTCGGAATTAACACTGTTAAACGCCTTGGAAAGTGGTTCACCATTTGACATACGGACAGCATGAAGCACACTTTCCATGTGATCTACAATTAAACTCCCATCCGGCTGTCGGGCCTGACGAAAATTTTCCAACATTGTATAGCAATTTCTCAATTTTGTATCATCACCGCCAATAACCTTCGTATACTTGACCAGTACGTTTTGCAAAATCGCGTGAAGAGCATGGAGGGCTTCCGGATTGGTGTCGTCCGACTGTGGGAGCTTTGGTGGATAAAAAACATGATGATAAACATACTTTAAATGGGACAGAGTGGACATTCTGGAAGGTTCAAAGTCTTTTGTTTTTTTTGGCAAGGATTGCGTTTGAAGGGTAAATTTTGAAGATGATATTCTTTATGTGAAAAGCTTTGGCAAGACTGGTTTGTTTTATTTGATTTTGATTTTTTTTGTTTGGTTTTTATGTGTTTTTAGTTTTGTGGGTTATTTATATTTAGTAGACGTTTGCAACAGTATTGTTATCAACAAATTAGATTATGAAATATTACTGGAAGGTGTGTGAGAGCCTGGATGTTGCCTTGAAGAAATTTTGTGCGGTCTTGCAAACATGTTTTGCTGAGTGATTGGGACATACATGGGTCTTTGTAGCCAAAGGCAGACTCATCGCCACCCATTTCAAAGTTGTCTGAGCTTTGCGCTATATCAAGGCGAGCGGGGTAGAATTCTTCGGCAAGTATAGATTCAGTTGTCCTTCAGGGCTATCTTCGTTGACGTTGTCAGAGCTTGCGTTACTAAGGATTGAATCTGGAGCTGTCGCCGGTCTGTCTGCTCAGCTGGCCGTGCTTCAAATCAGGCCGTGGATATATCCACAGCTCTGATTGGAGAATTCCGTGCGCTTGGACATTCTGAGGGCTTATGCTTTGAGCATATCTCGACAAAAATCCCGTTGGGATGTCGGACTCGGCTGATTTCGAATTTCTCATCACGACCGCAACGCAAGCGGTGCGGTGTGGTGATACACCTTCTATATTGCATCGAATAGCACCTCTTTGCCTAGGCAAGAGCTAATCCTCTAGACCTTTCTGAGATGGTATCACCACTCACCAAACTGCAACTATTGTCTTGTAAGTGGAAGTTTATCAGGCGCCGAGTTCTCACGGTGGTGCGTGCAATGCAGAAGCCATGACCCACCAAGAATTCTACAAAATACCTCACCGAACATATGATCACAGAAGCAGTGATGGCTAGATGCCGGAACGGACATGTAGGAGTGAGGAAACCCAGCAAAGCCGTTACCATGATTGAGGGACTCGCGAATCCAATATTGAAAAACCTATCACATTTGAGTGCTGAGAATTGCCCTACATATTGTGAGATCTGAGCATACCTAGTCTGTGGGAGTTTACTACAACCCACAGGTGTTGGCACTGCCTTCTGGCAGCACCCATACGAAGGCGTCAAGACAGAGAACAGCATTAGTAGCCAATCAAGTAGTTGACCCAGGGATGCTAAAATGGAGCGAAAATGTGGACAGCGGCAATGCGATCTGCTTTATCAAATTGTTTACCGCGATAGTCCATCAGGTATCTTCCTATGCGGGGGTGGGGCATGAAATCGTTGACATTTCGTTGTTCTACTATCCCTGCATAGTCAAGTAGGGGTCAACGTTCTTCTCGCCACAGCTTAACCGACAGTATCGATCGTTATTTCGTAGATTGTTTCCCATCAGGTGCCCGTTAGCTTGGGCCTCTTGGATATCTTTTCCGGCTGAGTCGAGAGAGCAATCAGAGCTAATCAGTCATGTTTTTGGGTGCAGAAGCAGAAGAAGCAGTGGTAAAATGGGACAATGACCGCGAGAAACCGATAACCGAAGACACAAAGGGTTCAGTTAAGAAGCCAAGTACTGGAACTGTTCCCGATGCGAGCAATGAAGCACTAGGCGCAGCAAGAGCGGCTATTGTCCGCAAATTGGCGGAAATTGGTCTTCAGAATCCCAATCCCGCTAGTTATTTATTTCACCTTGGAAGTCATGGGAATAGTCCTGAGTTCCCAGACAAGGGAACTGTTGTCGGAGGCCTGGTTGACAACAAAATCGAAGTTTGGATCGAAAATCGATTACTTCGACGCTGGTGAATTGAGCAGATTAAACACGAAGAGTTTCCTTCAGTGATATGGAACTCGGACTATTCCTCTCCTCCCTTTGTAAAGGACCAACAAGATGGCGTCATTCTCCGGCAGTTTACTGTATCAGGGGTTTGCGGAAGGTGATGTGCTGTTGTTCCCGGGAGGCTAATTTTCGAATATGTCACCGAGACGAGGGTTCCAAGTCTGGCGACGTCAGAGGCTTTGCTATTTCTGCTGAGAAATCTTTACAAATGCCAGCACCTTGTCCGTTGTGCATCTCTCAGGGATCCAGCTCATCACTCGAAAGACTTTATGTCTCTAGTAATGCCTCTGCTTTCAGCTGTCACTCTCGTGGACTCATGGACGACTGGGGTGAGGATCAAGGTAGTCCCCAACGAGGTTGCCAAGTTCATCTCATACAACAATCGACTTTTTTTGGAGGCTTTCCAAACTGTTCTTAGCGGCAGCCTCGATGTGTTGTTTACAGCTGCCCAAGCATTGGACAGTGATCACCATCACTGCGCTTAGGGGCTTGCCGGCGGCCCAGCTTGCGCGGTATCGCGAAATGCCATCTTGTCTTTATCCCTACAGCTTCTCCTACTCATCGTGAAATAATAGCGGGCGTTTGGTTCAATCATCTTGAAGCAGTAGACACTATGTGTTCTTTGCTTGAGGTTGAGATCTTTCGTCAGCAGAGCTCATCCTGGCATTTTAGGGCGAGCTCGAAAGGACCACATCGAGATGGTGAACTTGCAGACGATGAACTTGCCTAGTACACTCTAGACGTGCCTTGTAGCATCATGGTCAACGAACTTGCGTTTATTTCCGTAGGTAAATAGCCATGAGTGGTCACTTCGAAGTTGGGTGAAGGGGTATGTTTCATGCCGCGTGAGTGAGCTGTACCGACCTCAGGCCCTGATGCGCGCGGTTAATCCTCTGCTGCCATAGGTCCAACCAGAGAAGGGTTTATTCCAAGATGCCGAGCTGGCAATCCGTCTGGAATTCGACGTTTCAAATTCCTCCCTCGCATTAGTCCTAAACTTGTCGTAGAATAACAACTAAGTTATGCCTTTGGAAGAAAAGAATAATGCTTGGGTTCCTAGAAGGGTGCAACATAAGATCAACCAGCCAAGAGGCGGCTGAGACTAGGTACTTAGTCAATCGAGACTTCCTCCCAAAACGTAAACCCCTTTCCCTGATGTCTAGATCTAGATCGTCAGGAAATATTCGGGATTTCAATTCTTCAGCGGAAAGTTTTGTCAGGGTGTGCAATAACGGGAAATTGCTGAAAGGCGTCAAAGGAAAGATGTCTTCCAGAGTGCCTGAATTACTGTTATCAATAGCATATCCCATTGAAAATCCACGATAAGACCCATTCTTTCCTTTCCTAGGCGCCGCTAAAGACTAGAAGGCTTTGAATATTAATTCTGCCATATCCACGCTGGCGCAACAGTTCCCGGCCACGGTGAAGCGGGAACTCGGCTAAGACCATGACACTGACATCTTCGATGCTGACGCCAGCTTCATCTAGTAGCCGTAGGACCGCACAAAGCGTCTGCCCCGTAGAAAGCACATCGTCCACCACCACCACCGACGCACCCCTGGGGATCACATCCTGCTCCATCTCGATCCGCTCCTCTTTCGAATCGTTGGATGCCAAAGATGAAATATGCGACGGAGATTTGATGACGGAAACAATGGGTGGGGGGAGCTTGCCGGCTTCGCGAATCAACACCAGGGGCACATCGATCCGCGAGGCCAACGCTGAGGCATAGACAAAGCCCGCGGCTTCGCAACACACCACCGCATCGACTTTGACCCAGTCACCAGTGAAGTGGGTTTGCAACAGAGACGTGCACAGGGCCAGCCCACCTGGCTGCTGGGAGATGTCGAGCACGTGGCGGAACTCGATACCCAAGCGTGGGAAGTCGGGCACCATGCGCACCATATTGGCCAGTCGCCGTAGGTCCTCATGGAGGAAGGGAAGTAGGTAATGTTCAGCAAACCTTTTTGCTGCCTCGTTTCCAGTCGTGTCATTGTGAAAGATGAAACTAGGGCGGGAGTCCAAGGCCGTTAAATCGGACCTGTCACTGTGAGTACCGTTATATTCGTCACTATCATCACCATCGTAGGATCCTCGGCGAATCCGCCGCGTCTGTTCACTAGCTTGGACGCGAACCTCGACCAGCTTACTGTCTGGCACTAAATGCGATAAGACTGCGACCGGCGCCTCGTCTCTCATTCCGGTGATTAGTAGCACGTCTACATCTACGGCGCCGTACACCACATCCAGAAAATGGCTCTCTGGCAGCTGAGGGTGCTGTTGTGCCTGTCGCTGGTAAAATGTCGTTAGCGCTGGCCGATGTTGCTCCTTGTAGGCACGGTCCCAGAGTAGGCGGCTCAAGTCGGCACTGGTAGCTGCCGCGTATTCTCGCTTAGTCGCATCGCTAATGCTGACTGCACGCGCAGTGAGCTTTTTATGGGTGCATGCGATTAACATGGAAATCCAGACGTCGGCACAATAGTCCTTGCCGGCGCAGCTTTCGCCTGTGACAAGAATGATGAGCTTCGGTTCCATCGGCACTTTCGGGAGCGGACAGCTGTAGGCCAGCACCTTGCGCGGATCCAAGCTATGTTTGAGACGGGCCAGGCGTGGCAGGTTGGGTCCAAAAGCTTTGGCTGCTAGCGCAGTGTCTCTGGGGTCTGGCCCAAGGTCGGCGCCGTAAGCTCCACTACTCAAGGACAACAGGTCCCCGGCGACACTGTAAACCCATCGCACAGTAGTTCGTGCGACTTCAGAGCCATCTTGCTCGCGGGGCCAGACACCGGTTATCACGCAGGCAAAATCCCAGTCTCGACAGCCGAAAGCAGTGGCATCGGTCGCAACGTCGCTGACCGCACCACCACCTTGCAGCAAATGGAGATAGGAGAGTGGCGAGGGACGAGTCGCGACGGCTGCTATTAAGCGTTCGGCGACATTCGCTGCTCCGATGCATTTCAAGAATAAACACCGCTTGAACGAGGAGGTCCGACCGCTGCCTTGCCCGCCGTGCATCCCGGACACATACATCTCAGTCTCGAACAAACCGACGCCATCTACAACTTTGCAATCTGATGACCCCCAGATTGCACCTATAGGCGTGGGCGTGCGTGTTGCAGAGGTGACCGGAGTCGTGAAAGATTCGAACATGGTCACGCCAAGATGCAGCTGATCGTTATCACAGTACAGATACGCGTCTGCAGCACAGTTCTGGGGAAGCTTCTTAGCGACAAGATCAAAATCGCTAAGTCTGTGTCGCGCTTCGATGTTATCGCTCAGCGGGACGACCCAGTTTTGAACGAGGTACGTTGGAGCCGCATAAGCCTTGAAGGTCACACTGACCACGATGCCGAAGTTGGTCCCTGCTCCTTTCATGGCCCATAGCAAATCGGATTCGTTTTCTGGGCGAACGGCACCGACTGGTCGGTGTTGGTTTGGTACACGGCCGACACAGAGAACCTGTCCAGACTTGACGCTGACCACAACCGCGCCGACGATGGCATCGCACCCGAGTCCGTGTAACCTAGCCAGGTGCCCAATGCCCCCTTGTAGCCACAGCCCCGAGCCGACACTTGGACAAGCTCCCAGAGGTACTGTCAAGCCCGCCGCCATGGTCTTGCGGGTAATATCTCCCGTCTTGCAGCCGGCCTCGGCGATGACTAGGGGCCCGGAATCCTCTCCATCGTCCCCTTCTGTGAGAATGTGTACTTGGTCAAAGGCGCTCATGTCGACTGAGACAACGTTGGGCCAGAGACAGTGGCCGCTGTGACCCCCGCCAACGACAGTTAGGCCGAACCCGCG
>Ga0105239_10006961_pt1 | contig 13027 bp, 12 predicted proteins | sample KBSC44metaG_FD_92761 | JGI IMG/M metagenome (GOLD analysis project Ga0105239, IMG submission 92761) | Corn rhizosphere microbial communities from Kellogg Biological Station, Michigan, USA - KBS C4-4 metaG | ecosystem: Host-associated > Plants > Roots > Rhizosphere > Soil | place: Michigan, USA...
CCCGGCTAGCTGTGGCTGGCTTCGCTCCGCTCAATACGGCGGCGGCCGCGGCCGCCACAATGTTGCGCTCCGGCGACAAACTCGCCGCCCTCGGAAGGCAAGCCATTGAAGGCGCTCTTCCGTATGTGTTTTATCCGCTGGTGCGGGTAAAACTTTAGGTCTGTTTTGACGCGGCTAAGCTGGAGAGGGACCGGGGCTCGGGCCCTAGCCGAAACGGCTTAGGAATTGGATGAGCCGGCCGGACGCCAGAACTGAGGAGACATGCGCATCTTCTGCCTCTTCTGGGCGACCAGGGGCTGCGGGTCGCCCCCCATCCATTGCGCGTTCTGGACCTGCTCGAAGTGCTTCAGGTCCTCGTCGAGTTGGTCCTGATCGAGCGCATAACCGTGCGCGGTCATGCAGTCGGAGTAGGCATCGGCCTGTCTCTCGAGATACTGAATTCCCACGTCGAACGGGGATTTCTCGATGCTCGCGGCCGCACGCCGGCACTCGGGCACCTCCGCCACGCCGCGCGGTGCCTTGCTGCCGCAACCCGCGCTAAGCGCGAGCGCGATAGTTGCGGCACCCCAGACTATCCGAACGTGAAGCGACGATCCGCGCATGCCTGGCTCCTTAAGACGCACCCAGAGATTGCAGCTTGGAGATGCGCGCGCTGGCGGGCGGATGCGAATCGTAGAACGCCGAATGCAACGGGTCGGGCGTTAACGTCGACGCGTTGTCTTTGTACAGTTTCACCAGCGCGCTGACCAACTCGCGTGCCGAGCTGTACTGCGCGGCATAGGCATCGGCTTCGAACTCGTGCTTGCGCGAGTACATGGCGACCAGCGGCTGCAGCAGGAATGTGAATACAGGCACAACCAACACGAACAGCAGCAGCGCCATCGCGTTCGTCGCCGGGTAGGACACCCCCAAGCCTTCGTAGAACCAGGCTTTGTCCTTCAGATATCCGAGCACCGCGAGAAAGACCAGGCTGACCCCGAACGTCCACAGCATGCGGCGGATCACATGATGCAGCTTGAAGTGCCCGAGCTCGTGCGCGAGAACCGCTTCGATCTCGTTTTCGTTGAGCCGTGAGATCAGCGTATCGAAGAACACGATGCGCTTGGTCTTGCCGAAGCCCGTGAAATAGGCGTTCCCGTGCGTGCTGCGCTTGGAGCCGTCCATGACGAACAGCCCGCTCGAGCGGAAGCCGCACTTTGTCAGCAGCGTCTCGATGCGACTCTTGAGCGAACCTTCTTGCATCGGCGCGAACTTGTTGAAGAGCGGCGCGATGAAGGCAGGGTAGACGGCCATCATGAAGATGCTGAAAGCCACCCAGACCAGCCATACGTAGAGCCACCACCAGTCGCCCATCTTGCCCATCAGCCAAAGGACCGCCAGCACGAGCGGCAGCCCGAAGGCCGCACCGACCGCCGCAGTCTTGGCGAGGTCCGCGAGCCACATGCGAGGCGTCATCTGATTGAAGCCGAAGCGCGCCTCGATGTGGAAGGTGCGATACCAGCTGAACGGCAGATCGACCGCGGATGAGACGACCATGAATGCGGCGAGGAGGGCAGTGCCGTGCAGGATATCGTTGTCGAACACGCTGCCGGCCCAACGGTCCAGCAGCAACAACAGACCGCCGAACGTGAAGATGAGCAGCATCACGCTGTCCACCACAGTGTGGACCGTCCCGAAGCGTGTTTTGGCGCTGCTGTAGTCGGCGGCCTTCTGATGGGCATCCAACGCGATCTCGCTGGCGAACTCCGGCGGAACCGCGGCGCGATGCGATTGGATGTACTGCACGTGGCGGCGGGCCAGCCAGAGGCGCGTGCCGGTGGCAACGCCCAAAGCGATGAGAAACAGGACACTGAAGGTGTTCATGCGTGATTATCGAAACGCGTTAATGGATTCAAGAGCGGCGTGCGAGTGCCTCTTATGACACAATGTTCGGCTAGATATCCGCGAAAAGCGTTGAAAAATTATGGCACAGGATGCAACCCGCCTCATCTGGATCGATATGGAGATGACTGGTCTCAAGCCGGACCAGGATCGCATCATCGAAGCTGCGATGGTAGTCACCGATCAGGAGCTGCAGGTTGTCGCCGAGTGTGAAGTGTACGTGGTGCATCAAGCCGATTCGATTCTCGACGGAATGGACAGCTGGAACAAGGGCACGCACGCACGCTCAGGCCTGATCGACAAGGTAAAGGCCTCCAAGTGGTCCGAAGCCGAGGTGGAAGAGGAGATGCTGAAGTTCCTGGGTCGGCACGTGCCGGCCGCCGTGTCACCGATGTGCGGAAACTCGGTATGCCAGGATCGCCGCTTCCTCGCACGCTATATGCCGCGCCTCGAGGGCTATTTTCACTATCGCAATCTGGACGTGAGTACCTTGAAGGAGTTGGCGCGGCGCTGGAAGCCGGCGGTGATGGCGGGCTTCGCTAAACAGGGCAAGCACGAGGCACTGGCCGACATCTACGAGTCGATCGAAGAGCTCAAGTACTATCGGGAGCATCTGCTCAAGCTCTAGAAGATATCGCGTCCTCGCAGATGCGCCGTTTCGAGCGCAAAAACAAAAAAGCCCCCGCAACGCGAGGGCTTTGCTTTCTTGCCGGTGTGTAAGCCGTACCGGCTCGATGATACGTCAGGCGGCGGCCTTCTTGCGCGAGTTGGCCGGCGCGGAAGTAATCGTCGCTTCGGTGATATCGGCGACTTGCTTGCCCGTCTTGGTAATGGCGTCGTAAGCCTGGTTCGCAGCGCCCATAGCAGACTTCACGGCGGCGAATGCGAACTCGGAACCCGACGGCGCCGACTTGGCGGCCTTGTCGAGCGCGGCTGCCAAAGTCTTGTTGATCTCCGCGACCTGCGTGTCCACCAGCTTGCTCACTTCGCTCTGCGCTTCAGTGGCCCAGCCGTAAATCGCGCGCGCGTAGCCTGCCACTTTCTCGGCGTTGGCTTGGGCGAAGGCGGTCTGGAGGGAGGCCAGTTCCTGGACATCCTTGACACCGGCCAGAGCCTTGATCTGCCTGACGGCGTCGCCGCCGGCGGCCTTGACGGTCTTGATGTTGAGGTCGAACAACTGCTCCGCGCTCTCAGCGGCGGTTTCTGCGAACTTCAGGGTTTGCTCGAGGCTGTGCTTAGTCTGTACGCTGACTTCTTCGGGGACGGCGAACATCATGGCGGTGGTCTCCTTGGGATAGGGGTCGTCGGGGGCGTGACTGGCGGGGAATGCTGCACTGCAAAAGTCTCGCTATTGTATTGATTCGACGACGCCTGTCAACAAAAATTCGCAGATGTTTTGCGCTTGATCTGGTGCTGCACAAAAAGGCACGCCGGACTTTGGAGTGCCTGGGAGTAAGCGCCAACCAGGGTTATTTCGCCGGGGTATTGCCCGACAGAATAACTGGCCGAGTTCAAGCGGACGCTCTCGCGCCGCTTAACTCGGCCGGATAAACGCTGCAAAAAGAAAACGGGCAACTCCACGAGAGTCGCCCGTCCGGGGAATAGGAAAAACTACAGCTTCTCGTAGATCGCCGCGATGCCCTGGCCGCCGCCGATGCACATCGTGACCAGCGCATAGCGGCCGCCGGTGCGGTGTAGCTCGTAGATCGCCTTCACAGTCAGAATGGCGCCCGTGGCTCCGATCGGATGGCCCAGAGCGATCGCGCCGCCGTTCGGGTTCAGCTTCTTGCCATCGAATCCGAGCTCCTTGGCAACCGCGCACGCCTGGGCGGCGAAGGCCTCGTTGGATTCGATCACATCCATGTCGCCGACCTTCAATCCGGCGCGCTCCATGGCTTTCTTGACTGCAGGGACCGGCCCGATGCCCATGTGCTTGGGATCGACCCCGGCGTGTGCGTAGGCCACCAGGCGCGCGAGCGGTTTGACACCTTTCTTCTCCGCGGCTTTGCGCTCCATCAGCACGACCGCTGCGGCACCATCGTTGATACCGGACGCATTACCGGCGGTCACGCTGCCATCGGGCTTGAACACGGTTTTCAGTTTGGCCAGGCTTTCGAGACTGGCGTCGGCGCGCGGATGCTCGTCCGTATCGACCACAGTTACGCCTTTGCGCGTCTTGATCTCGATCGGCAGGATCTGGTCCTTGAAGTGGCCGCTCTGCGCGGCCTTGACCGCGCGTCGATTGCTCTCGAGCGCGAGCTCGTCCTGCTGCTGCCGAGTGATCTCCCACTTCGCGGCGACGTTCTCCGCGGTGATTCCCATGTGGACGGTGTCGAACGGATCGGTCAGCGCACCGACCATCATGTCGATCGACGAGTTGTCGCCCATGCGCGCGCCCCAGCGCAACGCCGGATTCAGATAGCCGCCGCGACTCATCGACTCCGCGCCGCCCGCCAGCGCGACGTCTGCGTCGCCGAGCTTGATGAGCTGCGCCGCCGATACGATGGCTTGCAATCCGCTGCCGCACAGACGGTTCAGCGTGAGAGCCGGGGTCTCTTTCGGCAAGCCGCCGTTCAGCGTCGCAACGCGCGAAAGATACATGTCCTTGGGCTCGGTGTGGATGACGTTGCCGAACACCACGTGGCCCACGTCTTCGGGGGCCACCTTCGCACGCGCTACAGCTTCGCGTATGACCTTCGCCGCCAATTCAGTCGGCGCAATGTCCTTCAGAGCGCCGCCGTAGTCGCCAATTGCCGTGCGCACGCCGCTCAACACGACCACTTCGCGTCCGCTGTCCATGATTTGATCTCCTTGTGAAGCTCAAGAGCCTGCTGGAAAGCCCTGCAGTCGGGGCATTGCGGTAGTTTAGCCGATTTCCCTTTCGCCAAAGACGAGCGCTAACCGCGGAATCGTTCGATCTGCCGCCGCACCCGCTTGGTGGGACGGCCTTTGATGAATGCATCGGGATGGCGATCGCTGCGATTGAGCTTGGCTTCCTCCCGCAGTCGCTTGCTCTCGTCACTCTCCGCGTACAGCTTGGCGGCCTCAGTGGCCGACCCTCGTTTCGGGGAGAGCGCGGTAATGTGTACGATGTAATCCGCGCCGGGCGTACGGATGTGCAACTCGTCTCCCAGTTTAAGCGTTCTTGCGGGCTTTACGCGTGCCCCGTTCACGAGCACCTTGCCGGTGTCCACTGCATCCGCTGCGATAGAGCGCGTCTTATAGAAGCGTGCGGCCCAGAGCCACTTGTCCACGCGCAGCTTGTCGTCGGTGTCGGGGTCGCTCATCGTAAGACGCAAACCAAATCGACAAAATTGCTTTAGTGTCTCGTGCTACCGACGCGAGTCACCACATCGGCCGCGAACACTTGCTCTGCATCGACCGGATCGAAATCGTAGCGGCGGTTACAGAACTCGCAATTCACTTCCACGTTGCCGCGCTCGTCCAGGATCGACTGCACCTCCTGGTGACCGAGCAGACGCAGCATGTTGACCACGCGCTCGCGCGAGCACGAGCAGCGGAAGCTCACGAGCCGCGCTTCGAACACGCGAATGTCCTCCGCGTGATACAGGCGCCGGATGATCTCGCGTGCCGGCAGCTTCAACAGCTCCTGCGACGTCACGGTCTCGCTCAGCTTCACCGCGCGGTTCCACGCATCGGGATCGGTACCGGCTGGTCCGGGAACGCGTTGCAACAGCATGCCGGCTGCCTGACGCGCATCGGACGCGAGCCAAAGCCGAGTTTCGAGCTGCTCGGAGGCGGTCATGTAGTGCTCGAGCACCTCAGCCACGGTATCCCCCTCGAGCGCGACAATGCCCTGGTAAGTCTGCTTGGCATCTTCGGGTGCGATCGTGATCACGAAGCGGCCATCGCCGACCAGCTCGCGGAAGTTGCCCGCCGGCAGCTCGCCATCCCATTTGGCCGTCGCGCGCATGGTCTGATCGCTCGTGCACTCCACGACGATCAGCTTTACCGGTCCCGAGCCTTGCACCTGCATGATCAGCGAGCCGGTGAACTTCAGCGTTGCCGACAGCAACGCGGCAGCCGCCATCAACTCGCCCATCGCGACGCGCAGGGATTCGGGATAGTCATGGCGCTCCAGCACTGCACGCCACGTAGCGTCCAGGTGCGCGATCTCGCCGCGCACTGGAGCGCCTTCGAACAGAAATCTCTGGAGGGAATCGGTCACGTGCTCATACCTCGCTGGCGCCGCCGGCAAGAGCGTAGCACCGAATGTGCGCACGTACGCCGGCGGAAACGCCACAGATGGGGACGGCGCTGCAGGTTTAAACCCCTGCGCGCTCAGACGCTGCCGGTGGGTTGCTGCATGGATCGTTCGCGCAGCACACGCCGCTGCACCTTGCCGGTGGTGGTCATCGGCAACGCGTCGAGAAATTCGATCTCGCGCGGATATTGATACGGTGCGAGCCGCAGGCGGACGTGCTCCTGGATCTCCTTCTTGAGCGCGTCTGACGGTGTGGCACCGGGCACCAGCACGAGGCACGCTTTGATCGCCTCTCCGCGTTCCGGATCGGGTACCCCGATGACAGCTGCATTGGCGACGGCCGCATGTTTCAACAAGCAGTTCTCGATTTCAGCGGGACCGATGCGGTAACCCGCGCTCTTGATCATGTCGTCGGTGCGGCCGTTGTACCAATAGAATCCGTCGCTGTCCCGGCTCGCGAGATCGCCGGTGCGGCCCCAGCTGCCGGTGAACTTCGCGCGCGTCGCTTCGGGGTTGTGCCAGTACTCGAGGAACACCACCGGATCGCCTTCGCGCCAGACCGCTATCTCGCCGACATCGCCATCCGCGACCGCGTTGCCGCCGTCATCGAGAAGCGCGATCCTGTGGCCCGGGTAGGGATGGCCCATCGCGCCGGCTTTCGGTGCATACAACGCGGCGCAGCCACCGATCACGTAGTTCATCTCGGTCTGTCCGAAGATTTCGTTGATCGTGACACCGAGCGTGGATTGCGCCCATTCCATGACCGTCGGGCCGACCGCCTCGCCGCCGCTCATGAGGCTGCGCAGCTGAATGTCGAAGCGGCCTTGCGCGTCGGGCACTTCCTTCATCATCATCTTGAGCGCCGTCGGAAACAGGAACGCGTTGCGCACGCCGTACTTTTCCATCAGAGCAAACGCGCGCTCGGGGTCGAATCGTCCGCGAAAAGCGAGGATCGGGCAACCGAAATGCAGTGTCGGCAGCAGGGCGTCGAACAGGCCGCCGGTCCAGGCCCAGTCGGCTGGCGACCAGAACATATCGCCCGGCTGCGGAAAGAAGTTATGCGAGCAGATAAAGCCCGGCAGATTGCCGAGCAAGGTTCGATGCGGAATCAACGCGCCCTTGGGCGGTCCGGTGGTGCCGCTCGTATAGATGATCATGGCAGGATCGTCTGCAGCAGTGTCCGCGCATTCGAACCGTCGATTCGCCGCGGCAAGCAGATCGGCCCAATCGAGAACGCCGCTCTCGCGTGCGCCGGCAACGCCGATCACGTGCTTCAAGTCAGGCAGCTGAGACTGAAGCGGCCAAAGCTTATTCAGCGTGTCGCGATCGACGACAGCCGCGCATACACCCGCGTCCCGCAGACGATATTCGAGCGCATCGGGACCGAACAGATGCGAGAGTGGCACCGCGATGCTGCCCATCTGATAGATGGCAATGTGCGCGATCACCGTTTCGGGGCGCTGCGGCAGCATGATGGCAACGCGATCGCCGCGTTGCACGCCGAGCGCGCTCAGTGCGTTGGATAGCCGATTGGCGGCCTGCTGAAGATCCCAGAATGAGAATGCCGCAGTGGCTCCATTCTCGTCCTCGAAATACAACGCGAACCGCTCGCGGGCGGCAGCGTGACGGCCGCAACAATCCCAACCGATGTTGAAGCGTGCCGGGACGTCCCAGCGGAAACCAGCGCTCAACTGCTCGTAGCTTTCGGCACGCCCCATGGTTTCCAGCGTGAAGGTGTCCATACGCTGTCAGCTTCGCTTCGCGGGCTTCCTGCGATACAGACGGTACAGCTCCTTGTCGTCACCCGGGCGGGCACCGAACCAGATCGCCTCCCAATTCTCATCCGGCACATAGATGCCGGAACGAGACCCTTGCACGAGCAGGACATCGCAATCGCGCTGGCGTGCGGGCTGGTTTTCTCGATACGTGACAATGCCGGCGAAATATTCCAGCATCGCGCGCTGCGGCTCGCCCAGGTTGTAGCTCGACACGCATCGGTGTTTCGCGGGCAGGGCATCGCGAATCGACAGCACCATGCCGCGGTATGTATTGGCGCTGTCGATCCACGGCACGAAGAATACTGCGGCGATACCCCATAGCAATGCTACAGAGCCAGACCACGCGATCAACGGACGCAAAGGGCTGCGCGGCAAGCGCGGGATCAGCCAGATCCACGCGGCTGTGAAGCCGAGCCCGAGCAGAAACTTCGCCAGTTGCCAGCTCGGCTCGTAAGCCGGCCGTAAGCGCATCAGGTGACTGTGCAGGCGGGCCGGAAAATTCAGATCCAGCGCGATCCAGTAGAACCAGCCGACCAGCGCGAAGAAGCAGAACACCATCAGCGCGAACCACCACAACGCGTTTGCCGCTCCACGCCTGAGCAGCGGCAGGCCCGGCACCGCTAGCAGCGCAAGACTTGGCAGTGTCGGCAGCGCGTACAGTTCGCGTGCATCGTGCGAGATCGACAGCACGAAGAAGACGACCAGAAACAGCGTCAGTGGCAAATGCAGCCCCGCGTTGCTGCGAATCTCGCGGCGTCGCACCCATAGCGCCCAGACGGCTACTAGCCAGACTGGAAAAGCGAACCAGGGCAGGATGCCGAGGTAATACCCGGGCTTGCCGGACGGGCCCAAAGTGTTGAGGCCGAGATAGCGGCCGAAGTTGTTGACCCACAGCCACTCGTAGAACAGCTCGGGCGAGCGCAAGTACACCGCGATCGGCCAGATCATGAGCCACGGCAACGCCGCAAGAAATGCGACGGCAAGGGTCACCAGATAGCTGCGCGTGCGCCATTGCGGAAAGATCGCCGGCAGCAGCACGCATGTGATTCCGAGCACGCCCGGCGCCAGCAAGCCTTTCGACATGAAACCAACACCGACACCGGTCCCGAGGCAGATGCCCCCCAGCGCGGCTCGGCGCGGAGCGAGAGCCAGGCCATAGAGCGCGATCACGAAGCCGCTCAGCAGCGAGATGTCGGTGATCATGAAGTGCCCGCGCTCGAGCAGGCCGACGCAACCGAGCAGCGTGAGCACGCTGATCCAGCCGCTCGCTCCGGTGCCGCTCTTCGGATCGTACAGCTCTTTGCCGGTCAGCCCGATGAATACGAAGGCGACACTCAGATAGAACGCTGTCGCGAGACGAGCGGCGTCGTGAAGAGGCAACAACCAGCCAAAGAGTCGCGCGAACAATGCCGCGGTCAAGTAGAAAAGCGGCGGCTTTTCCATGAACGGCTCTTGCGCCAGAGTCGGAATGACCCAGTCGCCGCTCTGCAGGATGTGATAGACAAGGCCGAAGCTGTACGCCTCATCCGGCTTCCACGGATCGCGTCCGATCAGACCCGGCAGCATCCACGCGATGCACAGGAGGCAGGTGAACGCGAGCGGATGACGAGAGACGAAATCAGTAGCGGGCCGGCCGTTGTCTGTCGCGCGGGGCATGTCCTACTGTCTATTTTGTTGTTCTCGATGCCGAACAAGTGTAACGGTGAGCCTGCGCCAGCGAAAGCCGAGAAAGCTGACGCACGCGCATGAAAAAAGGCAGCCGAAGCTGCCTTCTTGAGCGAAGCGCCGGGCTGACCTCGAGCCCGACGACTTGCGTTGTCTTAACCTGCCTTTGCCGCGCTTTTGGGGGCGGCAGCGGTCTTGCTATAGCGCTGGCGGAACTTCTCCACGCGGCCGGCGGTGTCCATGATCTTCTGCTTGCCCGTGTAGAACGGGTGGCAGGCCGAGCACACTTCTACGTGCAGCTCGCGGCCGAGCACGGACTTGGTGGTGAATTTGTTGCCGCAACTGCAAATGACGTTGATTTCTTTGTAGTCGGGATGGATTCCGGCCTTCATGGCTTGCTCTCCTTCACATCGGTTCGGGCGATTTCCGACCGCCCACGCGCGAGGCGCGCACTATACGCCGATACAGCGTAGCGGGCAAGGTGGGGACGGAGTGCGAAAAACCAAGGGGCTAGGGGCTAGAGATTAGGGATTAGGGGGCAAAGCGCAGTACGCATTTCCCTAGCCCCTAGTCCCTAATCCCTAGCCCCTTCGTCTCCAGTCCCTCGCCCCTCAGGGGCGCTCAGCCCCTGCGCATCGAATCGAAAAATTCCGCGTTGCTCTTTGTGGCTTTGATCTTGTCGAGCAGGAATTCCATGGCTTCGAGATCGTCCATTGGGTACAGCAGCTTGCGCAGGATCCAGACCTTTTGCAGGATGTCCGGCTTCAGCAGCAGCTCCTCGCGACGCGTGCCCGAGCGGTTCACGTTGATGGCCGGATAGATGCGCTTCTCGGCCATGCGCCGGTCGAGATGGATTTCCATGTTGCCGGTGCCCTTGAACTCTTCGTAGATCACGTCGTCCATGCGCGAGCCGGTATCGATCAGCGCGGTGGCGAGAATCGTCAGAGAGCCGCCTTCCTCGATATTGCGCGCCGCGCCGAAGAAGCGCTTCGGGCGCTGCAAGGCGTTGGAGTCCACACCGCCGGTCAGAACCTTGCCGGACGCCGGTACGACCGTGTTGTAAGCGCGTGCGAGACGCGTGATCGAGTCGAGCAGGATCACGACGTCCTTCTTGTGCTCGATGAGCCGCTTGGCCTTCTCCAGCACCATCTCGGCCACCTGCACATGGCGCGTCGCCGGCTCGTCGAAGGTGCTCGACACCACCTCTCCACGCACTGAGCGCTGCATCTCCGTGACTTCCTCCGGGCGCTCGTCGATCAGCAGCACGATCAGGATCACCTCGGGATGATTCGAGGTCACCGCATGCGCGATGTGCTGCAGGATGACGGTCTTGCCGGCTTTCGGCGGCGACACGATCAGGCCGCGCTGGCCTTTCCCGATCGGGGCGACGATGTCGATGATGCGGCCGGTGAGGTTTTCTTCGGACTTGATGTCCCGCTCGAGGATGAACGGGACGGTGGGGTGGAGCGGGGTGAGGTTTTCGAAGAGGATCTTGTTCTTGGCATTTTCGGGTGGCTCAGAGTTGACCTTGTCCACCTTCACGAGCGCAAAGTAGCGCTCACCGTCCTTTGGGGTTCGAATCTCCCCTTCTATCGAGTCCCCCGTGTGCAGATTGAACCGTCGGATCTGGGAGGGACTGACGTAGATGTCATCCGGTCCGGCGAGGTACGACGTGTCCGGCGAGCGCAGGAAGCCGAAGCCGTCGGGAAGGACTTCGAGGGTTCCTTCCCCATAGATGCTTTCGCCTTTTTTCGCCTGGTTCTTCAGCAGCGCAAAGATCAAATCCTGCTTGCGCATGCGATTGGCGTTTTCGATCTCGTTGGTGTTCGCCATCTCCACGAGCTCGGTCACGTGGAGGTTCTTCAGGTCGGAGAGATGCATAGACGGGGGGTGAGGGAACGAAAAAGAACGACGGAAAAGGGGAAGGTGAAGACGGGGAGAAAGCAGCGCCGGTACCGGCTTGGCTGGCGGCTGCTCAGATCACTCGGGAGCTTCGATTACCGGTATCTGCTGCGCCGCCGCCGGATCCACTTTGCCCGGGGGCCCGTCCGCAATGCGGAACCCAAGCCCCCCTGCCAAGCGATATCGCCCAAAAAGGGTAAAGACTTTAGATAGTGCTGTCAATAAACGCGGTTAGCTGGGATTTCGACACGGCACCGACCTTGGTGGCCTCGACGTTCCCGTTCTTGAAGATCATCAGCGTCGGGATGCCCCGGATGCCGAACTTGGGCGGGGTGGCCTGGTTCTCGTCGATGTTGAGCTTGGCTACTTTCAGCCGCCCGGCATACTCGGTGGCCACCTCGTCGAGGATCGGGGCGATCATCTTGCACGGTCCGCACCACTCGGCCCAGTAGTCTACGAGGACGGGGACGGAGCTCTGCAGGACCTCGGGCTCGAAGGTATCGTCGGTTACGTAATGTATGTGTTCACTCATGAGAATCGTCACCTCGATGATGACAGGCTAAAAACTAACGGGATACTAGCGGGAACGCGCCGGAAAACCGGCGGTGGCGGATCAGGTGGAGCCTATGGTACCAAAAACAAGCCCCCGGGGCAGGCGTGTACCCGCGGCCCTCGTCCCTGGGGAGCGGGACGTTTCTGCTAAACTTTCTGCTGACCTGCGCACGATGTTGTGCAACTGCATTCGTCGGCCCGAGCCGCCGGCCGCCCATCAAGGAATCCCAGCATGACCTACGTGGTAACCGAGTCCTGTATCAAGTGCAAGTATACCGACTGCGTCGACGTCTGCCCGGTGGACTGCTTCCACGAGGGGCCGAACATGTTGGTCATCGATCCGGACGAGTGCATCGACTGTACGCTGTGTGTAGCGGAATGTCCCGTGGAGGCCATTTTTGCCGAGGATGACGTGCCGGTCGACCAGCGCAAATACACCGCGATCAACGCCGAGCTCGCGAAGAAGGTCGCGAGCGACCTCAAGGTGCCGGAGGCGACGACCGATCTCGCGCCGCTCCTGCAGCGGCCCGACATCGACATCATCGACATCGCCACGCCGCCCGCGACGCACCTGCCGCTTGCCGAGCAGGCGCTCGCCGCGGGCAAGCACGTGGTGCTCGAGAAGCCGCTGGTCGGCTCCCTCGCCGACGTCGACCGCCTCGCGCGCGCCGCGACGGCCGCCAAGGGCCGGCTGATGCCGATCTTCCAGTACCGCTTCAGCCCCGGCATCCTCAAGCTCAAGCGCCTGGTCGACGCCGGGGTCACCGGCAAGCTCTATCTGTCGACGGTCGAGACCGCATGGAAGCGCGGCGCGGTCTACTACGCCGTGCCGTGGCGCGGCAAATGGGCGACCGAGCTCGGCGGGGTGCTGATGACGCACGCCATCCACATCCACGACCTCGTGACCTACCTCATGGGCGACGTCGAGCGGCTCTTCGGCCGCGTCACGACGCGCGTCAACTCGATCGAGGTCGAGGACTGCATCTCGGCCTCGGTGCTGCTCAAGAGCGGCGCACCGGTCACC
>Ga0105239_10006965_pt1 | contig 13024 bp, 10 predicted proteins | sample KBSC44metaG_FD_92761 | JGI IMG/M metagenome (GOLD analysis project Ga0105239, IMG submission 92761) | Corn rhizosphere microbial communities from Kellogg Biological Station, Michigan, USA - KBS C4-4 metaG | ecosystem: Host-associated > Plants > Roots > Rhizosphere > Soil | place: Michigan, USA...
GCCACCCCCCCAAGTGGGACTTTCCTTGCTCACATGATTACTTCCAACCACTCAAGACTTTAGCCGTTTCCTCTATCGATTGACTCTGCAAAACCAACATGCACCTTCCCACGCCCTGTGCGCTTGTGGTCTACGCATGAATATGCCCAGGCGATGCCTTGATCTTGTCCCGCCGAGGTTCATACGACTGTCTGTCGTCATATCGTTTCCGCTGTTTCGTATCCCATTCGGAGGCTCCTCTCTTGGATGAGGCACTAACTCTCAACTCACCATACCATATGAAGGTTTCTGAGTGAGGACTGGAGAGGAAAACCTGGACCTCACAACCTCCGATAGAAGGAAGATAGTAGATTCAGGGGCAGCGCTTCCGTCCCCGAGTCTCATGACTACTGCCTATTACAGGCAGCTCCGCTTCGTTTCTGGATAGGAGATCGATGTACTTGCTGCACACCGCGAGTCCGACCTGATCCCTAGTCTCCGTCGTTGTTTTCTTCATGTGCAGCAGCCATAACCCCCAATCCTCCCTCGTCGCCATTGCTCAATGTGTCTGAAGCTGAGCTCGTGGGAGACGGCGGATAGAGGAGACTAGGAGGTAAATCGTCTATTCCTTGCTCTATACCCCTCACCTGTCGGGTCCGTTCTCTCCAGTTGAGGTAGTGACAGAACTCTTCGGAAGAAATAACAATAGACTCGTCGTGGAGGGACTCGGGAACCAAAGCTTTGATCGCGATATCCACGACCGGGATCTGCAGTCGTGAACCCGGGGTAGGCTTTCCATCGTGACTTCGGAATTCCTGTACGCAAGACTTAGTAAGACATCGCACAGAATGTCTAGTGTATAGGCCTACTTGACTTCGAGGCTCGACTAACAATCGAGGTGGCGCTGTACGGGACGAGTGCTCGATTTGTCGCCTCCAAGTCTTCAACAGGATCTTCTTGGAGCGGGTATAGTCTTGATCCAACGCGACAACGAATTTAGTACCTTGAGTGATGTAGATTTGTGCCAATTTTGGCAAGTCTTTGCTCTTCTGTGAGTATGCCACCTCCAATACAACGCCAGGATGTTGTGCCAGCTCGTGTGCGAACTGAGCGTCAGGGCTGTGCGAGCCGATGCCCCCTTGGATGGCTGTGTGGCGTTCATTGTGGATCTGGTCCGCAAAATCCTCCTTCGCCAGAGCTCCTGAGCACAGCCGCCTCAATTCTCTTTTTATAAACTCGCAGAACGCTTCTTGAATGCTCTCATGCTGATGACTCGCAGCCATACGGAGGACGAAGGTCGAAGTTCGCGGGAAATAGTCATACCTGCAGGTCAACGTCAGCAGCTATGTCGTCGTCTAAGGTATCGGCATCCCAAACCGCAGCTTATCTCCCCAGTGTGAATTCTCAAGGATCAGCTTTTGTAAGGTGACGAGGTTGCTAGTGCTCAAAGAAAACCGGAGCCAAAGGTCGGCGCAGGGAGAGCGACCACGAACGTGACGTTCAATCTCCTGGACAATCTGTCGCAGGGAAGAGGCTGATTTCGAGTCGGAGGGTTGATAACGCGTCAACGGAGTGTCTGTGGTCGTGGAGACTTCGTTGAGGAGAAGTTTGGATCAGTGGGTGAGGACCCTGTCACCGCACCCAGCGGGCCCGGACTTGCTTCTGGCCTCGGCATCACCGCGGACATGTATGGCGGGTATTCCATGCTTTTTCATCAAGCAGTTGGAGTGCGCAGAAGTGCGACGACAGCGCGATGCGATGAAATCCAAACGCTGGTGTCTTGAGACTCACGATGATGTCATGTTTGTAGATGGAAAGAACCAATTTGAGTCGTGTGCGGGGTACGGAGTACAAGAATGCGGAGAAGCTTAATACGGTCAAGCATAAAACCCATCACGAAGTTGCTACGGTCAGTCAATCGAGCCAAAAGTGTAGGCCATTTGAACCATGCACTCTATAAATGTACATGGTTCTAGGACCGGATGCAAGACTTCTTGATCATTAGGGCACACTTCCTGGACGTTGAGGACAACGAGCTAGCACAGAACGAAGAATGTGGACAGATATGTCTTTGCCTTCTCATAATGTACAAACTGAAGAGGAGAGGGTGATTTGCTGCATGGCTTCTTCGGCGATCGCTGGCCTTGCGAGGAGGCTGTGGATCACACGATAGGGCGACTGGGGAAGCACCGGAGCTTCGAGCCTTATTATATGTATTTGTAATGGGAAACTTGTTGTTTAGGAGCAGGTTAGCTATCCTCGGGGTGTTGATTGCGCCTCAACTATCTTCAATTCCGCTCACCCAATGTCGGCGCAAGCCCTGTCGCAAACCGAATCGTGGGCCCTGGATCTCATCAGCTACTCGGTCAGATCTCCTAAATTCCCAGATATTTGGAATTGTGCCCTTCTTGGGATCCCTGTCGAAGAACAGAATGAGAGCGAGTTAAATTGAATGTGGTTGGCTGCCCATTGATCCGCCGGAAGAGTCGGGAGTTCCTTTCGGGAAATATTTGATCCGGCTTATATCAGCAAGGAAGGTCGGCCATGGTGGTGGTATAACGAGAACCTCGTACCCAGCCATGCGCCGCCATAGCTTGGTCGGATAGCAGCCGCCGGCTTAGCCTATGGTGCCCACACAAAAAAACAGCTATCGGTTATGGGGGCCTCTCTACCCAAAGCTGGTCAAGACTTCTCAACTGTGAGATGCCAGTAGGAGGGCGTTGATTGATTGGACGTCTGGTTCGCCGTTTGTGCCGAGATCGGGGTTTGGTCCCCCACATTTAATTATCCGCTTCCCCTAGGCTCAAGAAAAAGCGCCATCTCCAATTCTTACCTGCTTGCCAATGCCAGATGCTCTGTGGGTTCGCCGTGCTTCCCCTCCCACTCTCGCGCGTGGAACAGTAGGCGTTAATCCCATCGAACAAGAGCATGCTAAACTAGGCAATAAGCATTGGCAGATGCCGGATTGATGAGCCAGAAGATGCTGGTAGGTCGATCGATCACCCGTGGGACAACAAATGCGGGATTGTGCCGCTCAGTGTTTGTTTGAACTGCTAAATTGTTTCCCTCGGCCCTCATCTCTTTGAAATAAAGACCCGTTGACATCCCTTTTTTTCCATTGCTTTGGACCTGTTGTTACTTGCAAAGATTATCGTTACTGCTGCTAACATCTCGACCTTGACTACCTGAACCCCCCAATTCACTGAAGACTACTACCTAGAGCCTGAGCAGTCCACAACGAGAGCAACCTTGCGAGCGTTGCCCGCCTTGAGAGAAGATGGGTTCTATTGAGAAGAGGCAGTAGGATGCCCACGAGTCGTCTTCTAGGTTCCAAGACTAACCTGCACCACTAGGCTTTATACGGCGTCTTTCGCCTTCTTTGAGGCATTATGGGAGGTGAGCAGGCGGCTCAGTCTTTGCGAACTCGTCAACTGACCGAATCGAAGGCCGGTATCACCCATATCTTTGTGAATCTAGGCTCTGATCACCCGTCCATCATGGAGGCTATGGCCAAGGGAAAGAAGGAGTTGGGAGACAAGTTTCCTAGAATAATCACGTGTCCCAACGAGGTATGTAACGACATAAGCAGCGATCGGTTGCAGCCACTAAATTCTGAGTGCAGATGGTTGCCCTCTCAATGGCAGACGGCTTCGCTCGATTGACAAATAAGCCACAATGCGTTATAGTCCATGTCGATGTTGGAACTCAAGGTTTGGGAGCCGCTGTACATAACGCCTCCTGCGGCCGAGCACCGGTTCTTATCTTCGCCGGCCTGTCCCCATACACGATCGAAGGTGAATATCGAGGCTCGAGAACAGAATACATCCACTGGATCCAGGATGTGCCTGATCAAAAACAGATTGTTTCACAATACTGCAGATACACTGGTGAGATTAAGGGAGGGAGGAACGTCAAGCAATTAGTCAACCGTGCGCTCCAATTTGCTACCAGCGACCCGCAAGGTCCGGTCTACCTCTACGGCGCAAGAGAGCCCATGGAAGAAGATATCGAGCCATACCATTTGGATCAGACTCAGTGGGAGAGCGTTGGTCCATCAGCCCTTCCACAGGCGGCAGTCAAACTAGTCGCGGAGAACCTAGTCGCGGCAAAAGAACCTTTACTAATAGTCGGATATACTGGACGCAACGCTGAATCGGTATCCGCTGCGGTGGCTCTCGCCGACAAGATTCCTCGTCTCCGAGTTCTTGACACAGGTGGTTCTGACATGTGTTTTCCAGCAAACCACCCAGCTTCTCTCGGCCTCCGATACGGTTCGGACCCAGCTATTACGACAGCTGACTTCATTCTCGTTGTTGACTGTGATGTTCCCTGGATTCCCACTCAATGTAAACCCAGAGCGGATGCGAAAATCATTCATATCGATGTGGACGTCCTAAAACAACAGATGCCGGTGTTTTACATTCCAGCCTTTGCTCGATTCAAGGCTGACTCCGCCACATCCTTCTCACAAATCAATGACTTCCTTGCACAAAATTCAAACCTTCCCGGCGCACTCTCAGCCGATGCGCATCAAGCTGCGGCGAAGAAACGAGAGGAGGCTTATGATGCGCGCTGGGGTCCGCTTAAGGAGCTTGCAAAGATTCCGTCCGATCCTCAGAACGCATCGATTGATCCACATATTCTCGGAGGTCAAATAAGAGCAGCGGTACCGGAGGACACAATCTTTGCTGTTGAAGCGGTAACTCTGAGCCTTTACATTGCTGATCAGATTGCGGCAGTATTGCCGAAGTCGTGGATTAACTGTGGTGGAGGTGGTCTTGGTTGGTCCGGTGGTGGCGCATTGGGCATAAAACTTGCATCAGATTTCGAGCACAGAGATGTTGCTTCTGGTGACAGAGAAGGAACCAACAAGGGCAAATTTGTCTGCCAAATCGTCGGAGATGGGACTTACCTCTTCTCTGTTCCCGGTTCAGTCTACTGGATTGCACAGCGTTACAACATCCCCATCTTGACCATCATCTTGAACAACCACGGTTGGAATGCGCCTCGTCGATCCATGCTCCTGGTTCATCCAGATGGCGAAGGCAGCAAGGTTGATAACAAAGCACTAAATATCAGTTTCGACCCCACCCCAAATTATGCTGGTATCGCGAAGGCTGCGACTGGTGATAAGGCGTTCGCAGCACAAGTTAGCAGTGTCGCCGAGCTACTTGAACAATTACCAAAGGCTGTAGAAGCTGTAAAGGGTGGCAGATGCGGCATTCTGGAAGTGAAGCTCGGTGTTGACCTACAGAAAGCTGCGAACGAGGCGAAAGTTGATGTGGTGGCCACATCAAGTGGATAGATTACACAGGGTAAAAAGGTATAAATGAAAGATAAAGATTCATGCGCTGAGGTATTCATACAACACTATAGTTCCTGCATGTTGTATCCCTGACCGCTACAGTCCCTCTCCAAATTTCCAAAGCCCGAACCCTGTCCTTTCCAATCCTGGCTGGGAGTGAGTGAATAGTGTACTCGAACGTTCCCTGCTGGTAATTGCAAGTTCATCAAGCCCTTCTTCTGGTGTGGTCAACTTCTGGGCCATGATCTAATCGGGCAGGAGAGGTAATCGGTATGTGGTACTCTCTGCAGAGAAGAATCCACTTCGCGAGTATGCGAGAAGAATCAAAGTGGAAACAGGAGTCTTTTGAATGATTCATATCGCTCCCTGAACAAAAGTTGAGCCGCATATCCCCAGTGCACTTGTTCAGCGCTTCGAAGAACTATCAACAGAGGAAGGGGCACTGACGTATATTAAGGCTGTTGAAGTATAGACCTAAGATTGGGAGGGACAAGGGGGAATCTGCAGAAGGTTGACGAGCACGTAGGAAGCACTAAACCGATGCTAGCTGCCCCCAAACCACTTTCTCCTGCTGAGATTTGCCTGGACACCAAACTTTTTCATAGGACTCTGACGGTAATCTTGTCATTCTGGTAAACCACTGTTATAGATAGCTACCGGTGCAGACCATGGCTATGCCCATTCGACTCGGACAATTGCCGGATGAGTCTTTGCTCGACAACGAGGACACCCGTGAAGAACAACCTGATGTCGTCCGCGAGGCTCTCATATCAGCTATCCTTTGAGCTTTGGCTTCTACTTGATCGAGCTCAAATCAAGCGCGTTCGACTTGGTGAAGTTTTCGGCCGCACTCTCCAAGCTGGCTGACACTCATATCTAAGCAGAGATAAATCCCAGAAATATGGAAATCGGTGTGATTTTCCCCCTTTCCCTGCTCATCTCGCCTCCGTTCTGTTCTTTCTGCGTGTAAGGGCGGACAGATCGACAGACCATCTCTTTAGGCTAAGATTTTATAGATATGGGGGGATGCTTACGTTGTGACTGCCCTCTGCAGACGACAACGATATTATGGAGGACGGTGGGCGGGCATTCACTGCAGAGCGAAATGAGGCCGATCACGCAAAATGGCGAAGGGTGAGGCGGTCGGTAAGCACTCGTACTCATTGGAGGGGGAGAGATGGTGAGGGAAGGGCTGAGTCGCGAGCAGGTGGTTTCAAAGGCGGCATGGCGGGGATTGAGGCGCGAAGTCAGAGCAGAATATTGCCAAGAAACCACTTTACGCGCTCGACGCGTCCCACGCGTGTTCAGCGCGATTTCCATTTTCAGGGATTTGGGGAGGTGAGGGTCAATGGCTCTTCTCTCGAACAACCTCCTCAAGTTTTTCGAGCACCACCCTGGTATTTCTTGCACACCTCAAGAATGGCGCTCGATAACCGTCAACTCCGCGATGAAGCGGTACGTGACAGAATCAGACTCGCGACCGAGTTTCTCGATCCCACAGACCCACGGGCTCGATCGTACCGTGGCGACATCGTTTTGATGCTCAATCGTGGCTTGCGACGACTTGTGGTTAGCATTGACGACATCCGAACGCACTCGCGAGAGCTCGCAGATGGTATCCTCTATCAGCCATTTGATTTCTCCCTTGCCTTCGACGCGGCCCTGAAGACGATCATCAGCACCATCCCAAACCGGGCGGCATTCGAGCAGGATGAGGATACATTATACTACGTGGCATACTCTGGGTCATTCGGAGAGAACTCATGCAATCCGAGAACACTGGGTAGCTCGTTGTTGAATCGCATGGTCTGCCTTGAAGGCATTGTCACCAAATGCAGTCTCGTCAGACCGAAAATTGTGAAGAGTGTGCATTGGAATGAGAACAAGGGAACATTTATGTTTCGAGAGTACAGAGACCAGACCATGACTGCCAATGGCCCGGCCAGCTCGAGTGTATATCCTCAAGAAGACGGGCTCGGTAATCCGGTAGGTTCCAATTTCTGCTCATTTGTAGCTCCCCCTTGCTCACTTCATCCCTAGTTGATCACAGAATACGGGCACTGCACGTACCGCGATCACCAAACGATCAGTATTCAAGAAATGCCCGAACGAGCACCTGCAGGCCAGTTGCCTCGTGGAGTTGACGTAATTTTGGACGATGACATGGTCGACCGAGTCAAGCCTGGCGATCGAATTCAACTCGTCGGGATCTTCAGGTCGTTGGGAAACCGGAATGCAGGATCTGGGTCAGCAATCTTCAAAACACTCATTCTAGCCAACAACATTGTCCTGCTGTCTTCGAAATCCGGTGGTGGCATTGCACAAGCCACTATCACCGACCAGGATGTCAGAAACATCAATAAGATGTCCAAGAAGCACAACGTGTTCGAGCTACTTGCACAGTCACTTGCGCCCAGCATTTTTGGCCATGATTATATCAAGCAGGCGATTTTGCTTATGCTCTTAGGCGGTATGGAGAAGAACTTGCCAAATGGCACTCATCTCAGAGGTGACATCAACGTCCTCATGGTGGGAGACCCATCCACCGCAAAATCGCAACTCCTGCGTTTTGTTCTTAATACCGCACCTTTGGCTATTGCAACCACTGGTCGAGGTTCCTCCGGTGTTGGTCTTACTGCTGCAGTGACTTCTGACAAAGAGACTGGAGAGCGGAGACTAGAGGCTGGTGCTATGGTTCTAGGTGATCGGGGTGTTGTGTGTATCGATGAATTTGACAAAATGAGTGATATTGATCGGGTCGCCATCCACGAAGTCATGGAACAGCAGACAGTCACGATTGCCAAAGCTGGAATCCATACGACCCTTAATGCACGCTGTAGTGTGATTGCTGCGGCAAATCCTGTCATGGGACAATACGACAGCAACAAAGATCCGCACAAAAACATTGCGCTACCGGATTCTCTCCTTTCGCGTTTCGATTTACTCTTCGTGGTGACAGACGATATCAATGATGAGCGAGATCGTGACATCTCAGAGCACGTTCTCCGAATGCATCAGTACAGACAGCCAGGCACGGAAGAAGGAGCACCTCTCCGAGAACAATCAAATCAAATGCTTGGTATTGGCATTCAAGAGGATCAAAATGGCTCGCAATCGACTACCGAAGTGTTTGAGAAATTCAGCGTCGTCCTCCATTCAGGTATGACGATCAAGAGTGGCCGTGGCCGAAACAAGCAGATCACACCAATCAGCATGCCATTCATCAAGAAATACATTCAGTATGCGAAGAGTAGGTGCAAACCTGTCTTGACCAAGAAAGCTAGTGACTATGTGGTTGCTGCGTACTCGAATTTGAGAAACGATGAGATTGAAGGGAATCAAAGAAGAACGAGTCCGATGACTGCCAGAACCTTGGAGACTCTCATTCGTCTGTCCACTGCTCATGCGAAGGCAAGACTGTCAAGCCGTGTTGAAGAGAGTGATGCCATTGCCGCAGAGCGGATCCTCAAGTTCGCCTTGTTCAGAGAGCTTGCTATTAAAGAAGACGGCAGGAAGAAAAGACGTAAGACGCAGGACGCCAATTTTGAGAGCTCGTCAGACGACGACTCGGAAAGTGATGATGACGATGGTAGCGACGATGACACTCCATACCGTGGAACAAAACCAACTGGTAGGAGATCAGCCAAACCTCAAACCAGAAGTCAGAGATCCACACGTACAAACGGTGCCGCTTCTTCCCGCCGAAGCAATGCCGCCAATGGTGAGGACGACGAAGAGGGGGAGGAAGAGGATTCCGACGACGCACCTGGCACATCCCAACAACCGACTGGCGCCGAGTCCCAGCTCTCACGCATGTCGCTAGCCAGCTCGATCCCCAGCTCGCAACTCCCACCCACGCAAACAGGTTCGCAATCCCGATCACAATCGCGCCGAACCCAGACCCAGACTCAGACAGACGCCGAAATCCCGCAGTCGCCATCATCCTCGCCTGAGCCTGAGCCGCGAATCACATCGCCTCGCCTTAAGACATTCCGCGAGACCCTCGGTGCCCTCGTACACACATCTCTCTTCCAGAACGACATGGCTACTGTCGCGGACATTACTGTTGCTGTCAACCACCGCCTGAGCGAGCGGAACGGTAGTGCCTCCGAGTTCTCGGGCAGTGAAATAACAGCAGCATTGAAGGCCATGGGCGAGGCGAACGCGATCATGTTTCTTGAGGATAGTGGCGAGGTTTATACACTTTAGAGAGCTAGATCGATGCATTAGTTTTATCGGTCATGTTTATGCGATGGTGACGGTGTATTCCAATTAATAAATGCTGCTCAGAGAGTCATGTGCTGTATGATAGGACATCTAAGGACTGGACGATCGTGACGGGATGGATGATGGGTGGATGGATGGATGGAAGATTCAAAGTCATGATCCGTACGTTATTTTTTTCTGTTAGCAATAAATGCAATGCAATGCACGCTTTTCAACTGGTACAGACTGACGTGAAATCTGCTCTCAACGTCTCCCTTTAGCGCCTCGATTACAATTTTTGCAACAAGTTTGATTTCAGGCTTAGTGAGTCGTTGGGATGCAGATGCTCTCATTAGGTCGTCATCAAGATGTCTTAGTACGAGTGCTGGAGTATCGGCAAGGTCTTGTATCTCGTCGATGAGAGGCCGGAGCGAGGAAGTCCTGGCTTGAAAGCGTTTGAGAACTGCGCGCTCGTTTTCGAGACGAAAGTATTAAACGCTTTTGATAATGACGGTTTGCTCGCTGTGGCTCTGGCTACTACGAAATCGAAATCAGTCGAGAGCACCATGAACACGCCGACAACATACGTTGCCAGCCAAACGGATTCGTGTAGTTCTTTATGCATTTATATGTGCCGGCACTACCTCTCAGCCGTTGGCCTATGCGAAACAGAGAAGCCATTGAGATTTTCCATTGGGATTCCTGTAGAGAATACTGTAACAAAATCACTAATATTGCCAATATGATGGGCACCAGGGAAGTTTGCCTAAAGAGTTAAATTTCTGGAAGGTTGTGGCTGGAGCGTAATTAATCAATATCCCATTTTTGCGGCCTAAAAGGCATTCGGGCGCAAAGGCCGCCGAACCCCGGCCAAGTTTGGTTGAACGGACTTTGCAAGCGGGATTAGCGAACTCCGCTTCAGAGTCCGTGTTTCGGAAGGACTTCGACAATACCAACATGCAAATTCGGTTTCGAAATGCGTATTCTCCTATGGAAGAGTGTACTGATTCCTTATCACCCGACTATGGCATCCTATGGCAAAGCGTGCCTACGGTGTACGAAAGCCAAGGTCCGATGTGGCTACAATAACGACCAAGGTCCTTGCGAGAGGTATGCTTCCACCGAGCGCGACGGTAACCACATTTGGTTACAACCCAAGACTCTACCAGCTCAAAACGAAGGTATAAATGCTCATGAATTTGTAGATGCATCCGCTTGAGGAAAGAATGCCAGCCTGCGCCTCGTACCAGAGTGCCCAAGCGCGAGACTCGCGTTGACAAGCACAGCGCGCTCGAAGCCAAAGTCGATGGTCTGGTAGAACTACTCAAGCAGAACCAAGCGATCTCTAGAACCGGTCTATCTGTTGAGGGCAATATTGCGGCCCCTCCGCCTCAACATCAGTCATGTGGCCCCACCATTGTCGCAAGCCAGCTTTATTCCCTGCCCGGACAAGAGAGCAATGAACTTCAACAAATCAACAACACCTCCGCGGCATCACAAGCTGCCCAAGCAAGCTTTTGTGGCAGTGCGTCATCCTGCAGCCCAGCATCGTTCGCTAGTCTGGCAGAGCTTCGATCAGAGACGGAGGAGGAACTTTGCGAAGTACTCGACACTTACAGAGACACAATGTTCCCATTCTTCCCCGTGGTCATCATCGGTCCTGAGGTGACGACACAGTACATGGCCGCAGAACATCCGATGGTTTGGATGATTCTACGGGCTATATGCACCAAAAGATTGGCCCTTCAATTCGCACTAATCGCCGAGTTCAAGCGACTCATCGGCAAGACTCTCATAGTGGAAGGCGAGCGAAATTTTGACATGCTTTGTGCGCTGATTATTTGTGCGAATTGGGGTCAGTTCTTCTGTATGAAAGCAAACCTTACACCAGTGATCAATCTGGCGATCGGTTTGGCTGGTGACCTTGGGCTCACGAAGTCAGCACCACAGACTTCGCCAGCAGTGATGCTAAATTGGACACCTCGAGGCTGCCCGAAACCTCCTCATGCGCTGACCATCAAGCAGAGAACCATGAACGAACGCAGAGTGATTCTCGGTCTTTTCATGGTTAGCTCAATGTGAGTTAGGCTTGTAATGCTATTTGATTTCAAATACACTGACGCATATAGTTGCGCCAACTACTTCCAACGGTCGGAACCCATGCGCTGGACACCCTACCTAGAGGAATGCTTGAAGCTTCTGATGCAAACAGCAGAGCATCCCACGGATGAACTACTGTCATGCCTGGTGCGACTTCAGATAATCGCCAACGGTGTTCAAGCAGAGGACTGGGACAATGTCTACCCCCATTCGGAACTGTCGCAGAAGCTACCAAGAAGCCAATACATACATCATCACAAGATGCAGCTGGACGATCTGAAGCGCACGATCCCTGCTCATTTGATGATCAATGACATCCTTCGCCTCCATCTTCTTGGTCTCGAAATTAGCATCCATGAGCAGTGGTTGCTATCTTCTCCTATCGCCTCGAATTTTGGTCAGACACAGTGTATGGAAGGCTTGTGGGCTTGCTTCACTGCAGTCAAGTCCTTCTTTGAATTCATGTTCTTTCTCGACACATTTCCATTAGCCACATATCTCTTCCTCTCTATTGGTATCTATTCACAACTTGGACACTGCTTTGTCGCTCTATTCCGGCTCAGCACCTTTGAATCGCCCCATATACCTTGGGATCGCCAGCGCATTGTAACCGAGCTAGACCTTGGTGACGTAGCCCGCAAACTGGTCTATGTGTACGATGCCATGCCCACAGCTGCAGGTATTGATAATACAGGTGTTGAAGCCTGTCAGGCTCAGTGGGACTATGGGAAGATGGTCATGCTGACTACGGTACTGAAATGGTGGGACTCGAAGGTGCGGCCGTCCATTATGGGATCTTCTAGCCCATCCACGGAGCATGGCGCAGCGCAGCAGGAGACTACGTCGGGAATGTTCAACCCTTCTGTTGTCGACTTTGCCGATATGGATTTCGGTTTGGAAGATGAAGAGTGGCTGAAAGAAATTATGAACAGTGGCTTCGACTTTAGAACTTATTGACGATCGCATCTTGCTTTCCTCTTATTCTAGCACATGTGTGGTTCGCTGGCAAGAACAAATTCAGTGTGATTGGAAGCTGTAAAGCCATGTGGCTCAATCCCCTTTTCAGTCTCTTCCCTCAGGCTTCCTGTTACAGTAAGCTTTCCACGTAGGAACAGAATTAGCTCGAATGGCCCTCAAAAGAAAAGCTCTGGCGACCTACGAGATAGAACTGGAGACTTCATACCGGATTTCGGGAATAGATCACTAAGATACGCTTAACTCCATCGTAAACGATGTGTTGAAGGCTAAAACACCATCAGGGGAAATTTCCGAACCCCGTCGGCATTCGCGCAAGGCTACAATCCGTATTGCGAAATCCGTTCTGTCAATCTAGGCCATACCAATACAAAATGCATCTTTTTTATCTTCTAGCCATTACAGATATGAATCGAATCATTTTACGTGTCAATGTTGCTGCAAAATATTTAATCCATA
>Ga0105239_10006966_pt1 | contig 13024 bp, 11 predicted proteins | sample KBSC44metaG_FD_92761 | JGI IMG/M metagenome (GOLD analysis project Ga0105239, IMG submission 92761) | Corn rhizosphere microbial communities from Kellogg Biological Station, Michigan, USA - KBS C4-4 metaG | ecosystem: Host-associated > Plants > Roots > Rhizosphere > Soil | place: Michigan, USA...
CAAGAGTTACCGCACCGCCAGGTGATCTATTCGCTGATTGCGACGTTCGCCTCGTACGGTGTCTTGACTCTTTATGATGTGCTGGCTGTGAACTATCTAGGCAAAGCAATTCCTACCTACAAAACAGTGATCACTTCGTTTATCGCTTTCGCGCTTACCAACAATATTGGTTTGGCCAATATGGGTGGCAATACAGTTCGCTTAAGAATGTATTCGGCATTCAAATATTCGGCGAAAGAAATTCTCACCATCATCGTGTTCATCTCGTTTAGTTTTTGGACGGGATTTTTAGGATTGACCGGCGCTCTGTTCTTGTTTGCTCCACCAGAGATTCCGGGAACGATTGCGCTGTCGCCCTATTGGCTTCGAGTCTTGGGTTTTGTTCTGACGCTCGTGCCGATTGCGTATTTCTTAGTTTGCTTCTTTCAATGGAGCCCATCGTTTTTAAAGAAGCTGCGTTTCGATTTGCCATCATGGCAAGTGGCCGTCTTTCAAATCATCGTATCAGCAGTGGAATGGGCATTGGCCGCATTGGCGCTTTATCTCCTGCTTCCACCATCAAACAACAGCGGCGGCTTCTTAGATTTCCTTTCGGTATTCGGCATGGCGCAATTTCTCTCACTCTTGAGTCACGTCCCGGGCGGGATCGGAGTGTTGGAAGCAACAGTGATTTATTTTATTTCACCAGATGAGCAACCAACAGCAGCGGCCCTCGGCGCACTGATCGCCTTCCGTTTGATCTATTATTTCTTACCACTAGTTTTAGCGCTTTTTGGCTGGCTACTATTCGAACTCCGCCGCGTCTATAAATCCCGAAGCCGCCAACCTGTCCGGCCATCGTCTCCATAGGGTGCGGACCACCTTATGCAGAACGCGTGTCTGAGGCTTTTGGCACTCACTCCATGAACGCTGCTCTCCGTAACTTGCAAAGATTCTCTAAAAGGTGGTTACCACCCTTTAGAGAATGCGGTCGTAGGATGAGGCGACTCGGATGATGTCTTGTTTGAAGCCGACGCGAACGGTTTTGTGAATCGATCTCACGAAGACTTTGTGTGGTGTTTGTAAGCACGACCAGTTGGAAGATGCTCCTGCCCAGCGCGTCCTGCCTTTGCGATCAGTAACTATAGCTGAAATATAATGATCTCTTTGAATTGCATTTGCCATTACGTTGATCGCGCATTCGATGTTTTTTAATGGATCTTTGAGTGCGCTCACGCTTCGAGCGTTTGGACATTGACCGGGAGACATCGCCATTAATCCCACACTCGCTTCGCCGCTGTTCTCAATAAGTGAATCGCCAGGTTTAAAGCCGCTTTCCTTTTGCATCACGCCACCGGCTATGCGAATCCAGCAAGCAATGTGTTGTGACTCGGTTGTTGTTGGTTTGCGATAGCCCGGGCAAAAATCGTTCACGTCGAGCCCTTGATCAAGCGAAGCCAAGCGAACCCGAATGGTTTCGACGGCTTGTCTTGTCCATAACATCGAGCCAGGGACTTGAGACCATGGCGCAATTTGATGATAGTTTTCAATATTTCCGAGCATTGGCGCGGGAGTTGAAGTTTGTGCTGGCGGTTGTTGCACAACCTTTGGAGCAGTAGCCGTAGCTCCGCGAGGAGCTGAAGAAGTAACCGTAGTTTTTACAGGTGCTGAAGTCGAAGTCGGACGAGAAGTTTGAGCGACTTGTTTTACCGGTTTGAAAATAACTTCGTTTCCTGACGTCGGAAGTTTCACGTCTTGCTCAGCCGCTTGAATATCGGCATCCGAAATTTCAAGCGGGACTGATTTACCAACGATGGCTTGAGTTTGCGCAGCGACGGGCGAAACATTTTGGCGAGCGGGATCCAAACGATTTTGTAAAAGTTCAGAGGTCGATGCTGAGTAGTGTTCGGGATCAATTTCTGCCAACGTCATTTTGTCACTCAACCGACGACCGCCATTGAAGATCGACGCATCTTTTTCAGAAACGCCAACCAAAGCGATCGGTGAAAGGCTGCCGGCTTTAAAAACTTTAAAGCTGAAATACTTTTCGCCACCGCAATTGTAGTAAACGTAAACGTTGCGATTGTTCAATTGAGGTAAGCGATCGAAGTCCAATTGAAAGTATGCACCGACGACTTCCTGTGGGCCGCTCGCTCCGATTTGAATTGTATGATCTGTGAGGTTGTTGAGTAGATCCGGCTGGCCAACGAGCGCTTTGAATTTAGGTTTCTTAGTTTGTGATTCAGGAGCCGGGCAGCTCGCTGCGGATTCAATACGGCCGCCGCGGTAAATGAATTCCGCGCCGTTTGATTTTGATTCGCTTCCGAAGGCTTCTAAACCAACGGCAAACGATAATAAGAAAAACACGAGCCAATTCGATTTCATACGAACCTTCTCTTCCGCTCTGGTGACGTACAAGGGTCATACCGGAACCGCTGGCCAGTTAATGAGATCTGAGTTGTGATTTCACAAAAAAACTTCGGGGTGTGCCGACAATTGTCGGCACCACGTCCTGTCCGCCGTCCGGACGTAGCTCTGGTCAGTGGGCCAGATTTTTCTCGCGTAGTGAAAGCTGTTCGAGCGCCGATAGTTCTGGATGTTCGTCGTCTACATTTTCGCTCTAAAAGGCCCCGAAATGGGATCCATGAAAAATTTAAAATGGATCTCCCTCGTCGTCATTTTGGCTACCAGAGCGGCTTTTGCGCAGTCTTCACCGGAAGAAGAAATGCTTTTCTCAGAGTCGCTCTCGGGTCGATATTCACAACAAATCCTGCAGATCGCAGACAACTCGTCGTGCGCATCTTATTCATGGAAGAATCGCGGGCACGCTCCTAAGGGTTACGTAAAAGGCGTGGCTCTGAATTTTGCTCGAAGCATTTGTCGCTTGCGCGTGAATACGCGAAACAATGCGGCTCAAGTTATGAGTATGGCCAACACTCACAGCGATGCAAAAGATGCGCTGACACATTATGAAAGTGTATTTGCTGCACTCAAAATTTCTGTAAACGAAGCGGGAGAAAGTAATCTCCGTTCGATCTACACACTTGGTCTTGGACTCGGCATGCGCGAAAGCTCCGGCAAATATTGTGAAGGGTGGGACACATCCGCTGGTTCGCATCGCCCATCGAGTGCCGGTGAGGCGGGAACATTTCAAGTGAGTTACGACTCCATTGGTGCCACACCTGCGTTGCAACAACTCTATAGCGAATATCAAGCGAATACCGATCGTTGCATGCTCGATATTTTCAAAGAGGGAGCCAGCTGTCGTGCACAAAGTATTTTGGGCACGGGAGCGGGAGCTGACTTCCAAAGATTCAATAAAGCTTGCCCAGCGTTTGCAACCGAATATGCTATGACTTTACTTCGCGTGTTGCGCGGCCATTTTGGCCCGATCAACCGTCGCGAGGCGGAAGTGAAATTGCAATGCAACCAGATGCTCGCAAGCGTGCAGCAGCTCGTCGATTCCAATCCTTCGGGCGCTTGCCAAGAATTGTACTAATCTTCATTTTTTCTCTGCTGGCGTTTGATGTTGTCGCAAAAGAAATCACGACAAATGATGTGACGATGTCAAACGCACCAGACTGGCTCAAGCAACCGCGAGTGGAGCGAGTCACGGATCGTATCAAAACTCGTTTAGAAGGTTACGCGACCAAGAAGACGCCAGTTTCGTTTTACAACACGCAAGAAGCCTACGATCAGGTTCAGCCGTATGGCGCAATGTCTTTAGCCGTCACGAAGTATGATGGTGGAGCACCTGCCGTTTATATCGGCCCGCAAGTCGATGATAAAAACTTCGATGAAGTCTTTGGTCATGAACTTGTCCATGTATGGGTGTACCAAAAGTATAAAGGCGCTGTTCCTAAGTGGCTGGAAGAAGGCATGGCCAACTTTTTCTCCAGTAAGAAGAAGGTCGATTACAAATGGCTCGCCAGCAAATCTTTGCCAGAGGACGTTCACACTCTCGCGCATCCATTCAGCGGTTCGTCATCTGAGGTGCAGTATCGTTACGTCGCCTCGCAGGCGTTTGCAGAGTTGCTGGCAAAAAAATGTGATTTAGAAGAACTGCTGCGTTTAAGCGTCACTCGCAAGATGGAAGACTACATGAAGTCTTACTGCGAGATTAAAGATTTGAATCAGGCCTTCAAAGATTGGGTGAAAAAGAAAGCCGCTGCACAAGGAGCAGCGGCTTAGTATTCTCAACTCGGGGAATTGCTAAAATTAACCGCGAATTCCGATCGCGGCGATTGGGCCTTTAACCATATTCGAATCATCAATCGAAGGATTGATTTCAGCTTTGATTTTCACTGAAAGTGCGTTCACGAAAGAAGTCGCATTCACCATAATTTGGCGTGCTAGTTCTTGGCTCATGCGGCCAGAACCTGTTTCAGATGCGAGTTTGTTATTTACAGCAGTCGCACAGTTTTTAAGAGCGGCTTTTTGTTGTTCAGTTAAATCTGGGTTCACCATAACAGCGACCTGATTCTCGCCAGACACTGGAATGATCAAAGAGGGAACATCCACGCCTGAAGAAGCAACCGCGCTCACGCATTCAGCGCTGGATTGCATCGCATCGTGAACCAACTTCGCTTCTTGGGCATCTGGAATTGGTTGTGCGTCTTGAGCCGCCGCTTGAATCATAAACAGGCTACAGAAGATCATTGCAACGATTTGAAGTGTAGTGAAGCGAGACATCCAAAACCCCCCGGTTTCACTAGACAGACATTGCGCGAAGCATGCCCACCGGCGAGCGCCAGGATTCACAACCGACGCCTACGGATTGTTCAGTGTCTAACGGGTGTGCAACTGTTCGCATTCTGAGACTGGTTTCCACATTGATTCGAGATGACGCGACTCATTTTGAGACGTGGGCGTAAAGCCCCAATTGTTGTGGTTTCGCTTTTGCAATTCTTGAGCGTTGCTAAAACGATTTAACCACACGGAGGTTACTCATGCATCCACGTCAGTTTGCTTTTTACGGCGGAATTATCATGCTTCTTTTTGGTGTCGCCGCGTTGCTCGCTCCAGGACCCATTGTGGGCCTACCGGATTTACGACTTGAAACGAGCTACGGCTGGTTTTTAGGAATTTTTCCTATGAACATTGTGAATAAAGCGGCCATCCTTGTATTCGGATTGTTCGGTGTGATCGCGGGAAGCTTAAAATTCACCAGTCTTCCAGCTTCAATTTTTTATTCACGAGTTGTGTTTTTCGTAATGGGAGCGCTGGCCGTCTTGGGACTGTTTCACCAGACTGCAACTCTTAATGGTTACTGGCCATTGTTTGGACCAGAAGTCGCTTTTCATGCAGTGCTTGCCGTTATTGGTGGTTACTTCGGATATGCACTGAGTTCGCAAGTTCCGGAGGTCAAACGCGGCCCCTCGGATTATCGTTCACCGGTTCACTAAATATCGTCTTTAGTTAACGGGAAGAAGACAGCGCCGAGGTGATAGACCTCGGTGCCTGGATTCGCCGTCAGTTCATTCGCGATTTCGTAAATACAATCCGCCAATTTTCTCTTAGCGGATTGAGCCGCTTCTGGCGTGCAGGTCACCATCACTCCTGCAATCAAACGTTTTTGGAATTCTTCTTCTGTTGTCGCATTTCTCAATTCGAGTTGGCAGCGCTCTAAAATATCATCATGAAATTTTCGAATCAGATGAGTGGATGTCGAAGAAGTGAAGCGGATTTTCTCGTCGGACTTCTTGTATCGGCCCTTTTCAAGATTCACTAACCCAAGAGAAAGCATCTCGCGCAATGCGATCTCCACGGTTTGCGTCGATAAGCGCAAACGTCGAGCGATCGTTTCAATCTTGCCGTCATAGTTTTGCAGTGTCGTGAACTCAAGGATCGCGACGTAATACCAATTTCGTAAAATCTGCGCGGTTTCTTTGCGAGAAATCGCCCAATCATCGACCGGAGAAGTCACGACGGTTTTTTGTTTTCTCTTTGTCGGCGAAGCGCCAGCTAGAAGTTCTGGCTCGACATCTAAAACGCGAGCCAGTTTCTTAAGAAGATTGTCGGGGATCGATTTTTTGCCGCTCATGATGCGGCTTAAGAACGAGGGTGAAACTCCAACCCGCCTTGCAAGTGCGCGCAGTGAAAACCCGGGTGAGGATTTTTTCTTACGCTCAAAATATTTCTGCAAGGCGAGATGTGTTTGCAAATTACTCCACGCAAATTTCGGAATTCTCAATTCCGTATTTTTCAACCGTATCGATCACCTGCACGGAAGTCTCCCAATCTAAGTGAACGCAACCGTGAGATGGAGTTGTGAGGCTACCATAGTGAAGAGCCGTCAGTCTTGTAAAGTATACGGCGTTCGGCATTGGTGCCCCGCCGTGCGGTTTTGGATAAGAGCCTGAAACGTGGTGACGATCAGTTTTGAGTACTTGGAAGCAACCATGTGGCACGCTGTAGCCACGGCGCCATCCGGTTCCGAGCGCGGAACCTGAAATGGCTCCAGCCGGAGAAATCATTCGAACTATGCCAGCTTTCAAATCGACATGAATTTCAACCGTGTAACCGCCGGCACTTGTTTGGGAAGTGAGTCCTTCGAGCGGTCCCAATCCAGCCGCATCGGCGAGATCATCAGGAGTCGCCCATTGTAAGAGTTCCGCTTCGTCTTTCGCCTGGCTCACTCGGCATTTACGATATTCTTCGTAAGCTTGTGGGTTTTGCTCTGCGAGAGCATCGAGACTGGCTTGATCACGATCCGGGCAAGCCGCCGATTGCGCAAACGCGCCATGGCCGCAAACAATTAAGAAAGCACTTAACAACAATGAACTGGAAACATGTCCCACGGAATCCCCCCCTATATAATTTTGAATCGCTCACTTGCGCGAGCTCCCCTTCGATGTCGATTGAGTAAATCATTTTAGGCACGGCGTAAAATGATCTTTAAAAATAAAATGCGGCTTGGAAACTCTTTCATGCCGACGGGGCGAAGTCGCCCCGGATCGCATAACAAGTGTTTATAGTCTAAATTTTATCGACGCCCAGCTCTTTGAGGGATCGTTTGAGGGAGGAGACTTCGTTGTCATGCGCTTTGGATTCCATCCATCGTCCATGATGTTTCAAGCGCTCGGTCACGATCTGAAGAACCTCGAGGCGGGCTTCCGATTTATTATTGGCAGCGACCAAATGCCAAGGGCTCTTGTGAGAATGAGTTTGTTCAAACATCTCGTCAGCTGCTGCAACATAATCTTTCCACTTCGAGCGAGCTTCAACGTCGTCTTTCGTCAATTTCCATTGCTTATAGGGATCATTCAAGCGGGCTTCAAAACGTTTCAGCTGCTCTTCTCTATCAATCGCCAGAAAAATTTTGATCAAGTCGACATCGTCGTTGATCAGCATCGCTTCGAATTCTGGAATCTCGTCGTACGCTTGTTTCCAGCGCTTCTTCTCAGTGAGCTTTTCCACGCGCTCAACAAGAACGCGGCCATACCAAGAACGATCAAAAATCGCCATTGTTCCCGGGAGCGGAAGGCGCCGCCAAAATCGATAGAGGTAATGGCGTCCTTGTTCGTTGGCTGTTGGAGCCGAGATGCCGTAGACGACGCAAGATCGCGGATCGAGATCTTCGGTTAATCTTCGAATCGCACCACCTTTGCCGGCGGCATCGAAACCTTCAAACACGATAATGGCGCGTTTCTTTTGATGCCAGAGACCTTGTTGAATTCGCAGCATCTTGAGCTGAAGTGCATCCAGATCTTTTTGATAGTTTTTAGGTTCCGCTTGATCAGAAAATTTAAGGTGCTTCAAAAGCTTGGAGAGCGATGGCGTTTTCATGCGCCGAAGTAAATCGCGAAATCAAAGCAAAGTGAAGTCTTTGCGCCAGATGCAAACCAATCCAGGCGACGAATATGCCGCCCATCACGTCACTTAAGAAATGAACGTTCCTGAGTATGCGGCTGAAAGACACCAGGACAGCGAAAATAAAGACTGGAGCACGGAGGGAGCGCGAACGCATCGCTACAAGAAAGGCAAACGTAAAGACCGTCTGTGTGTGGCCAGACGGAAACGATTGGAAAAGGTGATCAAAGTTCAGCGGACGAAATACCCAATTGGCAAAATGTGTATCAGCATCGGGGCGGTTGCGGCCGATGAAGACTTTTAATATGACGACAAGAATTCCTGTGATGCAGAAAGTGAAAAAGGCGAAGCTAAAAAACTGTGACCAATCACGAATTTTGTTTTTTATATCGAGCTCGTCAAAATAAGAAATGGCCATCGAGAGAAGCAGGCTGATTGTTAGACTTCCGACAATATAGCTAACCGCCTTTCCAAGCTCAGATAAATCCCTTACCGTGTAGTACAAATGATTGTGTGGCACTGCTTCGAAAAAATTTGAGATCGCGCAATCGAATGGCAAACTCAAGATGACCAGCGAAAGTAAAAACAACGAGATGACATTGTTACGTCGCATAGGGAAATTATCGGCCGTCATTGGGCCTGACACAAATCAGCGTTTCGTCAGGATCTTTGGCGCTTGCGGAGTTTTGATTGTTTGGCGTCTTATTCTTAGTTGTTTGCTAGGACTCGGTGATGATGAAGGCTATTACTGGGATTGGAGTCAGCATTTATCTTGGAGTTACTATGATCATCCTCCTCTCGTGGGATGGTTGATCGCTTTGTCGCAAGCCATTTTCCCAAAGGCGGAATGGTCCGTGCGCTTGCCGTTCATAATTCTTGATCTGCTGACCGGTTGGATGTTTTACCGGCTCGCCCGAAGTCGAGGCTCAACGACACCATTCTTGTCGGTGGCAGTATTAGTGGTATTGATTCCGCTTTATAGTTTGGGCGGCTTCATGGCGTTTCCGGATATTCCGATGCTTGCCGCGTGGGTCGTGGCTCTCCTGATGGCAAGTGAACTGGAGCAACAACCGGAAGCTCTTTCGAAGTGGCTGCTCCTGGGGCTTGCTTGCGGTCTTGCGATCTTAAGTAAACTAACGGGATTGATATTGCTTGCCTGTGTTGGTATTTGGGCATTGGTCACACCGCAGGTTCGACGCGAGTTTTTGCGCCCGCGTTTGTGGCTAGGATTCTTACTCACATGTTTGCTGGTCACGCCGATTGTTATTTGGAATCTGCAACATGATTTTCCGACGATTCGGTTCCAGTTATGGGAGAGACATCAGGGACCTTGGAACCTCGAGAGAGGGTTGACGTTTTTCTTGGCCCAGCTGCTTTTGTTATCGCCTTATATTTGGTTTTCTGTTTTCAAAGCACTGAAAGAAGAAAACCGTTGGCTCTTGTCGTTTTCAATTCTGCCATTATTGATTTTTTATTTTCAGCCATTGCGGTCGAACTTTTTACCGCATTGGACCGCCCCGGCTTATCTCGCACCATTGGCGGTGATTTCTTGGCAATGGAATAAAAGCTTGAAGCTGAATCTAGCGTATCTCGTGGTCGTGAATTTTTTATTTCTCTTACTTTGCAGTTTTCCTGTGATGCCTTGGTTGGCAACTCGGGTGAACGTCGCCGATTGGAATCCACGCTTTGATTTTACCAATGATTTTTATGGCTGGGATAAGGCGGGAGCCGATGTTGCCAAACTCGCCGCACAAATTCAGCGTGACGAGGGAGAGTCGCCATTGCTTCTCGCATCTCGTTATCAAATTGCCGGCAATCTCGCATTTTATTCTGATCTCGAAGCAACGGCCTATGGCGATCGGGCGAATGCCTATCGATTTTTTTCAAATTCGCTCTATGCACATCCAATTGCGAAGAGAACGATCCTATTTGTTGCTGACAATCGATATTCGAGTGGTCCGGAACAAATCGGCGTTCTAAAAAATTGTACGAAACTCGAAGATCGCTCGATTGAGCGCTGGGGTTTTCTTGCTCGGACGTTTTCAATCTGGCGTTGCGCCAGTAGTGAAAATTAGGAAACACAAGGATTCCGTCTTGCCTCCATGATCCAACTCTGCCAGATTCGAACGAATTTTAAATTAAGGCATGGGGATTTGGGAAAACTAGGGGTTTTGACCATTGTGATGGCTTTGGGCATTTCGTCGCTGGCATTTGCGAGGACGAAAGATCCTATTGACCAAGCGCCGCCACAAATTTTGGCGACGAATGGCCTCGAAGTCTTTCAATCGCCAGACTCTGATCGCCGCATGGTGTACGACTTCACGCCATCGAAAAACGGCAAGCCGGTTATGGTTTTTCTGCATGGTCTTGGCGACAATCTCTTTAAGCTGCAAGCACTCGAAAATTTAGCGATCGAAGCTGGCTACGGTGTATTGCGAGTCGATTTGCACTTGCATGGCGAAACTTTGAAAGAGTATCTACGGCACAACAGAGAACTGCCGCATCATTTGGATTACGCCGAAAATACCAGAGATATTGCTGATCTTATTAAGTATAAAAACCTTCGCGACATTATCATCATCGGCCATAGTTATGGCGGAGGTATCGCGTTTGATTTGGCTCGGTACCTTGTTCAGACGGCGCCAGAAATTAATATTGAGAGTGTTCATCCGCTGGCACCTTATGTTCAACGCATCGATAAGTTTCTAAAGTCCTACTTCGCATCGCCACGCTTTATGATTTCGCAAACGAGCGAAATGATGAAAGCCGGAACCGGCGGCATGATGAGCAGCTTCATCGATAACATCATGCAGCCGATGGCGAGCATGATGGCGGCGATGTTCAGTGGCGTTCGCATGATGCAGGCACATGTTGAAGACATGATCGGGTGGGATGCCGTCAACGATCTTGTCATGGATCCAGTTTTGGAAAATTGCATGCGAGTGTCGTATGAGAGTTATTTTCTGATGAATATGAACAAAAGGCGCTTCCAGCTAACTGACGAAGAAAAGTATGAACTGGACGTTCAGGTGGAAGCTGCGATTCGCGTGACCAAGGGAATTCGCGGTTATGATCTGCTCGACCCAACGATCAGCTTGCCGCCGTCGATGCCGCCGATTGATGTCATTGGTGGAGTTCATGATAGTTTGGTTGTGCCAGATCAGCTGCGCGAGTTCGCGCAACGACTTCGTGGCGCAAAATTGCAATCGACCCTGACATTCATGGAAGGGGTGAACGCGGATCATTTATTTCCGCGTCGAATGGCGAAACTGCTATTTTCAAAAATTGTCGAATTCAACGATAAGCATGGACGTAAACGTCAGCCGACTGCTGCTTGCGAAAGATCGCTCACAGAGCCGGCTCGCTGAATTAGTGGCCGATCAACGCACTTCCGCCTGTTAAACTCAATTGATTTACAATTAGCGCTTGTGCCGCAGGTGAAGTCGCTTGCGAACCGCCGGTCATTTGTACTGTCGCACTCGGAGCGTAAAGTGCTCCACCAAGTGACCATCCTGTCGAGCCTGTAAAACTTGCGGCACTCGTGTTGCCACGAGCCTGAAATATGGTGATGCCTTTGTACGCGCCGCTCGAAGGGGCTGTGAAGTTGACGGAACTATTGCCGGTAAAGCTGACGCCGCCACCTTTAATATAGATAAGAACATTGCTTCCGGTAACCGTGGCGCCGCCGGTGACTTGTAAGCCATTCTCTAAAATGTAGATGCCCGGTTTTAATGTCACATGTGATTGTCCGGTGATCGAGATGGCGTTGTAAACTCCTGGCGACAGACTCACAGATCCACCAGATAAATTGGTGTAACCGAATTGATTTAGTCCGCTAGTGCTCGGAGCCGCCAATGCTGCAAGCGGATCCGCTACGGCACTCGCGTGCAATTGCACAGTCGCTTGTACGCGCGCATTTCCAGTTGTTTGTTGGCCACCATGCACAGAGAGAACTGCTGCCGAAATAAACGCGTTACCGGTTAACGTAACCGCGTGTGCGGAATCGGAGTTAACCGAAATGTTTCCGCGTGTTTCTAAATCACCACGGCCCGTCAGGGAAAGACTGCCTGAAGCGTGCGAGTTGAGTACGACGATATCGCCATCGTTAAAGGTCGGAGCCGGAGTTGGCGTCGGAGACGGAACCGGCGTCGGTGTCGGAGTTGGAGTTGGAGTTGGACAAGGTGATGGACCTGGCGAAGGCGAAGGAGTCGGTGAAGGTGATGGACCTGGTGAAGGTGATGGAGTCGGAGTTGGGGTTGGCGTTGGACTTGGATCTGGTGATGGAGTTGGCGTAGGTGATGGCGACGGAGATGGATTGCTTCCGATCACATCAATATTAGATGTGACGGTAAAAACCGAACCACCAAGATTAACGGTCGTCGTAACGGTGTACGTGCCAGAAGCTGAATAAGTGTATTGAACATTCAAACCATCTGTTGAGCCACCGTCGCCGAAATCCCAATGAGCTGTATCGACAGAGTTCGTCATGCAATTTGGAACCGTGATAGAGGCCGAAATCGGCTGGCCAACCGTCGCATTGCTTGGAGTATTGACCATCAAACCAGAAATACAAAGATAACCTTCATTATAGGCAACGACCGCAATGTCTTGCGTGAGTGTCATTTGGGTGCCAAGCGAATCCGTGAAAGACACGCTCACCGTTGAAGTTCCAACATTATAATAGATATGGCTCATCGGACCCACGCCGGATTCGGTTGGCGAACCATCGCCGTAATCCCAAGTCGCGTTCGTAACTGATACACCCGACGGAATATTCAATGAAACCGAGATAGGTACGGAGACCAAGGCAAACTGAGGCGAAGAAAGTGATATCCCATCTACTACGGAACTCGCTTTCGCTACTGAAGTAATGCTCATCGAGGCAAGCGATGTTGAGTCAGACCCGCCTGATCCTTGGCATCCAACGAGTAGCGCAAACATTAATATAAGACATAGTTTCATGGGAGATCCTCCGGATCTTTTGCTTCAACTAGGATCTGTCCGGACTGCAGTTTTTGGAATCGAATCTCACGCACTGATTCAAATAAGAATGCTGAGACGTCAGAAACTTCGACGAAAAAAAGAACTTTCGGAAAGTTGCAGAAAACAAGTCAGGAAGCTAACAGCTCGAGCGTCTTATTTTGAGATTCGCGTGCGGGAGGGGTAAAAGGCCCCGCCCGAGTGGTACATTCTTCGCATTCCTATTAAACAGGAATGATTTGGAATATCTTTC
>Ga0105239_10006967_pt1 | contig 13022 bp, 11 predicted proteins | sample KBSC44metaG_FD_92761 | JGI IMG/M metagenome (GOLD analysis project Ga0105239, IMG submission 92761) | Corn rhizosphere microbial communities from Kellogg Biological Station, Michigan, USA - KBS C4-4 metaG | ecosystem: Host-associated > Plants > Roots > Rhizosphere > Soil | place: Michigan, USA...
ACTGACGGCGGTAAGACCTGGAAGGCCGCCGTACTCAAAGGGGTCGCCTACAAGATGGCGCACACCCAGTTTGGCTACGAGTGGAATTGGGACGGGAAAGAGTGTGAGCTGATGTCGCGCTGTACCGACGAATGGGGCACTGTCCAACCCACGCTGGCCCAGATCGCCAAGTACTGGAACGAGCCTCTCACCAAAGACTTCCGTGTGAGGGGCAACAATAACGCGGTTCATCCCTGGAAGATCGCGAGTGATGGGAGCGTGACGAATGGCCTCGCATAATCTATTATTCGCAGTATTGATTCTGGGAGTATCCGCGTGGGCTGAAGGGCCCACCTATAAGATCGGCAGACCCCCTACTGCGGAAGAAATAAGAGCCCAGGATATCTCGATCAATCCCGTCACTGGCAAGGAACTCCCGCCGGGACACGGCACTGCTGCGGAGGGGGCGAAGCTCTTTGTCACCAAGGCTTGTGCGGCATGCCATGGGGCTAACGGATATGGGGGGCGCGCTCCCACACTGATCGTTCCCAAGGGCTACCCGACCAAGACCGGCAAGGGGCCGGAGAGGATTCCGAACATTATGCCGGGCATGGAGATGGGAATTGAGTCGCCAGGACTCATGGCGGCTCACGCGCCCTATGCCCCGGTGCTGTGGGACTTCATCAACCGCGGCATGCCCCTCAACAAGGAAGGTTCTCTGACCCCCGACGAGGTATACTCCATCACTGCGTTCCTTCTCTGGAAAGCCGACGTGATCAAGGAAGACGAGGTCATGGACCAAAATACTCTCCCGAAAGTCAAAATGCCACATCTTGATTTAGCGACTGAGACGCCGATCTGGAAGAAGGGTCCACGGCTTGCGAACTACCCATAAAGCTTGGGCATTTCGCCAGAATTTGAGCGCGTCGCTGGAAGGCCGCGTGAATACAGCTGCTCGCTTTTCGAATAGAAGGGTGCCCGGCTTACTTTGAAACGACGACTGCGACGATGGTGTCCCTGGGTATCACAAGCGGTCCGGCTTGGCGTATAAGCTTCGGTTGATTGAGAAACGTGACTTGCAGGGTGAAGCCGTTCATGCTCCAAAAGTATCTACTCTGCTGAGGGTTGATGACAGGCGTATCCGGGTTCGTGCCTTCGGCAATCGGTTCGTCGTCAATCCTCGTAGGCCGGCCCAATTTTTCGAGGACGGTTTTTCTGGTATCCCGCAGCGTCACATCCTTGACTATATTTCCGGCGTAGGCAACGAAGTTCGGGTAATCGGTATCCGGGAAAATCCTTATTTCAGTCAGTTTGCCGCCGGTGAAAGTCCCGACAATGCCGGCGGAGTCATACCATTGATCGACACTCGTGTTCGACATTCCTGCATGACCCATGTGCCCGTCGTTTTCGGGCACAACCGTTTCCGTGGGCTTCCCTAATACCTTCTGGACTTCGGCGGAAGTCGCCCCCAGGTGGATGGGCAAGCCATACGACGACTGTGCGCGGACGAAACTGGACAGAAACAGTGCCAGAGCGATTCCTAACGGGCTGGCTTTCATGTCGCTATCCATACTATCCAATTCGTTTGTTCTCCGGCGGGATCACACTACGAGCGGCCGGAGCGGAGGATAAGCCCCTGCCGGGGAGCAAGCTAAGCGCCGACTCAAGATTAAGCGTGCGGAAGATCGTGACGGCATCCGCATCTATGGCGGGCGCAGCATACGTCGACGCAACTACATGGCCGGTGCGGCAGGGCAGCCGATCACGTTACTTATCTGGCGATGGGGGCCAGCCCCGCGGGAACCTAAGTGCCGTCGAGTGCAATCGCGAATGCGACTCCTAAAACCCACAGCGAGCACAAGATCGCAGCCGTAACCAAGAACGTCTTGATTCCACTGACTCCATCATTAGTTGACGGTGATGACACCGCATCCGAGGGCCGCGATGGGATCGGAGAAGTGCTTTGGGCCTGCATTCACCGAGAAGATCGGCTTGAGGCGGCCGTTTCTATAGAGGCCTCTGAGCCTGAGGCGAACGCGAAATTAGCCCTTCGCCGTGGGAATTTGGTATCTCTCCGATTTTGCTTTCCCGTAATCGACGAAGGGCCATGTCGTCGTCCTAGAGTTCCCAATATGGGCGGGAGTTGTAATAAGTGTGGACTTGAGAACCCCAAGCCCGGTCTGCCATGTCGGGCCAATTGTCCTTATCGAAGCCGGGCGCCTTCTCTAGCGTGGCTCGATCGATATTAAGAATGAACACCTTGCGATCTTCATCGAGAGAAAGGCGACTCCACGGAATCGCGAACAGTTTATCTCCCAATCCAAGGAATCCACCGAACGACAACACGGCATAAGCAACCCGGCCAGTGGGCGTATCGATCATGATGTCATCGATTTTGCCAAGATCCTCGCCGGCTTGATTCACAACTTTGTCGCCGTTGAGCGTGGACGCACTCATTACTCTGCGGTAGGTCTTCCGAGATTCTGTAAGGGTTGATGAATTCTTCATAACGTGTTTCCTTTCGTTCCGGGCTCTTGGCGGCGATCGGAGGTAGGTCGTTTCTCTCGCTTCTTTTCCAAACACCGCCATTGCTTAGATGAAATTGATTGACTTCTTGTGTCGCGGAAGCTTGGGAAGCGCGCCGCTCAACCCTAGCTTCACTGAGGCTCCGTTGGAGCGCATCCATCTAGTCTCGCCGCGCTTTCCCGGCAGCTGGGCGTCACGACTCCCGATCCGTATCGCTATCTCCCCCGCGGGTTTGCGCGGACGGAGGGCTGCTAAATGGGACCTGTGGACGACGAAACGTCAAGAAATTTGTCTGTGAGTGGTTGATTGCGCATCCCTGAGAGGGCTGGCGTCGAGCGGTTGTGACTAACGGATTAGCGATTCGGTCCAGGGAGGCGGACTAACGCGGATTCCGGTCATCTGGAACCATAGGCTTGCCCAACGATTCGATCCTGCCTGCGGTCCTACCCCCATAAGTCACGGGAAACTCGCTGGCGTGTGGCTCAAAGGCTGGGGGAAGCCTGATCCGATAGCATCAAGTTTTGGCAGCTTGACGTACAATAATTGATGACCCTGGGGCCCAACATGGGAATTCCGGTCCCATCGTCCGGGGGGTGTCGAGCGTATGAAAAGGCCTCGGATATCGGCGGCGTTTTTTTGCTACACCTGTGCACTGGGTGTTCTGCAGATTGGTTCGGCTCCCTTCGCTCAAGGTGCCGCAGTGGACTTTCAGCGGCAAATTCGCCCTATTCTTTCGGATAACTGTCTGCGGTGCCACGGACCGGACGAGTCATCGCGGATGGTGGGCCTCCGCCTGGATACCAAAGAAGGCATCTTCTCTCAACGCCCCAACGGGATTCCAGTCGTTCCGGGAAAAGCTCAGGAGAGCCTGCTGTACAAAAGAATTTCGGATCCAGACCCGAGACGGCGGATGCCGCCCCTCGCGGCTCATAAGGAATTGACCGACGCGCAAAAAGCTTTGCTTCGGCAGTGGATTGAGGAAGGCGCCGAATGGAAGCAGCATTGGGCGTTTACGCCGCCGACCCGTCCGCAGCTTCCAACCGTCAGAAATGAGGCTTGGGCGCGAAATCCCATCGACCGCTTTGTGCTGGCCAAACTCGAAGCGAATGGCCTGCAGCCATCTGCCGAGGCGAATAAGAGGGAGTTGATCCGCCGTGTGACCTTGGATTTGACCGGGTTGCCGCCCACCGTCGAAGAGGTCGAGTCTTTTGTCAATGATAAGGCGGATAACGCCTACCTGAAACTGGTTGATCGCCTGCTGGCTTCCGTGCACTTTGGCGAACATCGCGCGCATTATTGGCTGGACGCCGCTCGCTATGCCGATACCAACGGTTTTCACTACGACAACTATCGCGAGATGTGGCCCTATCGCGATTGGGTGATTCAGGCGTTTAACCGTAATCTTTCCTTCGATAAGTTCATCATCGAACAGCTCGCAGGGGATCTCCTGCCAAATCCCACCCTCGACCAGTTGATCGCCAGCGGCTTCAATCGCAACCATTCGACGACCAGTGAAAATGGCGTCATCGAAGAAGAAATGGCTGTGATGTACGTCAAGGACCGTGCCGATACCACGGCCGCCGTGTTTCTGGCGCTCACCGGCGCTTGCGCGACTTGCCACGATCATAAGTTCGATCCGATCTCGCAAAAGGACCATTACGCCCTGGAGGCGTTCTTCAACAACACTACCCAGAGAGTCATGGATTACAATCGGCCGGACCAGCCGCCGATGGTGATCGTTCCGCAGCCCGAAGACCGCCAGCGCTGGAGCGACTTACATCAACGGCGCAAGGATCTGGACGCGCGCCTTAGCGCCCTTCGGCAAGCTCCGAACCCTGCCTTCGATCAGTGGCTCAACGCAAGCTCTGCGCTGCCTGCGACGCCGCTCGAATCGCCGGCAGAAGTATTTCGGCTCTCGGTGGATGGCACGGCTCGGGTGACGCTGAAAGGCGCGGCGCAAGACGTTAAGCTCGAACCGGGCATCACGCTTGGCGAGGACCCTTGGCTGGGGCCGCGCGCGTTGAAATTCGATGGGAAATCTACGCTGAAGCTGCCGAACGTGGACTCCTTCACGGGTCGCGAGCCCTTCTCCGTCAGTGCTTGGATTTACGTCCCGAAGATCAAGTACCATCCGGGCCTGACCGGAGATGGAAGTCATTCGACTATTGCCAGCCAACTCACGCGAGTTTCCACCGCTGGTCCGAACGGTGCGCCAGCAGGTACGCGGCGCGGCTGGACGATGTATCTCGACCAGGGAGTGCCGGGCATGGAGTTGTTCGGCGACGAAGGCAAAGCCATACGGGCCCAGGCGTTGCAGAATGCGCCGATCAAGGAGAAAGTCTGGACCCATCTGACATTCACTTACGATGGCAGCGGTAAGGAAACCGGTCTAGCTCTGCATGTGAACGGCAGTTCGGTCCCCACCGAGCGCGGCGCCTATGGAATTCAGTACCTGCATGTCGTCAATACGCTGCCCGGGACTGCAAAGACAGATGCGCCTCTACTCATGGCAAGCGACGGCGACCAAGGGCTGTTTGAGGGCTCCATCGCAGAGTTTGAAGTCCGAAGTCGCGCCATTTCCGCCGAGGAAGCGCGGCTGGTAGCAGCCTGGCCGCAGATTGTGGATGCACGCAAGGTAAAGGTCTCTGAGCAATCCGCTGCTCAGAAACAGTCGCTGCGGTTGTATTTTTCGAATCACGCAGACGCTGCGTATCGCGATGTTCTTCGTGAGCTGGCGAGCGTGGATGCTGAACTCAAGGCGATTGAGAATCGGTCGGAAACTGCCCTGATTATGGAGGACCGCGCGGATGCCAAGCCCACGGCCAACCTGCTCTTTCGCGGTTTGTATGATCAGCCGCGCGAGGCCGTGAGCGCCAACGTGCCTTCCGTGCTGCCGCCGATGCCGTCGTCTTTGCCGCGCAACCGCCTGGGATTGGCCGAGTGGATGGTGGAGCCCTCCAACCCGCTGACGGCGCGAGTGGCCGTCAACCGGTTCTGGCAGCAGATTTTCGGTGTGGGAATCGTCAAGACCACGGAAGACTTTGGTTCGCAGGGCGAGACGCCTTCCCATCCGGAACTGCTCGATTGGCTGGCCGTCGAGTTTCGGGAGTCAGGCTGGGATGTCAAGAATTTGCTTCGACTGATGGTGACGTCTGCCACTTATCGTCAATCGTCTGTCCAGTCCAAAGACCAGAAGGATCCAGAGAACCGCTTGCTCGCCCGCGGCCCTCGCTTCCGGATGGATGCGGAGATGGTCCGGGATGTGGCGCTGGCGGCGAGCGGCCTGCTGGTCTCGCGAGTCGGCGGGCCTCCGGCGAAGCCTTACCAGCCCAGCGGCGTCTGGGAGGCCACTTCGATGAAGGAGAGCAACACGAAGAACTATGTGCAGGACAAAGGTGACAATTTGTACCGGCGGAGCGTGTACACGCTGTGGAAGCGTAGCGCTCCTCCAGCTTCGTTAGAAACATTCGACGCCCCGACGCGGGAAACCTACATTGTCCGGCGGGAGCGGACCGATACGCCGCTGCAAGCTTTGGTGGGCTTGAATGATCCGCAGTTTGTCGAGGCCGCGCGAAATCTGGCGGAACATGCCATGCATTCCAACCAGGCCCTGGATGACCAGGTCGACTACATGACCTCCCGCTTGATCGCCCGAAAGTTTGGACCCAAGGAAAAGGAAGTTGTCGCACGTTCCTATGCGGATTTTCTCAACTACTACCAATCGCATAAGGCCGACGCGAGCAAACTCCTGACGGTAGGGGAATCCAAGGCGGATGCGACCCTTCCGGTGGATAAGTTCGCAGCGCTCACGGTGCTGGCGAATGAGCTGTTCAATCTCGACGAGGTACTGAACAAGTGATGTCGCGCGAATACGAAGGAACCAAGATGCACTTGCTCCGCGAGATGGCGCTCCGCGAGACGCGGCGGCATTTCTTCGCGCGCGGTGCGCGCGGGCTGGGTGTGGCTGCGCTAGCGACCATGCTGGGGGAAGAACTCCGGGGAGACGCATCCGCGGTGGGCGGGCTGCCTGGGCTTCCCCATTTTGCGCCCAAGGCCAAGCGCGCGATTTACATGCACATGCTCGGCGGGCCTCCCCAGATGGACCTTTTCGATTACAAGCCCGTCATGACGGAGTGGTACAACAAGGACCTTCCCGGTTCCGTCCGCCAGGGCCAGCGCCTGACTACGATGTCCGCGGGTCAGGACCGGTTTCCCATTGCTCCGTCAATCTACAAGTTCGCGCAGCACGGCCAAAACGGAACCTGGATTTCGGAGTTGTTGCCCTACACGGCCAAGATGGTGGATGAGATTGCGATCCTGCGTTCGCTTCACACCGAGGCCATCAATCACGAGCCAGCGATTACCTTCATCCAGACAGGATTTATGATTGGCGGCAGGCCGTGTATTGGTTCATGGCTAGCCTATGGACTGGGTAGCGAGAGCCAAAATTTGCCGGCGTTCGTGGTGATGAACGCCAGCCACAGCGATCCCAAGGCTCCGACGCAGGCCATGTCGGCGCGCATGTGGAGCGCGGGCTTCTTATCCTCGAAATATAGCGGCGTCTCTCTGCGTACCGGAGGCGACCCGGTTCTCTACATCAACAATCCGGAAGGTCTGCCCGCGGATATCCGCCGCAAAATGCTCGATGGCCTGCGTGACTTGAATCAGCAGGAATACGAACAAGTCGCGGACCCGGAAACCATGTCGCGTATCGCGCAGTATGAGATGGCGTACCGCATGCAAAGTTCCGTGCCGGAGCTGACCGACATCTCGAAGGAGCCGGAGCACACTTTCGAAATGTACGGCGAGGAAGCGCGCCAGAAGGGCACCTTCGCAAATTGCTGCCTGATGAGCCGGCGGCTTCTGGAACGTGGCGTGCGATTTGTGCAGATCTATCACAACGGTTGGGATTTTCATGCGAATCTCCCCCGATCTCTGCCGAACCAGACTAAGGATGTAGATCAGAGCGCGTGGGCTCTCTTAAAGGATCTTAAGCAGAGAGGGATGTTGGATGACACTCTGCTGGTCTGGGGCGGGGAATTCGGCCGGACGATCTACTCCCAGGGCAAGCTTTCGCCCACCGATTACGGCCGCGACCATCATCCGCGCTGTTTCACTTTCTGGATGGCCGGAGGCGGTGTCAAAGGCGGCGTAGTACATGGGGAAACGGACGAGTTTTCTTACAACATCGTCAAGGACCCGGTTCACGTACGCGACTTTCAAGCTACGCTTCTGCACCTGTTTGGCATCGATCATGAAAGATTCAGCTATAAGGTCCAGGGCCTGGACATGAAGCTGACGGGAGTAGAAAAAGCGACGGTCGTAAGGGCCGTCCTCGCCTAGCAGGATGCTGAAGTGCACGATTCTGAACAGCTCCCTCTCTGAACTATTCCAAAAGGTGGGAGAAGGCCGCAGTTGAATCAGGTAAGCGCTCGCCCGCTGCCCTCGCGGCGGTCGCCTCACCCCTCGGTATCGCAAGAGAGTAGCCCAAGCAGCGCAACTTGTGATCGCCGCGCCGGGGGAAAATCAGATCCAAAATTCTCAGAACACAGGTGTTTAGCTGAGAGTTTCCAAGCAGGGATCTTGGTAGGTTCATCTAGGAGGGCGCACATGGCCGTTTCTAAGTGGCTACGCAAGGGACATGTGGGTCCAGATCGCCGAAGCGATCCCCGTACTATTTGTACCGGAGAGACGGTCATCGATGTTCTGAGTCCCCGGCCGCAACCTGCCGTGAAGGCCCGTATTCTTGATGTGGGGACGTCAAGCGTGAAGCTCAGCGTTCCATACTTTGTGTCTCCCGGTTCGCTTGTCCGTATCCACCTGACCGAGTGCGTAGCAGACGCTGAAGTCAGGCACTGCACTTGCGAGGATTCCGAATACCACCTCGGCGTCACCGTGGTCGAGATTGTACCGAAGAACCCAACCAGCGCGTAGGCAACGTTCCCGATCGCGACACGGGAGCGGCTGTCCGACTCGCAGCCAATGACATCTGCCCAACAGAAGGTGGTGGCTGAAAGACACTTGCAGGCACGCCACCAAATCGTCGTTCTCTTCGACTGAATTCCTTGAGGGCTTCGTCAAGGTCCGCTTCGTTAAAATCCGGCCACATTCGATCCGTAAACAGGAGTTCGGCATAGGCGGACTCCCACAGCAGGAAATCCGAGAGACGCTTTTCACCGCCAGCGCGAATCAGGAGGTCGACATCTCCGCTCTGCGCGGACAAGGCCTGTGTCAGCAAAGGTCGGAGCAATTCCGCCGAAGTCGAAACTTCACTGGTGAGAGCGGCCGTCGCGCCGGCCACTGCGCGCGTAATGGCGTCGCGCGACGAGTAGTCGATCGCTACGCACAGTTGGAGACGGCGCCCTGACTTGGTTGCGCGTTCGGCCGTTTCGATTTCGCGAAGCACCACCTTTGGCAAGCGATCGCGCCGGCCAATAACCCGGAGCCGTACGCCGTGCTGGCGAAGGCGTCCGGTTTCCAAGCGCAGGAAAGTCCGTAAAAGCCGAAAGATGCTATCCACCTCTGAGGATGGCCGACGCCAGTTATCGGATGAAAACGCGTAGAGCGTAAGACGGCTTATACCCACATCGGGTGCGCGCTCCACAACGCGGCGCACCGCGGCCACTCCGGCGCGATGGCCGGCCACGCGAGGCAGCCCGCGCTGCTTTGCCCAGCGACCGTTTCCATCCATGATGATGGCGACATGTAAGCCGTGTTGTTTGTCAGCTTGCATATTAATTTCCTGGGACCGCGGGATAGTCCGGCCGTGCCTGGGCGCCTGTCATTGGCACGGGACTGTACCAGTCGATTCCGCGGGTGAAGTACATGGCAGCCGCCACTGCTACGAAGCTGGCAATCGCGCCGACCAGCAAGGCGTTGTCTTCGAGCCGCAACATGAGATAGATCAGGACGTATAGAAAAGTAAAAGTCACCAAAGCCCTGATCCCCTGACTACGGCTTGCGAATACCCATCCCGCATTGGCCGAAAGCAGGATTACCGTTGCAGCACCGGCAACCAGGAAGCCAAAGTCGAATCCGATTCTCTCGGCGAAGGATAGCAAGAGCAGATAGAAGATGATTTGTGCAGTTCCAACCAAGATGTACTGTGCCGGGTGAACCCGTTTGCCCGTCGTGACCTCAAATATGAAAAAGGAGAGGAAAATCAGTCCTAGAAAGAGGAGCACGTACTTGAGGCTTCGGTTGACTGACTGGTAGGGATCTGCAACCTCAATAAATGAAACCCCCAGAGCAGTTGTATCGAGCCCGCCAATCGAGTCGATCGGTCCTTCAGCTCGCGTGCCTCTGGCAATAAAGGGAACTGTCCACTCAGCGGTGAAACCATTACTGGACACGGACCTGCTAATCGGCAGAAATCCTCCATCAAATCCTGGGCTCGGCCAGTCCCCCTTCGCTGCCAACTGGGTGGCCTTGCCATAGGCCAGTAATGCAATGCGTTGAGCGCCTGAGAATCGCAGTACCGATGCCACTGCGAATTGCGCATTCGGTTTCGCAATATTTCCAGCCTTCGCGCCGAGGAGGGTCAGCTTGATGCGCTGGTTCTGATCTTCGCCAATGGAGATGTTCTGTCCGACTTCCGCTGGGATGAGTGTCGAAGTCTTTTCTGCCATGGTCAACATGGCGTCCGCCAGAGCGCCTCGCGCATCGCTCACTCCGACCACGATCTCGGCCCGGCTCCAGTCGAGTTCGGCGCCCTGAGGTGCCGCTCCGGGGACCCCGGTAAGATCGAATGCCGAATCTAGGTTCAAGTCCGCCTGGAACACGGGAACCTTGAATAGCGAACGGTGCCTCTCTTCCGTTACGGTTCTAACCGCGCCCGACGCTCGCGCTGGAAACACAACATAGATGCCGTGCCTGGCGACGTCGTGCTCAAATTGCGGTGGAATATTGTAGGGGATTGCAAGCGTTGGTCCCAGAAAGGTCTGCTGACCGCCTACATGACGGCTGATTTCCTTGACGACTTCCGCCGCTCGCTTGGTCCTGTCTTCCACCAGACCTCCAACATAGAGCGCGGGAATGGTCACCAGCAGCGCCAGGGCGCAGACCACGATGAGTTTCACGCCCATTGATCTTGACCTGGTTTGAAAACTCGATTGCAAAATTGACTCGCCCACTGAATTCCTCCGTGTCCAGTACTTCACTTTGCACTGCAAAGTGAATATCCCAAAAAAATCAGGCCTTGGATGCAGCAAGGCCTCGCAATAACGGGGATGCAGCTTTGTCCGAAGCTCCCTGCGCTGCATCACGAACCACCTGCTCCAATGTCGAGAGGTATTCGAGATATCGCGCCCGTCCGGCAGATGTGATGCGGCATACGGTCTGGGACCGATTCTGGTCATGCCCCTTTACGATTTCCACCATCTTTCCTCTCTCAAGCACCCGCAGATGCCGGCTGAGGTTGCCATCCGTTAGCGCACAGAGTTGCTTAAGGTCATTAAAAGTCAATCCCTTGGGATTGCCGATCAAAGAAGTCATTACACTGAGTCGCGCTCGCTCGTGAATCACTCGGTTCAGGCCTTCATAGGCGAAACGCCCTTCGCTTGATTTCTTAGCTTTCATGGCGGCCCTCCGAAGCGCTAAAGAACAAGATCCCGGCGGCCAGGAATTGCCCCGTGCCGAACACGACTCCCATGGTCCAGGGAGAAAATGCCCGGCTATCGCCGAGCGCGAGGCACGTCAGTCCCGTAAGCAGATACCACATGCCTGCTGCGACCATGGCCCGTGGCAGGAAACGGCACGACGAAAATATGCCCAGACTAAAGATGATCTGCCACAGCCCCGGAAGCATCCACAATGCCGAGGGAGCGGACTGCACTAGCACAAGTGTAAGGAGCGATCCGGCGCCGGCCGCCGGCAAAAATTGCTCGACCGCCATGTAGATCATTTCATTCGCGATGCCAGAATGCATCCGGTGTGCGCGGGTGACGGTTTGCACGCCGATTAGGGCAGCGGACACAATGGCCGTCACGATCCAGACAGAGAGATAAGAAGCGATTTGATTCTGCGGATCCGGCAGCCACCGGGCCTGCGCCGCGGCAGCCGCGATCGCGAAAATACCGGTGGCAGCCAGAGTCGCTGGACCGTAGCCACGAAATTCCGTGCTGCGGGCGATCTGCTGGCGTATACTGCTGATATCTCCGAGCGCCCGATTCAAGTCATTCATGCCGGTTACTTTGTACTGCAAAGTCCTTTACATAGAAAAGTAACCCACCGGGAAACCTTTGTCAAGAGCGAAAAGCACCCAAACGCTCCCACCCCATGTGTGATTGGCAGATAATGATGCTATGCCGCAGTACAAATTTCGCGTCAACGGAGGCCCGGTCACGGTCGATTCCTGGGATCCGGAACAGCCTCTTCTCTACGTTCTCCGCAATACGCTCGCGCTGCACGGCGCAAAGTTCGGTTGCGGGCTCGGCCAGTGCGGCGCCTGCACCGTGCTGGTCGACGGCAAGGCCGTGCGCTCATGCGTCACGCCCATCAAACAGCTCGCGGGCCGCTCTGTCACGACTCTCGAAGGCCTGGGAACACCGGAAAAACCCAGCGCCCTCCAAGCCGCTTTCATCGCCGAGCAGGCCGCGCAGTGCGGCTATTGCACCAACGGCATGATCATGTCCGCGAGCGCCGTTCTCACCCAGACGCCACATCCTACTGTGGAACAAGTCAAACAGGGACTCGCCGGCAATCTCTGCCGCTGCGGAACGCACACTCGAATCCTGAGCGCGGTGATGCGCGCCGCGAAGGTTTAGAAGGTCATGGCCATGGAGATGACTTCTCTATCCCGCCGCGGAATCCTGAAAATGGCCGCAGGCGCGCTGGTTGTGCGCTTCGCACTGGGACAGTCCAGCAGCGATGCATCTAAACCTCTGAATCCTGCCGACGTGGATAGCTTCATCGCCGTCCACGCCGATGGATCGGTCACCATCTACACCAGCAAAGTGGATGTCGGCACTGGACTCGCCACCGCTTATCGCCAGACCGCGGCCGAAGAACTCGGTATACCGGTCGAGCGCTTCACCGTGATCGAAGGCGATACCGCGCTTACACCGGATCACGGCGGAACCGGCGGAAGTTCCGGCATTCCCCGCGGCGCGGCCGATATCCGCCGCGCGGCAGCCACCGCGCGCCAGGCGCTGATCGATCTGGGGGCGAAGCAACTGAACCAGCCCGCAACGCAGCTTACCATCACCGGCGGAGATGTCATTCACTCGAACGGACAGCGAGTCACCGTAGCGTCGCTGGTCGCAGGAAAACGTCTGGGGGTCAAGGTAAACGCCAGCGCGCCGCTAAAGAACCCCTCCACTTACACCATAGTCGGCAAGCCGATCCTGCGCGCCGATGTCCCCGGCAAGTGTACCGCCAAGCATCCATGGCTGCAGGACCACACGCTGCCGGGCATGTTGCACGGCCGTGTGGTTCGGCCGCCGGCTGTTGGCGCGAAACTCCTCTCGGTCGACGAAAATTCGATTCGCGCTCTGCCCGGTGTTCGCGTAATCCGGATC
>Ga0105239_10006970_pt1 | contig 13020 bp, 10 predicted proteins | sample KBSC44metaG_FD_92761 | JGI IMG/M metagenome (GOLD analysis project Ga0105239, IMG submission 92761) | Corn rhizosphere microbial communities from Kellogg Biological Station, Michigan, USA - KBS C4-4 metaG | ecosystem: Host-associated > Plants > Roots > Rhizosphere > Soil | place: Michigan, USA...
ATATTACTGCTGACGTGGCTATTGCGGCCTGGAATTATTTTGCCGTAACGCAGGATACCTCATGGTTAAAAGAAAAAGGTTTCCCGATAATAAAAGCATGCGCTGATTTTTGGGCAAGCCGTGTTGAAAAAAATGGCCCTGGAAAGTATGATATTAAAAATGTGGTTGCCGCTGATGAATGGGCCGAGAATGTGGACAATAATGCATTCACCAATGCTGCAGCAAAAGCAAATTTAAATTATGCTGTTATGGCTGCAAATATTTTGCATGAGCCCGTAGATAATGAATGGATAGATGTAGAAAAAAATATTCCAATTTTAAAACTGAGTGACGGAGTTACATCTGAGTTTGAAGGCTACCATGGACAAAAAATTAAACAGGCTGATGTAAATCTGCTCGCATATCCTCTAAAAGAGATAACCGGTCAGGAGCAAATAAAAAAAGACATGGAATATTACGAGTCCAGGGTCGGGGAAGGTTCACCTGCAATGACCCACGCAATATTTGCATTACTGTATGCAAGATTGAACGAACCCGGCAAAGCATGGAATGCCTTTGAAGAGACCATCATTCCAAATAAAAAGGAACCGTTTGGGGTAATTGCTGAAACTGCCGGGGGTACCAATCCTTATTTTGCAACGGGTGCCGGTGGTTACCTGCAAAGCGTATTAATGGGCTTTGGCGGATTGGATATTACACCCAACGGAATTACCCAAATAAAAACTTCTTTGCCAAAACAATGGAAATCCCTAATTTTAACCGGTATTGGCAAAGACAAAAAAACTTTTACGATAAATTGATACTGAAAAAGACAACTGCTTTATTTTTCATCACACTATTTTTATTCAATCTTTTTGGATATAGGTTTGTTTTTACCTATATGCAACAAAAAGTATCAGATCAGCTGGAAGTGAAGCTGGATAAGAGTTTATATGACGAATCGCAATTGATAGAATTGAAAGTTCCCATGAATCTTCCTTATCAAACTAACTGGTCAGCCTATCAGCGGTATGATGGTGAAATTGAGGTGGAAGGCATTATGTATAAATACGTGAAAAGAAAAGTGGCGAATGATACGCTGTATTTAATGTGCATTCCCAATACAAAAAAGATGAATTTGGAAACTGCTAAGAATGATTTTTTTAAGCTGTCCAATGACCTGCAGAATAATGATTCAAAAAAATCTGATAATTCTAAGACTATTTCATTTAAGAATCTCCATGGCGACTATGACGAGTACTCATTTGTTTTGAATACTTTCAATCCCTTTAATGATAACATGAATTCCTGGCGACCCATGAATTCGGAAAATTTAATCTCTTCTCCTCACGTTTCTCCTGAACAGCCTCCTGATCTTTTAGGAGCATAATTTCCCTTTAGTAGTTTATTAATTTAATTATTTGATCATTACCAGCAGTGAAATGACCAGTAATTATTTACTACATCGTTTATTTAATTTTTTCTTCTGGTAAATTCTTGTTTTCCTCACGAAAAACAGATCATTTGAGACATCATAACGTGTGTGGAAGAAAATGAATGACCCGGTTACAGGTTCTGAAAAATCTAAAAGATTTGAATAATTAATCATTAAAAAAAATATTTGGAATTTGAAATTCTCACATGAACAAAGAATGTATTACACATTGCGCATAGCCGCTGCAATGTGTTTTATTGGTCACGGCTCGTTTGGTATTATTACAAAGCCAATATGGAGCAATTATTTTGGAGTATTCGGAATTGCACCTGCTACATCCTATCATCTAATGCCTATTGTTGGAAGCATTGACATACTGATGGGAATTATTATCTTATTTTACCCGGTTCGTGCCATCATAATGTGGCTCGTTATATGGGGTGCAATAACGGCATTGCTCAGGCCTTTATCCGGTGAGCCATTTGCCGAGTTTATTGAACGTGCAGGAAATTTCGGCGCTCCCCTTGCACTTATTATTCTTTCCGGAGGGTTTACCCTTGATCCCCGCAAGTTATTCATGCCTTTAAGCCCCAATGTTCAATCGGGCATAGATAGAATCAGGTTAGTAAAAGCTTGTTTATGTTTTGTGGTATGCTTCCTTTTTATAGGTCATGGATGGCTTAACCTGATCGAAAAGAAAAGCTTACTTGATCAATATAGGATGCTGGGCTTTTCTAATCCCGGTACAACGGCCCAATGCATTGGGCTGGTTGAAATCATTGCCGGGTTAAGCGTTTTAATTCGTCCCATCCGGTCAATAGTGTTCATTCTGTTTATTTGGAAGGTTACCAGTGAACTTTTTTACCCGCATTATGAATTATTCGAGTGGATAGAAAGGGGAGGAAGTTATGGTTCCATACTCGCATTGTGGTTTGCACTGGGGGTAACATCGTCCAGCAGGGAAGGCGCAACATTTCCAGGAGTTGCAAAGCATTTCTTATCTAACTATAAAGTGTATACGAAATGAAAAAATTGACTCTGCTCTTTTTTGTTATTTGTGCGTGCAATTACAAAAGCGCGAATCAAATTGATAACAAACACGTAGAAGAACTGGCAGTTGATTTTATGAAGACAAATGTTATTCCTAAAATGAAAGAGCCCAGGCCTTATGAGATTGAAGGTGCGCAGGTAGTTAAAAAAACAGTTGCCGATCAAATCAGTGATTACCGGTTTACTTACGATCATCTCTCTTTAAGCAGGGAAGATTCTATAGAAAATAAAAAGCTTCTTGACTCAATTATAGAAGTTTCAAAACATCCCGATTCAGTAATAAGTATTACTGTAAACGTAGCATATAAGACGAAGTATCGGTTAGGAGATATAGTGACGGATAGTATTAAACTGGGGTACAACCCCGGAAAGGATAAGATAACACTATGGCCTTTTTAAATTTTTTATAACTAAAATGTAAATATCAATAGAGCTAAATCAATTTTTTAAAATCAAATTATGAAAAGAATTCCGGGTTATTATTTAATGTTATTTTTTGCACTGAGTGCTGCTATGCTATTCTCATCCTGTAAGCAGAAAAATAATGATTACATCAAAGTAATGCATGATCCCATGTTGTATTGTGATGTGGTGCATAAGCTTAATTATGTTATTATTTATGACATTTTCTCGCCACCGGTCGCAGCAAGGGTTTTCGCCTATTCTAATCTCGCTGCCTATGAAGTGCTTGCCAATGAAGGCAAACATTTTACATCATTGGAAGGCAAGGTAAAGGGATTGAATAATATTCCCCATCCCGCAGCCAATGCTAAAATTGATTATCCATTTGCTTCTATAATTGCTCTGATTAAAGTAGGGAATGCGCTTACTTTTTCCAGTGACACAATGAAGGTACTGGCTGATTCTGTAAAAGCTCTTGCAACAAATGCCGGCATGCCCGATTCTATGTTTCAGGCTTCTGTGCAGTATGGCGGGCAGGTAGCTGATTCAGTTATTTCCTGGGCCAAAGGCGATAACTACGCAAAGACACGTGGCTCACGCTTTACTATTTCGAATCTTGAAGGCCATTGGACACCTACACCCCCCGGTTATTTTAGCGCTGTTGAACCTTTATGGCCCACATTAAGATGTATGGTAATGGATTCGGCAAATATGTTTCCGCCACCCGCGCCGGTTTCTTTCAGTAAAGATTCTGCCAGTGAATTTTATAAAATGGCCAAAGAGGTGATGGTAACCGTCAATACGCTTGATTCAACCAAAAAATGGATCGCAAATTTCTGGGATTGCAACGGTTTTAAATTACACGTAGAAGGGCATGCAATGTTTGCAACAAAAGCAATGACCCCGGGCGGCCACTGGATGGAAATTGTAGGTACGGTTTCCCGGAATAATCACGCTGATTTTTATAAAACTGCAGCTGCTTATACCGGCGCAAGTATTGGTATGTATGATGCATTTATTTGCTGTTGGTTTACAAAATATAAGTTTGATGTTCTTCGCCCCGAAACTTATATAAATAAATATATTGACCAGGACTGGATGCCCTATCTGCAAACACCTCCGTTTCCGGAATATAACAGCGCACATTCTACTATTTCAGCGGCAGCGGCTACAGTGTTGGGAACTATGTTTAAAAATACTGCATTCAGGGATTCTTCAGAAAGGGAATGGGGTTGGCCCGACCGTAGTTTTAAAACATCTGATGAGGCTGCTGTTGAGGTTTCTCTTAGCAGGTTTTACGGAGGCATTCATTACAAGCCATCAGTTCAAACCGCATATGTACAGGGTAAACAAATTGGCAATTTAGTAATGAGTAAACTAACTGGAAAAGAACAGGAAAATTTAAAATAACAATTACGTTAAAATTATAAACAATTCAAAATTTCATCAATCATTTTTTAAATCCAAAAAATAACTTTTATGAACAAAATAGTTTCAATTTTATTAGGTGCTTTTTTTATCGTATTTATTTCAGATAAATGTGCTGCACAGGGTTGTGTTGCAATACGCAGCACCGGGGGTATATGTACTATGGATCATGGTGAACTGGCCGATACTCTTTCCAAATGGGAGTTTAACGCAAACAACCGTTATTTTAAGTCCTTCCGTCATTTTATAGGAACAAAAGAACAAAAGCAAAGGGTAGAGCAAGGCACTGATGTTATTAATCACGCTTACACGCTTGACCTAACTCCAACTTACCATCTCAATAAATGGTGGTCATTTTCACTTGATGTTCCTGTTATAGCTAACTCCCGGTCGTCCTTATACGAGCATGATGGCAAAAACAGGTTTAGCACACATGCCTTTGGTTTGGGCGATGTTCGTCTTACGGCATACAGGTGGGTTGTTGATCCCGCTAAAATGCCCAAGGGAAATATTCAATTTGGATTGGGTATTAAATTACCAACGGGGGATTATAAATACCAGGATATTTTCCATAAAAATGATTCAACCCTTGTTCTTGGACCGGTAGATCAATCCATACAGTTAGGTGATGGTGGCACAGGATTTACAGGAGAAATGAATGCTTACTATAATTTTTCAAAGCATTTGGGCGCATATAGCAATTTATATTATTTAGTTAGCCCACGTGAGCAAAATGGCACACTTACTTCGAGAGGAGGAACTCCTTCTGCATCAAGTATAAAAAACGGAAGTTTTGTTATGAGTGTTCCGGATCAGTATATGATAAGGATAGGAGTAAATTACACAGCTAAAAATATCATGGCTTCCCTGGGCTTTCGTGATGAATGCCTGCCAGTTCATGATTTAATTGGTGGTAGTATGGGCTTCAGGAGGCCCGGTTACATTATCTCAGCAGAGCCAGGACTAACTTATAGTTTCAAAAAAGTAAGCATTTATGCATTTGTGCCGGTGGCAGTTGTTCGTGACCGGACACAAAGTGTAGCTGATAAAATACAAACGAAACTAACGGGGGTATACACGCAGGGTGATGCGGCTTTTGCGGATTATACAATCAATGTTGGGTTTACAACAAGATTCTAAATTAAGCACCCGGGGTTCAAAACTTAATGATAAAAAGTATCAAAACAAATATTATGAGACCAAACAAAATGTGTAAAATAAAAGAAATCACCTTGCTTGTTTTCTCGGTTTTTATTTTTAGCCAGATGCACGCGCAAACAGATGCTGATGCTATTATGATGAATAAAAATCAATTATGCAGCGGGCCTGCGTATAGTTATTCTACGTGGGATCATTACTGGGAGGGAACATTACACAGAATAAATCAAAACATAGGCACTGTAACCACGCAATCGGTCATGTATATGGCTGTTTATGGCATCACAGGAAAACTAAACGTAATGGCCAGTGCGCCTTATGTTTGGACGCATGCATCTGCAGGAACATTACATAGCTCCAGGGGGCTGCAGGATATATCTGTTTTTGTAAAATGGAAACCTGTTACTTATTCATTCGCAAAAAATAAATTATCTGTTTTTGCATTAGGTGGGTTTTCCACACCGCTTACCAATTATGAAATTGATTACCTGCCTTTAACCATTGGCCTTGGCTCTACAAATCTCACAGGAAAGGCAATGGTAGATTTTCAGCATAAAAGATTTACAATTACTGCATCCGGGGCGTATGTATGGAGAAGTAATGTAAAAATTGACAGAACAACTTATTACGATACCCGGCAACATCTTACCAATGAAGTGGAAATGCCCAATGCAGCTCAATTTCAGTTTAGAAGCGGGTATCGGGGTAGATACTTAATTGCAGAAGGGGTTGTAACCAACTGGACAACCCTGGGTGGCTTTGATATAACCCGTAATAATATGCCTTTTCCAAGTAACCGGATGAATATGACCACAGTCGGTGCAGCCATTAAATATACTTTGAAACAAGATACGCACTTATCAGTAATGGCAGGAGGCAACTATACCGTTAAAGGAAGGAATGTAGGGCAGGCCACCGCTTTTAACATTGGGGCTTTTTATGCTTTTTATGTAAAAAACAACGGAAACAAAAAATAATGTCAAAAACGAATTAATATGAAAAGGCAATTTTTCTTTTACTTAATGCTTATATGTTCAGCAGCAATGTTAGGCTCCTGTTCAAAAAATATAATTGAAAGAACAGATAATTTACCTGCGCTCACGCCATCTGATATCGATATTAATGCAGGTACCTGGAAAACTATTTTACTAAAAAGGCCGGATACTTTTGCAGTGAATGCTCCGGCGCTAACAAATTCCCCCGCTTACCTTGCTGAGTTAAATGAGATAAAAGGGTTGCAACAAAATATAAGCAGCACTCAAAAAAATATCATTAAATACTGGAGCGCAGGTTCAGTATTAAGATGGAATGAAATTATGCGCGAACTGGTTGAAAAATATAATCTGCCGCCCTATCAAAATCCTGATGGTACTTATCCTGCACCCAATGCAAACAATCCATTTGCTTACCCGCAGTTTCCATTTTCGAATCCTCCTTATGCCGCAAGGGCTTATGCTTATATAAGTGCTGCACAATATGATGCATTGGTAGCTGCCTGGCATTATAAAAAAATGTATAATCGTTCTGCCCCTTATACAGTAGATTCATCGATAAAAGCATTGGTTCCTAAAACTGTTTTACCGGCTTATCCTTCAGAAGATGCTGTAGTGGCTGGTGTTACGGTTGAAATGATGAAATTGCTTTTTCCTACTGAGATAGCCTTTATTCAGCAAAAGCTGGAAGAGGAAGAAGAATACCGTCTTATAAGCGGAGCTAATGTACGCAGCGATATTGTTGCCGGTGAGGCGCTGGGCAGGCAGGTTGCTGCAGTGTTTGTTGCACGAGCCAAATCGGATCATGCAGGCACAGCTGGCGGATCTCCCCAGTTATGGAGTAGTTTGGCTGCTAATATTTCTGCCCAGGGCCAAACTCCCTGGATTAGCCTGGAATTTCCCAAACGCCCTCCCATGCTGCCATTGTTTGGAAACGTTAAACCATTTCTGTTTGATTCATTAACTGTGATTGCATTGCGTCCCGGGCCTCCGCCTTCAACATCAAGTGACGACTTCCACCAGGAAAATGCCGCTGCCTATGCTCAAATCAAAAACCCAACAAGAGAGCAGAACCGGATTGTTCAATTTTGGGCTGATGGCGTTGGCACTTATACGCCTTCCGGCCATTGGAATGCTATTGCTGCGGAAGATTTTATTAAACAAAATTATAGCGAGGTAAGATGGGCTAGAAATATGGCTTTATTGAATATGGGGCAGATGGATGCGGCGATTGTTTGCTGGAATACCAAGTTTTACTACTTTAATCCAAGGCCGAGTCAAATGATCGCTGGTATAAAGACACTGACAGGTGTTCCTAATTTTCCATCTTATATTTCCGGGCACTCAACTTTTAGTGAGTCTGCATCTACTATACTAGGCCATATTATTCCTGCCAATGCTTCTAAATATGAAGCCATGTCTGCAGAAGCTGCCAAATCAAGATTTATTTCCGGCATACATACCAAACTGGATTGCGATGCAGGATTACAAGCAGGAAAAAGTGTAGGGGAATTTGCAGTGCAAAGAGCAATGACTGACGGGGCTGAATAGAATTTAATAAATATAATAAACTTGTTTAAATCAGTTTCTAATAAAAATTTTCTCGTAATCAGTGTTAATACGGTCCTGTATTTCTTTACGGGACCCTTTTTTAAAAAAATCAGAACATAATATAACTATAAAGAATAGACGCAGTTAAAGCAAATGAGGGAATAAATAAACACAATCAATAATGCAGACGCTCTAAAAATATTAATCAAATTATTTTTTCGTAATCAGTGTTAATACGGTCCTGTAGTTCTCTACGGGACCCTTTTTAAAATCATTAAAGAAGCGGTTTCTATTTCTGTTTAAAATTATATCCACAATCATGCAATCAAAAACTTCAGTTGTTAAAAATTCACCGGCATCTTCGGCGTTTACCATTTTACGGGTAAGCGTGGGAATAGTCTATTTTTGGTTTGGTGCACTCAAGTTTTTTCAGGGCTTAAGTCCTGCAGAGCAATTAGCCATGCAAACAATTCATAAAATTACTTTTGGTTTAATTAATGATCATGTTAATATTATTATGTTGGCATCATGGGAATGCATTGTTGGGCTTCTTTTAATGATTCGCAAATGGATAAAACCGGCTTTAGTTTTATTATTCCTTCATATGATCTGCACGTTTACACCTTTTATATTTTTCCCAAATCAAACATTCAATGTCGCCCCTTACGGATTGTCTCTTATAGGTCAATACATTGTTAAGAATATTATTATAGTTGCGGCCGGACTTGTATTGTGGAAAATAGAAACACAAAAATCAGCAATTGGTGATCGTACAACAAGACCTTCTGAGTATAAAGACTTAATTCCCGCAATAAGTGTAAAAGGGCATTCCCCTAAAGAATATTCGGCTAAGCAAAGCAGCGTCAATAACTGATATTCCAATTATTTTAATTGAAATACATTTTGCAGAAACAGCTAACATATTTGCCGCAATACTATACAATAAACAACGGGATAACAACAGGAGTGTAGTTGTATTTTTTTCGCAATCAGTGTTAATATGGTCCTGGGTTCTGTATGGGACCCTTTTTATTAAGCCGGAGCTAAGTTCAGAATTTTTTTAAACTTTTTAATATTTATTTTATTCTGATGATTATTGCCTGGTAAGGCATCAAATCAATAGTGCCGCTTGTAAGTTTATATTCTTTTATATTATTGATGAGTACGGCCCCGGGTTTTCCAACCGATGAAGGAATTTTAAATATAGCGTTCTTAACCGAAAAATTTAAAATCACTAAGACTTTTTTGTTATTCAATATTCTTGTATAGGCATAAACCTGCGGATCATCTTCGTCCAGTAATTGATAAGCTCCATAAACAAGCTCTGGCAATGCTTTACGTAGCTTTACCATTTTTCTGAAATAGTTTAAGCAGGAATTAGGGTCTTTATCTTCCGCCGCTTCATTAATAACATTTTTATTTTCATTCACTTTTATCCAGGGTGTTCCCGTTGTAAAGCCTGCATTGGGCCCGGCTGTCCATTGAAAAGGCGTTCTGCCGTTGTCTCTTGCACCACCTGTTTTTTGATCTTCAATAAATTGTTTGAGGTCGCCTCCTTCATTTTTTAATTTATTGTAGGCGGCAATAGTTTCAATGTCGCGGTAATCTTCAATTCGATCAAACTTAATATTGGTCATCCCCAATTCATCACCGTTATAATAATAGGGAGTGGCTCGCATGCTTAGTAAAAAAGTAGTAAGCATTTTTGACGAGGGTACCCTGTACTCTGGCGCATCATTCCCCCAGCGGCTAACCATTCGCGGCTGGTCGTGGTTGCCAAGGTAAATCGTTCCCCAGCCCTTATGTGCAAACACACTATCCCAGGAAGAATATATTTTTTTAAAAGCTACCAGGCTCCAGTTAGGATCCATCTTTTTAAAATATCCGGGAATATATCCCAGGCTCATGCCATCAAAATTGTAAGCCATATTTAATTCGTGTCTTGCCGGGTCCACAAAATTCATGGCGGTGGCTTTGGTCATGCCGGCACCTTCCGCCAAAGACATAACATCATATTTGCTCAATACTTCCCGGTTCATTTCCTGCAAATAAGTATGTAAGCCCGGTCCGCTCGCAAGGTATTCATCCCAACGGCCTTCATATTTTTCATCTATATCCTTTTGCGTAATTACAGGGAATGTGGTGTCTTTTGCAATAAAGGGAATCACATCCATTCTAAAACCATCAATTCCCTTTTTAAACCACCGGTTCATCATTGCATAAATCTCCTGCCGAAGTTTTGGATTTTCCCAATTTAAATCGGGCTGTTTATAACTGAAATAATGCAAATAATAGCTGTTGGTGAGTGAATCGTATCTCCAGCCGCTGCCGTCCACTTCAAAGGCCCCGGGGCGAAAAGGTGGCTTGCCTTTTTCTGCTGGCCACCAATGAAAATAATTTCTATAAGGATTTGTCCGCGAACTACGGGCCTGTTTAAACCATTCATGTTCATCGCTGCAATGATTAACTACCAAATCCATCACCAGCTTTATACCACGTTTATGCATTTGCGTTAGCATCTCATCAAAATCTTTCATCGTTCCAAATTCTTTCATAATGGAATCATAATTACTGATGTCGTAGCCGTTATCAGCATTAGGACTTGCATATATCGGGTTAAGCCAAACAATATCAACCCCCAGGCTTTTAATATAATCCAGTTTGGAAATAATGCCTTTCAAATCGCCAATGCCATCTCCATTGCTATCTTTAAAACTTCGCGGATAAATTTGATAAACAACAGCCTCTTTCCACCATTTCCTCGTGTTGCCGTTTTCCTGTGCGTTTGATAGTGTAGTCATAATAGTAAAATTTAACAGCATAGCTACGCTAATCAATGTATTTGTTTTCATAATAATAAGTTGATGTAAAGCATATCGTAGACGTAAAACAAATGTAGTGTAAAAGGGTAGCTCACCATTCAAACTAGTTGAATAAATTGTATATTCGGTTTTATTAATTTCAAAACGATTGCATGAAAAACTGGCGAATAAAACTTTCTCTCTTTATTAATTATTTTGTCTTCGCAATTTTACTCAACAGCTCTGGCATAGCTATTTTGCAGGTGCAAAATAATTTTGGCGTCACAAAAAAGGCCGCTGCGTGGATTGACCCTTGTAAAGATCTGAGCATTGCCATCGTATCTTTTCTGGTAGCTTCCTATATTGCAAAATTCGGATACAAGAAAGCGATGTTATTCGCTTTGGGAATTATAACCGCAGTGTGTTTAATTATTCCCAATACGCCTTCTTTCTTTGCGATCAAATTATTATTTGTGGCCGTTGGCTCATGTTTTGCCTTGATAAAAATGAGCGTGTATAGCACAATAGGAATCGTGACTCGCAGTTCGAATGAACATATCAGTATGATGAACTTTATCGAGTCATTTTTTATGGTTGGCAACCTGTCGCTTTATTTTATTTTCGGTTCTTTCGTTGACAATGCCAATCCCCAATCCACATCATGGCTAAATGCCTATTATTTGCTGGGTGGCCTATCATTGCTGGCATTTTTTTTATTGCTTACCGCGCCTTTGGATGAATCGGCTGCTAAAAATATTGATGGAAAACCGGAGGCGGTTAAGTTTTTGGATATGTTTAAGTTGATGGGTGAACCAATAGTTATTGCATTTATTTTCTCAGCCTTTTTTTATGTTTTAATTGAACAAAGTATTCAAAACTTTTTGCCCACTTTCAATAATAAAGTTCTGTTGTTGCCTGCAGTGTTGAGCATACAAATGGGTAGTATTTTAGCGGGTTCTACAGCTTTGGGAAGATTCCTCGCGGGAATTGTTCTCAAAAAACTGAACTGGTTTTATGTAATTGTGGGCAGCCTGTTATTGGCTGCATTGCTCGTTGTTCTGGCGATGCCACTAGCCAAAAATGAAGCAGGTTCCAATGTTAAAGGCTGGTTGGATGCGCCTATTGCTGCCTATATATTTCCACTCGTCGGACTATTGCTGGCACCGGTTTATCCTGCAATAAATTCAGTTATCTTAAGTTCGCTGCCAAAGCCAAAACATGGTGTAATGTCTGGTTTGATAATTATTTTCTCTGCTGTGGGCGGCACATGTGGTTCGCTCATTACAGGATTTATTTTTGAAAAATATGATGGACAGACTGCATTCTATTTTACCCTCGTCCCCATTGCTATTTTAATTATAAGTTTGAGTTTCTTTAAAAAGCTTCAAAAAAAGCCGGTTGCGGAAACGATACACACTGGTACAATTCATTAATAAAAATCATGATTAAAAGTTAAATGGAAACCGATAATATTTTTTCTTTAGGCGAATTGTTTGAAAAGGTGCAAATGCACCAAATTTTTCCTGATGGAAAGACTTTTGTGGATTGCATACCCAAAAGAGATTTGGCGTTTATACTCGAGCGTTATGAGAAAGAAAAGAAAGAGCCTGGATTTAATCTCTCATTTTTTGTACATGAATATTTTACCGAACCAAAATCGATGGCGTCCGGTAATGTAAGTGACACAACCCGGTCAATAGAAAAACACCTGGAATTACTTTGGGATGTTTTAACAAGGCAACCCGAACCAACGAACGATTCGCTGATCGATTTGCCGGATCCTTATATTGTACCCGGCGGCCGTTTCAGGGAGATATATTATTGGGACAGTTATTTTACCATGTTAGGATTGCAGGTATCGGAGCGGACTGATATGATACTAAACATGATCAATAACTTTTCGTACCTCATTGATCGTTATGGTTACATCCCCAATGGAAACAGAACTTATTTTATCGGCAGATCACAGCCTCCTTTTTTTGCAGGTATGGTAAAGCTTCTTGCGGAAGAAAAAGGTGCCAATGTGTTAGTAGAATATTTACCAAGACTTCAAAAAGAATATGATTTTTGGATGAACGGAAGCGACCTTTTGAAACAAGGAAAGACCAATGTAAATCGTGTCGTTCTTTTACCCGACAGCAATATTCTTAATCACTATTGGGATGAAAATGATACGCCAAGACCTGAATCATTTAAAGAAGATGTAGAACTTGCTAAAGAAGCG
>Ga0105239_10006971_pt1 | contig 13018 bp, 7 predicted proteins | sample KBSC44metaG_FD_92761 | JGI IMG/M metagenome (GOLD analysis project Ga0105239, IMG submission 92761) | Corn rhizosphere microbial communities from Kellogg Biological Station, Michigan, USA - KBS C4-4 metaG | ecosystem: Host-associated > Plants > Roots > Rhizosphere > Soil | place: Michigan, USA...
ACATAGGAGGGTTCGAGTCCATCGGCCAAAGCAGCGATTTCATGACTCGTAATCATATTAGCATCCCAGGGAACGATGGTTTCATAGTAACGGCTGCTGCTGCCTTCCCAACCGGCTTCAGGGAAACGATCCCCATGACCCGAGTAGTAGAAACAAACCACATCACCCGCTTCGGATTGATTCAGCAAGCTTTGCAGTGTGTTGATAATGTTGTCGTGTGTTGCTTGAGAATCTAATAAAACCGTAACGTTACTGGCATCGAAGCCAAAACCGTTGATTAAGGTATCGGAAAACGAATTGGCATCAGCCACACAACAATTGAGCGATTGAAACCAGTGAGGCGTAGTATTGGTCCAGTTCGTGGCGTAGTCGTTAATTCCCACGACTAAAGCGCGTTTTGTAGTCATAATTGCTCTCCCTTTGCTAATTAAGTTTAAATGCTACCGACTGATATTCCTATTGATTGTTGTAAAAAATAAAATTCCGCCCAAATTTGATTTAAATTTTCAGGTTAGTTTCAAGTAGTGATTTACCATTTCCTTTTGCTAGTTCTTTTTGAATTCGAGCCGTTGGTCGATGGGCGGAATAGGATTTTTTAAGTCTCTAATTGTTCAGGAAATTTTGGTTTTGCATTGCGAGGCGCCCTCTCAGCTGAGGAGTTTGCCGATTATTGGATGCAACACCGACTTTCTCCTGCAAAGTACGGATTAATTGGTCGTGACGAATACCGCCCGTACCACTCTGGTTTAATACATCTAAAAGGGCTGTTGTTAAAAGGCCATGACTTTGGTTGGCATTTTCATTCGCCATTTGGTTAAAGTCACACGCACTCAGCAAAACGGCTTGCGCATCATCCACCCAGTTTTTAGCGGGATTAACACTCATGGTGACACCCATTCCGCTGGGTTGAGGATTCGAAATATTGTTCTCCAGAAAAGAGACATCGCTCATCCCCACAAGTGGGATAATAGTCCGTGCCTGATTCACAAAAGCATTACGCATATCGGTCGTCCAACCAAAACCGCGCACGCCCGGTGTATTTTGATCCACCTGACCCGCATAGCCCGTATCCAGAATCAGGGTTAAATTGACGCCGGAATTCATTCCCGTTTGGCAAATATTGAGCAATTGTTCATCAAAAATCATGCCCGCCCCATCGTAGGGCACAATACTTTGATAGTAGCGAGCACTCGGATGTCCCCATCCGGCTTCAGGCACATAACCTCCATGCCCGGCAAAATAAAAACAGGCGACATCACCCGGTTGGGATTGAGCCAACATGTTTTGTAAACCGCCCAGGATCGAATTGAGTGTTGCTTCCGTATTTTCACAAAGCAAAACATCTTCAGGAGCAAAGCCCTGATTGGTTACCAGTTGTCGGGCAAAGGCTTCCGCATCCGCACAGCAGTATTGCAGATTGGGGAAGCTGAGTTGAGGGACCGTCTGCCAATTATGATAATCGTTAATACCGACCACAAAAGCGCGTTTTGTCATGGGTCTACTTCCTTTTAATACGTCAAATTAAGGGGTGGGTACCGGTGCAGCCGACAGCAGCAGATAGGTATCTTCTGCTTGTGTAGACGGCGTACGGTGCACACTGTTGTCTTTTCCCAAAGCCGTAATTTGATAATGGTAATTCCGGTTCGCTCTATCCAGGAGGGGAATACTGAGATTGAGCGGGATTTCGTTCATACTCGCCATGCGTTTAACGGTTGAATACCGATAGTTATTAGTGGAATCGGTGTAATCGAGCTGCAGCACAAAATGGGAAATCGTGTCGTCCCACAAGGCATCAACGAGTAGATCCAGACGATCTTCCCAAGGCTCGTTAATCACCAGGTTCTGTCCGCTGGCTGTTTGACGCGGCATTTGAATACTGCGATCATCCGGCAAGAAGTAGGTGACATCATACCAATAGGTTTTTTGAGTCGGATCGCTGAGACGTAAACGCCAGTCAAAGTTAGTTTTATCCTTGCTCAGAACAAAACTGTCTTCTACATGGAAATTATTGGCCGCGTCATCGTAGCCCATTTTCACTTGGACACGGGGAATCTGATCAAAGCTCAATTCACCGGCCGTCACATTGATATTCATCATGCCGACATAAGTAGCGGGATCGATGGTCAACATCCGATCCATACATTTAATCATGTCCGTTGTGTAGTGCATTTTTTGACCGCGAATACTGGTGCTGGGATCAAAGTAGAAATCAACCCGATACTGGTAGGAGAGCTCACGACGGGCATCCAGTGCCGTTGTTAATTCCTGAGGCGTAATATGGCCATTGGCATCGGGCTTTAACTCAACATCATCCACATAAAGCGGCTGTCCATTATTACCCAGTCCATATTCCAGGTGAACTTTGACTTCACTCAGTCCAATGCTTGCAAACGGTGTCGGGCAATCAATCATGACCTTGAGCCGTTTAAAGAAGTCATCATCTAAATTAACCGAGATAAAGTGCTCACTTTTATTGAGCCCGCGAAGCATAACCCCGAACGTACCATTGGGCGTATGGTGCTGTTCTGCCGCAGCCGCCTCTTTCCAGCTCATGGTAAAGGTTTTGAGTTCCTCCTGGTGGATATAGCGCATCGTAAAACCAATCGCTAAATTATTACCGCCTGCAGCACCGGCAGCAGACGGACTGGTAGCGCCACCAGCCCCACTTGCCCCACTGGGATGCGCTGCGGTTGAACCAGAGCTGCCACTGGGGCCTGCTGTACTGGGCCGAGAGCCAGCGGATCCGGCTGTTGTTGTCGTGGTTGAGGTTGCTGTGGGATGACTTGCAGTTGAAGCACTGCTTGCTGGCGTCGTCGTGGTACTTCCTGAACTACCAGTAGGAGGCGTCGTGGCTGTAGCACCGGATGCACTTGTCGCTGACGTAGCAGTCGACGCTGTAGTGCTGGGTGCAGCTGTTGATCCTGAACTGCCACTGGGGCCAACCGTTGCCGCCGTACCCGTGGGTGCCGTTGTTGTAACACCATGGCTTGGATTCGCCGTTCCTGCCGTGGCAATGGAAGCAGCTGAGGTACTGGCTGTTCTTGCTGTCGTGGTTGGAGGCGGTGCCGTTGCTGTCGTACCTGTCGCATGAGTCGCGGCCGTTTGAGCGGTTGGCGTTGCGGCCCCATGACCGGGCGCTGCACTCGCGTTACTCACATTACGATTGGCTGATTGAGGCAAGCCCAGCATATTCGAAAGTTCTCCCAAAAGAGAAGTACTTTGTGCTGCTGGCATTTGGAGAGATGGCGTAAAGAAATCCCTCAACAAAGTTTCCGTAAAAAACCTTAATGCGTTTTGTTGTTGCTCCCGCATATTGGCATCGGTGGTGTAGGAATTTACCGTCACTTCAATTGCTTTGTCTTCAATCAGTTTCTGGAAACCCGCCTCAATTTCCGCACGAATCATCATATATTGAGCGGCCAATTTCGCGTTGAATTCTTCGTAAATTCGGTGGTAATCGGCTTTTACGGTAACATCAAAAGCGGGACGCAATCCCAAAAACGTCATATCGTAAACCAGGCCGATGGGTTGCCCGCCCTTTTCAAAGGCTTGCTCCAGCATCGTGACGCCTTCTTGGGAAAGCTCCAAGGAGAAGGTGGCTTGCAAGTCACCAAACAAAGATGGTTTCGTTGTTCCAATCACATTTTCAACAAAGCGAATGCGGCCCTGAACAGGTGCATCGGTTGCATCTAAAGCCAATACACGAACCGATCCATCCGTAAAAGGAGCCGTCGCTAAATTGGGACTACCCTGGCTGAATTTATTCGCCTGACGGATAATTTGCGAACGCGTATCATCATCGAGAGACAGATTAACGCTAAAAATCAGAAAGCCGCCACCCAAGGCTTGTCCTTCAGACCACTCAGGATTATCGGTAATATCCCGCATGTATTTAATCAGGGTAAATTGAGGTTTCCCGCTGCTATCGGTAGCCAAATGAACCTGTTCCGGCAGGTAATAAAACTGATCCGGATCGGCATTATCACCAAATACAGTAACGCGATTAATGGTAAATAAAGGCTTTAAAGCAAGCATGTTTTAAACTCCTAAACGGATGCCGGCATTGCTGAGCTGAGTTGCAATACCGTTTTATTACTGGATTGAGCGGGTTGGCGCTGCTTAAACCCATCTGCGCTGTAATACGTAACCTGATAGGTATAGCTATCCGCATTCGGATCCATCATGGCAAAGGACCATTCGTAGGTATCGTTAATGGAGCTAAGCACCACCTCCTTAGCCAAATTAATTTGATTCGCTGCATCAACATACGTTAAGTTGATCACAATTTTATTGAGACCTGTCTCATTGAAAGGTCGACCCGTCAAGCTGATATCCAGCTTAAAGGTGCGCTTATAGATATCACCGACAAAAAGCAGGGTGTCGCTGGTTGGAACAGGAGGAAACTGTTTTACGGTTCCATCTTTGTATTGCACAATCGCTGCGTAAGAGTAATCACGCTTCATGCGGTTCTGGATATGGGGCGACCAGACTTTCATATCATTTAAGCTGGTAAAGGTAACCGTCTGTTCCTGATGAATATTATTTTGAGCATCATCATAAGTCAGCTCGATCATCATCCGTTGAATTTTCGAGAAATCTCCCGCAGGAACAATGGTAACAGTGAGAGCATCCGGGAAAGGATCGCCCACTAAAACAGCCGGATCTTGGCTGGTAACCCATTCTTTTTGAAGCGGTTGAACACCGGCAGCATAATAGGTTAGCTGATATTGAAAGCTTAATGATTCATCCGGAGCCGTCCGGAAACTCCAGTCATCCGCTGTCGCATTTTGAGAAATGATGATCGTTTTTTGCAACACGGTTTTGGTCGCCGGATCCGTGTATTTTAAATTCACTTCCACCTGAGTATACCGATCAAAGGGCAAGTTAACCGCTTGTACATGGACTTTTTGAATTTGGTAAAGATCACGGGGATCAACAATGAGCTTGCTGGCGTTACTTTTGATGGTACCTGATGCCACATGGGGATCGACTCCCTCGGGCGCATCCGGCTTGAAAAAGACCTGGTAATTATAGTTATAGTCGAAACCTTTATCAGGCTTCAAAGCCCATGTCATTTTAGTGGTATCACCCGCATTAGCAAGCAAGGTGTCTTGAGGTTGGTCATCGGTGTACTGAACATGCACGGACAAGCGATCGATATGATCGGTTGCAATGGCGGCTCCACCCACAACATCCACTTTAATTTGCTGGAAGAAGGGATCGGCCAAATCCACTTCTTTAATGTAATCTTCCTTCGGATATTTTTTCAGAGTATCAAGCAAACCCTGAAGATGCCCCTGAGGCACAATACGACGTTCAACAGCGGATTTTTCCCGCATATTGATTTGCATCGTTTTTACATCAGTCCGATCGTAGGTCCGGCGTGAGTAGCCGATATTATCCGGCTTGAACGATTTTAGGGTACTACCCAGTTGATACGCCCAGTTATCAGTTTCACCCTTATTCGGAGTCATGGACGGTTGGAAGAATTTTTCGGTAACAAAGCCTTTAATGAACTTAACCGCTTCATCCTTCTCTCCGATGATATCGGCATCGGAAGCTCCCGCACCGAAACTGATGACGTCCAATTTAATGACACGATTTTCAATGAGTTTTTCAGTGACATTATCGATATCCACCGAGAAAAAGATCGCTGAGGCTTTGAAGTGATCTTCAACAAAGCTATAAACCTGGCTCCAATCCACTTGTAAGTTGACCTGATACGCGGGGCGCAAGCCGACAAAAACCAGGTCGTAAACCACACCAATCATGGACGTTTTAGCATCCAGGGTTTCCTGCACCAAGGTAGCACCCTGCGCGGAGAGCTGCACCGAGAAACACGCCCGGTTATCGCCATACAGAGACGGTGTTGCATAATAACTGGCTTTTTCGACAAATTTAGGTTGATCAGCGGGTGTCGTTGAAGTCGCTGTCGCAGAGCTATCATCCGGGCTGCTTGTACTGCTTGCATTCGCAGTATTGGCCGCAGGGCTGTTTGCATTGGGGTCTTGAGCATCCAAAAAGATTAATCGAGTCGTCCCTCTGCGATAATCGATGGGAGCCAGTCTGGGCGTATCTTTCAGATTCAAGCGGCTTTTAAGTTGCTGAGCAGTATTATTTAAACGATCGTCATCAACACGCAAATCCACATCAAAATTCAGAAAACCACCACCGGGTTCACAACCCTGGGGAAGATTTGACAGATCTTGCCGATACTTTACAAACAGAAATGACGGGCTTCCATCCGGGTTCTGTGCCAACTGAGGCGCCAACGGGTAATAATAAAACTGCAAGGGATCCGCATGATCCCGCAGAATGGTTAAACCTTCGATAATTTGATAGGGCGCTTCAAAGTACAACATCGGATACGAGCCTCAATTTTTTTTGATACCTTACCCCCCACCCTCCCCTCTCTAAGGGGAGAGGAGACAAATGAGGTTATATCAGGATTAAATTATGATGAGTTTTTTTGAAAAAGTTTCAGTGGGGAGCTGTTACTTTTACCCTTTGAAAATCGGTCCCCTCCCCAACGGGAGAGGGGACAAGTGAGAAAAATTAAACCGGGGTTGCAACCGTATTGGGATCAAGCACGAGATCTGTATCGCTGCTTGTCAGCTCAGTGCTATCCACATGCGTACCATCGGTTTTGTAGTACGTGACCTTATAGGTATACTGCTTCTGCGCCTTGTTTTTAATCGGCACTTTCCAGGTTGGAGCCGTTTTCTTCGCGGGTGTAAAGACAATATCTTCCGTCGCATCAATCTGATTAGCCGCATCCACATAATGCAGATTCACTTTCACTAATCGAATTGTAGTGAAGTCAATCAGGTCGGTTACGAAATCAACGGTCAAGTAGTCCGCAAATACCTCACCCACAATAATGGTTTGTGAGTCAGTTGCTGTTTTCCATTCACCTTGGTCACTATGGCTATCTTTGTAAACCATGGTTGTCCGGTATTTGAAACCTTTTGGCGCCTGATCCCACAAGGGAAGAATCCAGGTGGCAAAGTCTTGATCCGCACTCAGCTCGAATGTTTTTTCCGAGCTGTAATTGTGGCTGGTATCTTCATAAGCCAGATCAACAACCATTTTCTGAATGCGATCAAATCCGCCGGACGCCAATAACTTAACCGCTAAACGGTCGGCAAATACATCATTGATCATCAAGTTGGGAGAGGTTTCCTGTTTCCAATCCGTTTGGATGTTTTGTCCGTCCTTGAGGAAGTAAGTCACCATATATTCGTAAGGGCGATCGATCAATGTCATCGTTAAACGTTGATAAACTTGCGACGGCGTTGCCTGTTCCAACTTCAACATATCTTCCTGCATGGGGACGCCACGGCCCGTATCACTGTAGCGAATATGAACCTGGGCTGTGTTGATGGCATCCCAGTTAAAATTACCCACCATGATATTAACTTTCAAAACACCCATGTCCTGAACACTCAGAACGAGACGGGTTTCGTCCGTTGTCCGTTGAGGAATTGTCAGGGTTTTGTCACTGTTTTTAAAATTGACGACAGCTGAGTAACTATATTTATTACCCAAAGAGGCCTCAATATATTGCTGGAAAGTACCGACCGTAGAGGCATCCTTAAACAAGTAATCCTGAACCGTTTGACCGTATTGAATATGCAGTTTTACAGAGTAAATCGGATCATTCGCAAAATCGGCATTGCAGTAGGCTGAAACTCTGAGCATTTTGAAAAACGGATCATCCAGGGAAATTTCCTTGAAGTAATCCTCTTTTTTAATCGGTTGCCCGTTACCATCTTTTCCACCCAGGAAACCCTGCATGGTCGCTTGAGGATCAATTTCCCATGGAATTACAGATTGTTGATTGATCAGAATTTGGATATCCGTTGTCGCACTTTGGGTGTAAACGCGCATTTGATGTTCATAATCCCCGCCATCCGTATCGGGGGCATTCGGCGGAAATTGAGCCTTAATGGCCTCTTTGAATTGATCCTGAATGGAATTCCAAACCTGCTGAACCATCTGGGTTTTGAATTTTTCAGCGTCCGGATTATTGCCTAAATCCCAACTCACAACGTCAACGCCCGCGATACCGAATTTAGAGAAAGTATCCTGAACGGTCTTTTTGTAATCTTCGTTGGTATCTCCCCAAACGCTTTCATCAATCTGCTTGGTCACTTCTTCGATATGCTGTTGAAACTGGTGAGTATACAGGTAGCCATGAATATGGACATCCGGGGTTTGTGCAGCAAATTTAAGTTTATACACAACCGCTATTGGCATATTGGCCATTTGACATGCCTGCCACATTAAAGCGGCACCGCGTTGCGTTAATTCTGCCGAGAAAGATGCAATATTGGAACCAATCATGGATGGCTTTCCGCCCGTTGCAATATGGGTAATCATCCCACTACCATCGCTCTTGGCTTCCATGGTGATCAACTGCACCGAACCATCAAGCCAAGTCGGTTGCGCCACTTGAACTTCAGGCGGATTTCCTCGATTTAGGTACCGCTGATTAACGGTATCTTGTAATTTGTCCTTGATTTTTTTCAATTGATCATCCGGAACATGAAATTCGCAATCAAACTGAATATAACCACCGCCAGCCGAGGCACCTTCTTTTACGGTGGATGCATCTTCCCGATACTTTAAAAACTCGAAAACGTATTTCCCTGTATTGTCTTTACGCAGAGTGGGAGCATTCGGCATGACATAGAACACGAAATCCTTTGCAGCATCCTGGTAAATAGTGACATCATTGAATTGATCACAGCTTGGAATTAAAAGCACGGTGCGCTTCTCCCTTTATATAGTGAGGTACGGCCTACTAATTTTGCAAAACAAAACAACCCTCTTATCGAGTAGAACGTGCTGTTACAGGTTTTTACTCTCAAGAAATGCGTGGAATACCAGGAATTCAATAGGTGTGTTGCTAATTCTTAAAAATCATCTCTATCAGCAGAAAACAAAATTAATCTTGTGATCAAGATGATAGTTTAAAGGAACCTACTGCATTAACTTTATTGATGAACTAAATTTAATATAGCATCTCGATTTTTTCAAGCTTTGGTTTTTTGAAAGCTTAAAAAGTAAATTTCAAACACGAAAAATGCCAAGAAATAGTTGAATTTTCCCGTGTCAAACGCTAATAAAAATCCAAGATACACAATACAAGTGGAAACCTGGAATTTAAATTCCAGGTTTCCAGATTTTTAGCTAAGCAATCGACTTTTGACCCGCATTAAACGCGGTAGTAAATACATCCAGGCCATGAGAACCGCCATTCACCAAGCGACGAGCAGTGCGAAGGTCAGGTGGACTTTCGTGCAAGGCATTGCGGATTTGTACTTCGTGCCGTTTCAAAAACTGAGCCAGAATTTCAGCTGCAATGTGGCTATCGTTAGCCATATCAGGATGATCCAGCAGCTGAGTTCCCAGATTTAACAACTTGCTATAAAAGGCATAGTTATTACGCCCTGTCAGCTGAACAAAACCGCGCCCCTTAAACAAGGAACCATCGCCTTTGGCGTGATTCCCCAAGTCTTTACGGAAATCGTAAAGCGAGTAAGGAATCCCATTCGGAGGTGTGTTATAGGTGGATTGATACTCGCTAATCGGTACAAAGTTACCCGTTTCAGCACGGATAGTGGAAAGTGCCATTAAAATCATGGATTTATCTGCTAAATTAAGCTGATAAAGAGCATTTAAGACATCCGGCAAATATTTTTCAACATTGGCACGAGGAGCGCTTTTAAACATGGTGCTCCAGACCTTATCCACCGTAAAAGAGGCTCTATCATCGGCATAGGGAACAGCAGTTATGCCCAATGCAGTGGCAGTGGCCGTATCGACTTTTCCTGTGGCCGGAAGGGATTCACTTTTTTGAAAGTTGATCAAGGCAGACTGGGTATGAGGTCCGAAGTTACCATCCGGTTTGCCTGGATCGAAACCATGCTTGCTCAACGCTTCTTGTAATTCTTGAACGCCAATCCCTTTCGAACCCAGATGTAAGCCAACAACATCGTTGACCATGGTGCTATTGCCCATGACAAATTTCTCCTTTGCTCTCTCTCTTTAAGTTTTTTAATTTATATTTCTAGTCTAAGTGGGACTCACGTGAGTCACGATCAATAGTTCAGGTAAATCCTCGGTTTTCATAGAATGAAAACTGACAAGCAAAACAGTACAGCTCAGGCATCGTATCAATTTAAAAAGCTAAAAACAATCGTCCATGACAAAAATTTTAAAAAATCCTCCCCAACAAATAGAAGACGTTCTGAGAATCCTCTCCTACAGCAAAAATTTCGTGTCACTTCTCTTAACGACACGAGACGAACAGGCATGCGCTTAGTATGATTGTTTGATAAACAGAAGAGTGCGCTGTGTGATATGAACTTTACTGATTCCATGTTGGGCATCCCAACTGCCCTTGCTTACCTCCTGGATCACCCAGCAGTTTCATGTGTCCTGATACTGATATGTTTATTTCTGCATCAAGTCAGAAAAAGCGGCAAACAAAAGACTGAAATGAAAAAGCTCAGCGACGAATATGAAAAATTAAAACTTGAGAAAGCAGCATTAGAGCTTGATGCACAAGTTGGAAAAGCCTTTGTAACAACTATTAAGGCACTCAAGAATTAAGACTTTCTCTGGCTTTTACTCTGCTCTCTTTTAAGTTCGAAGTTAAACTCAACTGAATTTTTATCTATTTTGTCTTTTAGATTTTCAATTATTCTTTCTTCCATTACGCGATACGAAATTGGGTAGAGTGAATTTCTTAAAATTGCATTTTCAGGCTCAAAATTATGAGGATAACCTTTTTTATCCTGCCTCACAGTTGGATATCCTGAACCTATTTGCATAGAAAACAAGTCGATGAATTTTCTAGGTCCTACCCCCACAAAAGGTTCAAAACGAACTTTGCCATCCACTTTTTCAAAACCTAGGTTTGTAGAGTCAGAATGTTGCGAAAGCGTTTTACTCTTCGAGTAGGGTTCTATAAATATGACTCGATCAATTCCAGCACCGATGATTCGCTTACCACACTCATGACAAGGCATGGTTGTACAATACATGGTGCAACCTCTAGTCGGAATTCCGTTGCGCGCGCAACTCAAAATTGCTTCGCTTTCAGCATGAGAACTTCTCATGAATTCGATTAAAGACTTTAGTGGCCCCTCTTCTAAACATTCTTTATTAAGTAACTCATAGAATTTTATTTTATTTTTTTTCATTTTTTTCTGAATATCTTTATTATTTTTCAAATCAATTAGTATTTCATCAACCAACTCTGAGATTCTTTGCTTATTTGGATTCCTTCCATATTCAATATCTCGACCCTTAGGATGCTCCCAGTAAAAACCTTCTTCATGCTGTGTATAATAATTTCCACCCCCATATTTGGGTACTTCAGCACAACCTGTAGCAACTATTTCTTCATAAGGTGTACTAATTACTGCGCCCACTTGCCTCGCCAAATCCAACGACATTAAGGAAACTGAATAGGCAGAAAACATCGCATACTCATCAAACGTAGGTGTAATGTAAGGATTTCCAAATATTAAGTTAATGTATCTTTCTAAAGCATTTTTGGTTGCCTTAGCTTTCCAATCTTGATTGATAAAAAAATCAGAAAGGCCAAAAGTATCCCTTGAGGCTTGTCCATAAGGCTTATTTACTGTTTCATTTTCATCTCTTTCAAGTTGAATACAAGCTTCTTCATTACTCATACCTTTTCTAGTCAGATAATCTTGTCGATTATGTTTTTCAGAATACACACCAACTAAGAAAAAAGCAGATCCATAAACCTGCCGCAATAGCATAATTTCTTCAGGTCTTTTTAAGCCTTGAATAATGTAAGCTCTTCGAAGAACTTTAACGTTTGATTTATAGCTATTTTCATTTTCTATTTCTGTTCTAATTTTTGAAATTATTTCAATAACCATGCAAGCTAGAATAGAATTTTCATCAGATAAACTCCTTGCAATATCGCCCCATTCCATTTGTCTTTCTGAGCAGTCAAATTTACTTTCAAGACCATCCTTATATTTTTTAGCTTTATTTTTAGAATATGAATTCTTATTCCGATTCTCAAAGCTTTTATCTTTTTTGAAACGATTTGGAAATCTTTTTTCCTTAAGGATTAAGTTATGATCATTATCTTGTTCTTTATAATTTATTATTTCTCGTGAAATCTTAATGGAATTCTTTTTACCTGAACTTTCAAGAGAAAATGTTTTGTATCCAAAATTCAACAAGATTTTAGAAATTTGGTCAGAAATTGTATTTAAATCTGTCCCAAGTGGACCAGTCAAACCTATAAAAAGCTCTGACTCGTCAAAATTAAAATACTTTTTAAAATCTTCATCCATGGTGTTCATGGAGTAATCTCCCACTTTTCAATTATCTTATTGGAAAATGAGAACCATATTAGGGCATCACTTAAAAAGATGAGTTTCAGGCTTCTTACCCACTATTTAAAAGAAACTAGGGCAATTTTCGCTTAAAAAATGTTTTTATATACTCTATATACAGAGAGCGAGAATCCCAGTTTATGATGAATGCGACCAGTGGCTCTAGCCACTCCTATTCTGCTCATTCTGGAAAACACACTCATAAAAAGCATCACGGGCATCACCACAAACAAAATACCGATGACAGCAGTACCTCATCCGGCAGAACGTCTTCTCAAGGCTCTGTAACAGGGCAAAATCAGCCTTCCCTTAACTTTGGCGACCCCAATACCGGTACGCCTATTTGGAATTCCGGCACGACTACTGACGGAAGCAATTCACCTTTTAACTTAGCCAATACAACCGATAATAGCGGCCTGGATGATTCATCCATAACCAATACTGGCGATAGTAGCACGAAAACACCTATTACCAGCACCACAGGCACTACTAGCAGCAGCGGGGTTAAACTCGGTGTTCCTGCTTATGGCGCACCGGATGGCAACAGTTTTTGGGATCAGGTGCAAAATGCCAAGCCTGGCAGTATTTTTATCATGAACCCGAATAGTGGTCCTGGAAACCAAGTC
>Ga0105239_10006972_pt1 | contig 13016 bp, 9 predicted proteins | sample KBSC44metaG_FD_92761 | JGI IMG/M metagenome (GOLD analysis project Ga0105239, IMG submission 92761) | Corn rhizosphere microbial communities from Kellogg Biological Station, Michigan, USA - KBS C4-4 metaG | ecosystem: Host-associated > Plants > Roots > Rhizosphere > Soil | place: Michigan, USA...
ACCAATGCCACCTACTATCCAACGTGGGTCACGAGTAATACCGGTAATCTTCCACAGAAAGTCAGCAGCACGAAATTCACCTTTAATCCCAGCACCGGTATCGCTACGGCTACGGGATTTACCGGGGCGCACAATGGGACCTTGGGCGCAACCAGTCCAAGCACCGCGGTTGTCACTACTATCGCGAGCAACAGCAATGCGAATATTCGCACATCGAAAGGCAATTTCAACATCATCGTCAACGTAAAGGATTATGGTGCGCTTGGCGATGGATCGACCAATGACACCTCGGCAATTTCCTCTGCATTCGCGGCGGCTGGGGTTAATTCAACGGTATATTTTCCAAAGGGAATTTATTTGACGGATACGATTTCCCTTACAGCGGGAACAGCCCATACATTTCTGTCCATATTTGGGGACGGCGCCGGGGCTTCAGTGATAAAACACCGCACCGCTAACGACACTGCTGCGGTAATTGCCCTTGGAACTGATTCGACGGACATTACCATTTCCGGGCTCACTTTTGATGGCAACTGCACAGCCAGACAAGCCGGAGCCCATGCAGTTCAAATCTATGGCAGCAGAACGAGATTCTACGAAAACGAAATAAAGAACTCAGGTCAATTTTCACTATATACCGGCGGCGGAACGCCAACCAATGTCCTCGTAAATAATAACTACGTTCACAACGGATACGCAGACGGCATCAATTTAAGCGCCTGCAACAATTCGGAGTGCGTGGGGAACGTCGTGGATCTGGTGGCGGATGATTGCTTTGTTTGTTACGGAACAAACAGCTTCAACATAATTTGCACTGGAAATCTTTTCCGCGGATGGTCGGCCCTTGCCAGTACGGTGGGTCGAGGTGCGCTGATATCTTCTGGCGCGTACAACATTCTTTTCGCGAACAACAAAGTTGATTCCATTCAGCAGAATGGGCTTTTGATAAACAACGAAGGTGGCGGACGGTGCCACGACATTTCCATCAAGGACAATCAGTTTTCAGGGTGCTGTATTTTCTCGGCATCGACTTGCACGATTCAAAGTGCCGACCGGGTTACGCTGGAAGGAAACGACGTCAGTTCGACCACGCAGGGTGATTGTGTTTCTTTCGCTGATGTTACCGATTTCGTGGTCAAAGGCGGAACGCTTTACAATACGGTTTCCGCCTTCAGGGGGATTCATGCCGATGAATCTTCCAGTTGGAATGGAACTACCTGGACCAGAATTAATATCAAGGGAGTGACCTTCAACTGCACGGGAGCATCTTTTTGCCAGGCGATTTATTTGAATCCTTACACAGGGGTGACCATGAGCTACCTGACGATTGATTCTAATATTGAAATGCAGCAGGTGTCTTCCGGCGACTATATCACGATTGGTGGTAGCAGCGTCACTGGCCATAAAATCTGCAATAACATTTCCTCTCATGGATTCACCATCCACGACTTCGCCGGCTCAGCAACGATCGTGAACAACAACTAATGAAAGACGAAAATTACAGTAGCGACGATTTTCCGAATCACATCGATCTTGGGAAAACCCCAGACGAAACGGATATGCCTGTTTCTACATCCGGGAAAAACAAGGCGCCAAAGAAATATTACCCGACGCTTTATTTGAGCAATATTCCAGGTCTTGAAAGTTTGCCAAAAGACGGCTGGGCCTTGATCCGTTTTCATCGCTCTGATTTGTCTCTTCGCACGCCGGCCGAAGGTGAGGATGGAGCGTCGGCTGAATTGCAAGTCAAGGAGCTGTGCCTTCCTGACGATCAGGACGATGACGAGGACATTGGTTCGGCCATCGCAAAAGCATTAAGGAATAGCGGCGTCAATGCGGGCCAGGAAATGGATGACGAGGACGAGGAGGGTGACGAGTGATCGTCCCGCTTTCAAAAATTATTCAGGCGAGTAAATCGCGCGATATCCTTGGTATCACGGATCGCGCGCTCATCATCGACTACATTACCCGCGCGGTCGAAATCGCAGCGTACAAGGGAAATTTCGATCCGTGGATTAAAAATTTGGATGTATGCGCTGACGTAAACGGATGCGTCACGCTTCCCTCATTCGTTGGAACCGTACAGCAAATCAACGTTGGCGGACGTCCGACATGGTTCCGCAACCAGTGGTACGAATTCCACATCAACGGCGTAGGAAATAGCAATCAGTGCGGCTGCGGTGTTTCATTCACATCTGACGATCTCGGTTTCACGCCGGTATTTCAGCAGCTAAAACAGTGGAGCTATTTGGCAGCCGTGTGCGAAGATCCGGTTGACGGAAACGGATCACTTTCACTCCGCGTCGAGGGCGAGACTGTGGATCAAAATTGCAATCCCAAGGAAGCGATCACGATTCCCGTCACTGGGCCATCCGAGCGAGGCGTGGTCGTTCCGCTTATTTTCGGGGCTTCAATTCCTGATCGCGGCGTAACGGCTTTCAGGAAGATCACGCAGGTAACTAAGCCCGTCACCCGCGGCTACGTGAAATTGATCGGATTTCCAAATGTGAATGGCGCGGAGGGCGTGACAATTGGTTACTACGCGCCGAACGAAACAAATCCTCGTTACCGGAAAATCCACGTTTCCCAATCTTGCGCATGGGTTCGAATCCGTTTTCGCATGGCCGATATTCCACTGGTCAATGACTGGGATATTGTGCCACTCGAGAGCTATCAGGCGACGCTTGATCTGATTAAGGCGATCCGACTGCGCGAGACCAACAACTACGACATTGCCGAGGTGGCTGAAACCAAGGCCGTGAATCTTTTAAGAGAGATTCAGGCCATTCAGGATGGTCCGGCGATGGATCCGATACAAATTGAGCCCGGTTTCGGCATTGGAACTATTGATTTCCGCTGATCCATGTCCCAACGCAATCCAGCAAACCGCATAAACCGCGACGGCGGAATTTCTCCCGAAAACGACAGGGGTTTTTTCGAGGGCGTGGACAGTTATGTGAATCCACTTGAGGTGCGACCATCCCAACTGAGGTGGCTGGTCAACGGCGTTACTTCCGGGGGAATGGCTCAGACCCGACCTGGATACAAAACGCGACTCACGTTCGATATCACGGAGAGTACAGGGTATTTCTGGTCCTGGTGGTTTAACGCAGGACAGCCTGTGGTTCACCCGCAGATGCTCACTTATTTTACCCCATCGAATGGTCAGCAACAGCTTGTTTTTGCGATATCCGGTGGACTTTGGTATTCGTTGATAAATCCAGACGGATCGCTTCAACCGGCTCAGCAAATTGCCGGCGTCAACATCCAGTACAATGGCAGCCAAGTGAATTGGTGTCGTTGCGTGCAGACTACCACGATTATCAATGGCGTGTACGTGAACAACATCACGCCTCGAAACCTGCTCATCATTCAGGACGGATTGGATCGGCCGATCGTCTGGGATGGTGTGTCTGCCCAGACCGCAAATCCAACCAAGAAGGTGACGGTGGATGGCACCGGAAACACGCTTTATCCCGAGGCGTACAACCAGACCAGAATTGGATTCTGGATGGCATGGAGCGGGAATCGACTGTGGGTGTTTGATGGCAATATTGGATACGCATCCGATCTTGGTGATCCAACTCACTTCACTGAGGAGCTTCAGCTAAATTCCTTCCCTTTTTTCGTGTTCCCTTCCGATGTAATGGGATGCGTTGATCGCGGAACCAGCGGCACGAACCGATCTCAAGTTGTGGTGTTCACCAAAACTCAGACGTTCACTCTTTGGAGCGGAATCCAGCAACGTCTTCCGGATAATACTGGAGCGGGCGGTTGGATCAATACGCAGGATTTTCAGGCCACGATTTTCTCTGCCGTCGGTTGCGTGGCCGGGAAAAGCATCATCGTCCACCGCGGCTTGCTTTACTGGCAGTCCGAGGACGGGATTGTAATGTTCGATTCGAGTGGAACCGTTTACTCCACCCAGAATTTGCCTCCGGTTGATTACGAGATGGCTTATTCTAAGCGTCGCATACCCCAGAATCCGGGAATAACCTGCGCTGGAATTCGATCATCCTATGTTTTTTTCAGCGTCCCGGTCGGTCACTCCACCAATGGCCGCTCATATAACGGACATACCCAGGTTTTGGATCGACAGACCACCGTGGTTAAATCCGTCGGAAATAACGGGCCGTTTTCCTATGGGACCTCTGGCTGGCAAGGTGTGTGGACTGGGATTCGACCGGTCGAATGGTGCAGCCCGGAAGTAAACGGAATCGTCCGGACTTACGCGCTTTCCATGGACCTCGACGGTACTGCCCGAATCTGGGAGGCGTTCCAAGGCAACCGAGCTGACAATGGAAAACGGATCCCGTGGGAGATCGAAACACGATCCCATCTAATGGGCGGATCGATATTCGATGCTGCGGCATTCCGTTATTTCCGACTTTTTTTGGATCAGATAATTGGAAATCTGAACATCGTCGGAAGATGGAAAGGCACTCGCGGACAGTACCACGACCTGATGGATACGAGCGTTACCGCAACGCCTGGCTCGTTTTTTTCTCCAGCACCAGGATACGAAGAAGTTGATTTTTCCAATCCTTCCGTGAGTTTTCGCCCACAGACACGAGACTTGGTTTCTCCTGACGTAATGGGGCCACCAGATGATTGTCAATCGGCCGGCGTGGAGGACGACAGTATCGACGGCGTAGATCGCGCTTTCAGTCTTCGGCTTTCATTTCTTGGCCGAGGAGCATTGGTTGCCTATCGGATCGCCGGAGACGAATCACCGCAGGACATTCAGGGCGCAGTGGTCGAGCCGGAAACCGGATTCAATATCCTTCCCGACGTTGGATGTCCTGAGCACATCGAAGGCATAACGCCGGAATATGATTTGCCGGACACAAATCCGCGCGATGCTTTCGCGAATATTATTCCCATTTTCGCGGAGGACGATACTTATCAGGCACCCGCCAATTAACCACCCATGGCACCCAATATAAATTTCGTTCCGATTAAGTTGACTCCGCTTCCCGTGCCTGCCGGCACAAAGGCGGCAAACTGGGATCAGCTTTTGACGATAATCTCGCAATATATCGCCGGACAGATTCAGCAGAACGTTTCATTTTTTCAGACTTTCGCCAATCCGCCAGGATACAACGCAGGAAGCCTGATCTACGTCGAAAATCGAAAGAATTTCTTCGTTTGGAACACTTCAACAGGACAGTACGATCTTCTTTCCCAGTTTATCTTGGGCGACATCAAGCAGAGCGCGATCGACGGAGATGACACGCTGAATGGGTGGATAAAATTGGATGGTCGGGCGATAAGCTCAGTCAGCGGGATCAGCACGCAGCAGGGCGCAAATCTTCTTGCGCTGTTTCCCAATGGAACCCTGCCAAACATCGCTCCTCTGCTTAATCCGTATCCATACAACTGGCACATTCCCGGTGCTTTTGTCAGTGGAACTTTCACCGATTCCGAGGAGATTGTTCAGGCCGGAAGCCTAAACGCTACTGCTTTTATTATCGGAAATCAGTCCGCCGGAACCTTCCTCAACATCGTTGATTTGGATGGCCATCCATCGACAGTGCAGAATTGGGTAGGTCAATCCTCCGGTGCGATTTTTGCGCCAAGCGGAAATCCAATAATGCAATTCGGAACTTACCCAGCATACAGCAAGGTTTACTGCGGAAACAACACGAGCAACGTTTGATGAATCCCCACATCACAGCCTCGCGCGATCTCGGATATTTCAACCGGATGATGAATCATCCGGAAATTTTCCCTTCGATCCATGACGATTCCTCGGATTCGGCGCTGGACATTTCATCGCTCAACAAGAAGGCGAATGTTTTTCTTAAAATAGAATGCGAAGGCCGCGAGGCGGGTTTTGCATTCTTTGTAGCCAAGGGTGTTTTTTGCTACGAGATGCACAGTGGATTGCTGGAGGAATTTCGAGGTGCTTTCGCAATCCGCGCCGGCCATGGCGTGATTGATTGGATGATGACAAACACGGATGCGGAGGTGATATCTACTTTCTGTTGGTCAAACGCCAAGCCCGCGATGTGGGCAGCTCGCCAGATCGGATTCCGCGAGGTTTCCAGGGCTGCATACAAGCACAAAGTAAACGGAGAGCCAGTGGACCTTGCGGCCTACACGATCGATCTCATGGAATGGGCTCGGGAGTCGCAGTATCGATTCGATGGCATTGCATTCAACATCATCAAAGACTTCTCGGCCAGTTCATCCATGCAGCCCTTTGCCGGAATGGCGGCGCTGATCGCTCTGTCCGGGAATTATTCCAAGGCGCAGATGTTCTATAATAAATGGGCGCTGATATTCGGATGTCCGCCGATTCAATTCAACGGCACCCGAGCGCGTGGCGTTGTTTTCTCGGTTGGAAACTCCGTGGTCGAACTTTCCCAGAATTTATCAACTTCAGTCGTGGAGGAGGTAGCATAACATGCCAGCAGTAATTCCATTGGCGGTGGGTCTAGCAGGTACAGCCGCCGGCGTAATTTCCGGCCAGGATGCCGCGCGAAAACAGCAGCACGCCGTACAGGATGCGCAAAAGATCGCGCAGGAAACGCAATATCAACCAATCGACATCGCCAAGCTCACCCAGGCTGCGCACGAGCAGGCGGTCCAAAATGCGACCGATTCCCTGGCTCTCGAGCGCTCACTTCAACCGGACGTGGCGGATACCCGGGCCAATCTGGCCAAATCTGTTTCCGATCAACTTTCTCTTGGCGGCGCCCTTCCGGCGGACGTGGCGAATCTCGTCACTCGCAATGCTCGCGTGACTGGCGGCGCAGCCGGCGCGCTCGGCGGCGCGTCCGTCCCGTTGACCGCCCAAATGCTGGGCGTGTCGTCGCTCAGCCTTTTGAATCAGCGGCAGAACAATGCAGCCAATCTACTTTCGGCTAATCCGCTTCCCGTTGCTGGTCTTGATCCCGGCACACTGGCCTCACTGGAGGTAAATCAGAACGCGGCCCAAAATCAGTTCAATTTGGCAAAGGCAGGGATTAACACCAATCTTGTCAATTCGGCTGCGCAGGCGGGCGCAGCTCAGACCGGGGCTAATGCGTCGGGCATTAATTCAATTCTCAGTTTTCTGACCAGAAATCAAGGTAGCGGCGTGGACTCGGGAAGCATCCTAGGAAAGCTGGCTTCGGCCTATGGCGGAAGCAGCAATCCAGCGACCAATCCAATCCCGGTTTACGATGGTTCTAGCTCTGGAGATTATGTTCCGGGAGGATATAAATAATGGCCCTCCAAACACAAGGCTTCCAGCTTCAGGCTCTCCCGCCACTTCCGCAGATCCCGGATAACGTCGGCAAGATCGACGTGAAGGCAATTTATGACCGGGTGAACCAAGCTCTCAACACCGGCCAATCACTCGCTACTGATCGATCGCGTCAGGAAGCGGAAAACGCCCAGCTTGGTGCTCAACGTTCAACTGCGCTGGCTCAGCAGGCTGTTTTGCCGAGTCAGACGGAGGCTAATATTCGCCAAAACGTGCGCTCTTCAGCATTGGCATCACCCGCGATCGTGGCTGGCGAGGTAAATAAAACTCAGGCAGGATTGGATGCCGATCTGGCAGCCGAACAGCTTCGCCGCGACAACGCTCGCTTTCAGGCCACCCTCACGCCCGCACAACGGCTGGTGCTGGCATCGAATGGGCCGGCTAAAGCATCGACCGGATCGACTGTGCTTTCGCCTGATGGAAAAACCTTCCAGAGCACGCAGAGCACGACGGCCAATGTGGGGGGAGAAAATGTTCCTATCTCAACCTCCACGGAGACGAGCCCAGCGACGCCCGTTCTCACGCCACTTCCCGGCATCAATGGCACATCGCTCGGCACGGCAGTTACAACCGTTGGCCCAGATGGCAAGCCAACGGTGCATGTTGCTGCGGCACCGCTCGGCGCGCTTAACAACATCGTTACGGGCACGAACTATCAAAAGATCGGTGAACGCCGGGACGAACAAGGAAACGTCAAAGAAATTTACCAGGCTTTCACCACGAGTGCCGCCGGCGGTCAACCCAAGCCGGTGGGTGCTCCAGTGGAAACACTTCAGGGTTCCGGTCCTCCCGGAACTACGCCGACGCAACCCACGCAGCCATTTATTTCTAAGGATGCCAGCAAGGCCATTGAGGATGTGCAGTCGGAAGTGCAATCTCTTCAGGGTCGAAAAGTGGAACTGGCAAATATTCGCCAGCAAGCCGACAAATTTATCAACGAAAGCGAAGCCGGACGGTTTATCGGTCCGATTGCAAAGTTTCTGGGAGCGGATGCTGCTCAGCAATTCACTGGCTCCGTTCAAAACGCACTCTCCACTGCACTTCAGCCATTACGCGGCACTGGTCGCGTTTCAAACACCGAATTCCAGCAAGCCCTTTCGGCGCTTCCGACAATCCAAGATTCTGCTGCTACGATTAAGCAAAAGTTGGATTACCTCGATCTTTTCACTGATTGGAGATTGGCCCGCGAAGATGCGATTCAAAATGCACTTGGCCGAGGCTTGAATCGGTATCAGGCATTTCAGGAAGCGGCTGCAAAAACACCGATTCCAGAAGTTCCTAAATTTTATCCGAATCAAGCCGCATCTCCTGCACCTGCACCTGCACCTGCAGTTGCCCAGCCTTCCAATCCTTCGGCTGCTTCTGGAAGTGTTCCCACCATCACTTCCCAGCAGCAATACGACGCGCTGCCAGTGGGCGCTCAATACCTCGACTCGAAAGGGACTCCGCACGTAAAAGGAGGCCCGCGTGGCTGATTGGACTCCACCTACCTCTGATGCCGTGGCCGTCGCGGACTTTGTTCCTCCTGCGAGCGATCGTGTGGTTGCGCCGTCAAATAAATCACTGCCTGTGGTGCGCACAGATGATGATCTTGCGAGACTTGTCCCCGGAAGTGATTATATTGATTCCAGTGGCGCAAAGAAGACCTTCACTCCTGAGGATTCGGAAGCGTTTTCTAAAAGATACTTCAAAGGCCCAACGGCAGGCATGTTCGCAGGGCTGCCAGCCAGCGGAAAAATTCCCGGTTCGCGTGCAGTCAAAAGCATCTTGCTTCAATCTGGATTCGGTACTGCAGGGGCAATCGCCGGAACGGCTCTCCCCGGTCCTGGTAATTTGATTGGCGGTGCGGCGGGCGCGGCATTGGGTAACATTCTCGATCAGGAAACCGATCCTGAGTACGATGCTAATAAACCGGGCCTCGGAATCAAGAAGGGTCAAGTTTTGGCGGCCGGTGCATCGAACCTTGTGCCGGTAGCTGGATTGACGGGCAACGTCGCCGGGACAATCGCGAAAAATGTAGTTCGTCAGGGCTTAGGCGGACTCGCGGCCAAGACCATCGAAACCGGTATTGATGAGAATCGCCTGCCAACGAAAAAAGAAGCGATCATGGCTGCCACCATTCCTGCAGTAACCAGTGGGCTGGTAACTGGCGCTCAATATTTAAATCCAGAAGTACAGGCGGCGATCCAGGAGGCCGAAAAATCGACGGCCGGAAAGCAGGCAGTATTGGATAAGGCAATGGATGAGGGGTTTTTAGTTCAGCCATCATCGGTTAATAAAACCAAGGTCGGGAACGCCATTGAGGGCATAGGCGGAACGACTGACATCAAGCGCGATGTTCAAGCGAACAATATTGAGCAATTCAATCGTCTCGCAAAGCGGGCGGCTGGATTGAATCCGGATGAAGCGCTCAATGAGGTCAATTTGGAGGCAGCCCGCAATCGCATCTCCCAGCCCTATCGCGACGTCGCGGCACTATCCGAAAATGGCGGATATACGCTTTATCACGATCCATCCTCGACCGGAAAACAGAAGTTCTTCACTTCCGATTCAGCGCAGGTGACTCCTCCTGGTCTGTCCAAGGGAGCAACCGCTCAAGTCAATCCCGAGAATCCCCTGGTGGTGGCTGAACACCCCACTCAAGCGGAGATCACGCAGGCGTTCAAGGATGGTCATGACGCAATTGTGATTGGTGACGCAAAAGCGCCTGATGCGGTAATTACTCCGTCAGATAAGTCACCAAACATCATTCTAGAGGGAAGTCCGCGCGCCAATGCGGCGGCGAATCTTGAGGCTTACCGTCAGGCGAAAGCTGACGCGAAGGCGATCTTCCAGAACAGAAATGCGAGCCCTGCGGAACTAAAAACGGCGCACGCGCTGGATGATAAAGCCGACTCACTTTTGACGAACATGGAGCAGGCCGCGATGGACGCCCAGAAGCCGGACTTGATACCCGCCCTTCAAGAAGCAAAAGTTAAACTTGCCCAAAATCATGACATTGATCGCGCTCTTGGAGGCCGAGAGAGCATTGATCCCGCCGTCTTCGGTCGCGATGCGAAACGAAATGGAATTCTAGGCAAGAGTGGCGATGTTAAACTCATGGCTCAATTCGCCCTTGACCATCCCGATGCCTCCAAAATTCCGGTGAATTCTTCCGGGGTAAATAAACTCAGCGCCATGCTCACCGGATTGGGTGCGTTGGGCGGATTTGCAGAACATGGAGCACCAGGAGCCGTGTTGGCGGGTGCAGCGGGGTATGTCGCTCCTCCTGTCGCACGCGCAACTGTTCTTTCCGGACCTTATCAGCGCGCGGTGGCCCGCTATCCCGTTCCATCCGTCGATCCACCTACGCAGAGTGAACTTTTGACCTTCATCCGCCAATTCTCCAACGCCACCGCCCAGCGCGGTTCAAAATAACATGGCCGATCCACTTTTAAGAAATATCGTTTACAGCGACAGTGAGGGCACCAAATGGGCGATCCTTCAGCGCTGGATCAAACAAGCCGTCATCAATGCCAGCATATCCATCCCCATGAGCGACCCACTTCTATCCGACATTGTTTACGGTGACTCCGAAGGCACCAAATGGGCCAAACTCCAGCGCTGGATGACCCTGCTCGCCAATAATATTGGGGGAGGCGGTGGCGGCGGTACGGTAGTGCGAAGCGGCACAGTCAATATTGTCTCCGGCACGCAGAGCTATAATATTTCTTTCGGCGCATTTTTTGTGGGCGCACCGAGCCTTTTTACCGCTCAAGTTCAGATGCCAAACTCATCCGGGGAAATCCTGGATGTAACGGCTGATCTCAGCACACTCAACGCATCAGGGGTGACCGTTTATCTCAGTGCCGTTCCAACCGCAGCCAGCGCGGGTGGTAAAATCAATTGGGGAGCAGTTCAATAACATGAAAAAAATCATTCTTTCATTTTTACTTCCGCTAATTGCTTTTGCTGCTCCGACGCAGCCAATCACGAACGGCGTTGTTCCAAGTGGTGGAGTTCTGGAAATCAAGAGCGGCGGTTCGATCATCGCGGACGCTGGAAGTACGGTCACGGGTTTTGGTGGAGGCTCTTCTTCCCTCACCCCAACGGCGGTTAAAACTGGAGCTTACAATGCCGCAGTTGGCGATTTTGTACCGGTGGATACCACCTCTGGTGCCGTCACGATCACGCTGCCGACGGCGCCGGCTGACAAATCGCAAGTCGCCGTCAAGATGGTTATTCAAGGCGGAACGAATGCCGTGACCATAGCTGCCGGCGGATCGGACGTGTTCAATAAAACGGGCGGATCGACCACCTTGACCATCAACTTGGTGAATCAGGGCTATACCATCCAGTACAATGCAACGGGTGCTATCTGGTACGCAGTGAGCGACGACCTTCCCCGTGGATCGCTTCTCGCTTTTGCGAATACATGGAGCGGCGTACAGACCTTCACAGCTCCCGTACTTGGAACGGTGGGCGCTGGATCGATTCTTACCAATGCCACTGGTTTGCCGGTTTCAACGGGCATTTCCGGACTGGGAACGAATGTGGCGACATGGCTTGCAACGCCATCGGGCGCAAATCTGGCTTCGGCGCTGACGAGCGCATTGCCTGAAACGAAAGGCGGAACGAATCAGACGACTTTCACCACGGGCGATATTCTTTACGCCTCCGCAGCAAACACTCTTTCTAAATTGGCCGCATCGGCGTCTGCAACGAGGTATCTGAGTAACACGGGAGCATCCAACATCCCGGCATGGGCTCAGGTAAATCTGGCGAACGGTGTGACCGGAAACCTTCCGGTCACGAATCTTAATAGCGGAACCTCCGCCAGTTCATCGACGTTCTGGCGCGGCGATGGGACATGGGCGACGCCCGCAGGTAGCGGCACAGTTACGGTTGTTTCTTCCGGATCCCTTACTTCCACCGCCCTTGTCACCGGTGGCGGAACGACAACCCTGCAAACTCCATCAGCTACCGCCACGATGGACAGCTCGGGCAACATTTCGACGCCCGGAACGCTGACCGTTGGCAATGCCGCAACAACCGCCGGCGCGGTGGCGCTTACGCAGGGCACCACGCAATCGGCTGGAACGACCAATATCACGATTCAGGCGCCTACGGCTGTGACGTCGTATGTTCGCACGCTCGAGGGTTCAGCAGGCAGCACGGGCGTTTACATTGGCACCACCTCTGGGACAACTGTCACGGATTCGCGCGTAGCTCCCGGCACCTCCGGCAACGTCCTGACTTCAAACGGAACGACATGGGTGAGTTCGGCCGCAAGTGGCGGCGTTTCTCTTTCCGCCAACAACACATGGACCGGAATCCAAAACTTTACGCCCAGTGCCCGTTCATCCGGCGTCGCCCCGTATTTCCCTATCACCGTTCCTACAGACACCGGCATCACCGCTGCAACCGCAGCTCCCGGCGTTCAGTTGCTCACCGGAACGCGAACCTGGGCCACCACAGGCACCGTTCCGGCGCAATACGAGGTTGTTTTGGCTGGCCCCACCTATGCCTCGGCGTCGGCCTCCCAGACTTTCACGGATGTCGCCACCCTTAACATCACGCCACCGATCGCCGGCACGAATGCAATTTTCACCCGCAAGCATTCGCTGGTTATCGTGGATAGCACTAGCTCCGCGGGTGATCCCACCATTGGCGCCGTCGTTATCGCCAACACCCTCGGCACCGCTGGAACATCCGTTTCGATCGGCGCAGGCAATATCAGTGCGGGCAACGTCGTAACAGGCGGAAGTTTTCAGCCCTCGTCAAT
>Ga0105239_10006973_pt1 | contig 13015 bp, 8 predicted proteins | sample KBSC44metaG_FD_92761 | JGI IMG/M metagenome (GOLD analysis project Ga0105239, IMG submission 92761) | Corn rhizosphere microbial communities from Kellogg Biological Station, Michigan, USA - KBS C4-4 metaG | ecosystem: Host-associated > Plants > Roots > Rhizosphere > Soil | place: Michigan, USA...
CTATCGGCTGAAGTTGAACCGGTATATGTCTTCTGATCAAGCGTTACAGCGCGGTTACCGGTGCGTGCAATACCTGTGTTTACAAAAGTACGTGCACGGCCATTGGCATTGCTGGCAGTGAAATCGCAGCGGTCAAGACCATCGAAACCTTGCGTAATTGATTTATAGGTCTGTGCTGTTGCACTTTCAAATCCTTCAGTGAAAGAGGGACTTAAAACAACAGGATCATTTTGCAGATGCTTAACAATTGTTACAAGAGTATCATTAACAAGTAAGGGATCGCTGGGATAATCAACCCATGCCCTTACAGTGTATGTGCCGATAGCAGAAAAATCGTAAGGAGTAGTGAATGTATAAATATAGCTTGAATTGGCGGCAATACTTGTAGCAGATGATTCCGTTGCTATTGTAACGCCATTTATCTGATATGATATATTGAATGAACCGGAAGTTGCTACGCTGCCCATGTTTTTAATACGAACCTGCGGAGCTACAGAACCCAGTTGCGACGATGTATACATACGACCGGTAACGGGCGCTGCCAGTGAATCGGGGCTCAGATCATTATCGAAAGTAGGCGAGGCACAGGCGCCGCCCGAAGGAATAATACTTTGTGCAATGGAACGCCGGCCGGGTGAAGAACCAAGTACTGCACGAACTGCGAGCCAGTATGTACTGTCTTTATTCAGTCCGCCCAATAAATAACTGGTGCTCGTTGTATTGCCAACTACCTGCATATTGCTACCCTGCAGCATCATTATGTCGTAACTGGTAGCAGACGGTATGGCGCTCCAGCTTAGGTTTGCATAACCGGGGCAGGTGTTTGTAGCAGTTACTGAAGGCTGACCAAGAATGGTGAAATTATAAGAACTTACATCACTATAGGCGGAGCTGTTACGGCTTACACGGATAAGCGCACTGCTTGTAGGCAGTGAAGGTACAGTCCATAAAAGCAAACGGCTGGTGGCAGCAACATTATTATTGATAGTTGTCCAGGTGCTGCCATTATCTATTGAATAGTCAACGGTAAAGCTGCTGGTGTTGGGATCAGATGCTGTCCACCGGATATATTCATTTTCACCTGGTACCCATGTTTCTTCACCAAAAGGATATGTCAGTGTAACTGCAGGTGCAATTACCTGATATGCCACCACAAAGTTCTGGGGGCCCTGTGGAACGCTGGTACCATTTACTGTTACGGTGAAACTTCCTGCCGGCGGATTGTTTATCACCACCTGCTCGATGTTATTCAGATTGTCTACACCTTCTGCTGCTGCATTAGTAACATTGGCCGGTGTAGGGTCCAGTACCAATGGATGATGTACTGTGGCATCAGGCGCCGTAACGGTTAAGTCGAGATTATTTACCAGCGCTACAGATGAATAGGGGGATGCTTCGGCATCATTCCAGTACAGCATTATTTTAATTTGTGCTGTGCCTGCAGGTACCGAAGGTATAGTAAAGGTTGTATTGCCTCCATTGGATAGTGTTCCTGTGAAATAGTGATTATTCTCCAGTGCCTCTACTGCATTACGTGCATTCAGATCGCCAAAACCAAAGGTGAAATCAGGACCGGGTGTACCCATATCATCAGCGGTGTTACACGCGATGGCTTTTATTAAAGCTGAAGTTGGATCGGCGCCTCCATGCAATTGCCGGTATCGCTCATACAATAAACCTAAAGTACCTGTTACTGTAGGAGCGGCCATACTGGTGCCCCAGTCAGCGCCGTAAGTATTATTAGGGGTGGTAGAAGTTATTGCCCACCCGCCGGCAACAATATCAGGTTTTAAACGGCCGTCAGCAAGCGGGCCACGGCTCGACCAACCGGCGATCGTGTATGTATAATTGTCTATCCCGCCAACGGATATTACATTCTTGGCCGATTGAAAGCCTGTTTTTACAGTAGCATATGAGAGGGGGAAGGGAGAACATTGTATGCCACCATCATTCCCTGCTGCAAACACATGCTGCAAAGAAGGATTACTATTCATTTGTGCATCCAGGTAATAGCTTAATACATCGTATATACCTTCGCCTGCACAACCGCCGGCAGCATTAGCGTAGGAATTATTGGTGAGCACCATATTAAAGTCAGATGCGTAATAAGGTGCGTTTACAAGAATATCGCTGTAATACTGGCCAATGATCGTTGCCTTAGGGGCCATACCCCTGTACTTTGGATTCAGAATGCCACCTCCTGCCATGGTTCCCATAGTATGGGTGCCATGCGTGGTATAATTGCCGGGGTTTCTGTTAATCAATCTCCCTGTAAAATCAATATGTGAAGAAGCATCACCATCATCGCCTAAACCCAATGTAACATTGCTTCCCTGTAAATTACGGCTGGCAACAGCACTTAATGCATCAATAGACTGGGAGGCGCGATTATTGTAATTGACCGGTGTCGACTTCATATACTGACTGCTGATATAAGATACAAATGGCAGCGAAGCAATTTTTTGAACTACTGCCGAACTACCGTTGATAAAAACAACATGTGATGGCTGAATCTTTGTTTCGACGATTTGAGCGCCTGTTTGTTTTAATTCGGTAATAGCAGTGTTTTTATCAATGTTACCGTAAAAGCTTACGGCAATAAGTTTGTCGGGATTGCCTGCAGGTCCCTTTAATTGTTGTAATACGGCAGAAGAAATTTTAGCCGCGGCATTTACCGTAAATACACCGCCGATACCTCTTTTGGTGAGCTGACCAGGTGAAAGCTGATCGGTTATTTCGGCAAGAAAGGTATTGTCAGGTATATAATCATACAGGAAAATGCCTTCCTGCGCCAGCGCTTTTCTTTCTGAAAGATCAGGCAGTTTGGTAAACTGGATAAGTGTATAAAACCTGTTTCTGTAATGAAATGACTTTAAAGAATCTGCAATATGTAATTCACCGCGAAGGTTTTTAAACCGGGTAAGGGTACCGGTTTTTAAACGAACGGGCCGGGCAATTTCCTGTGCGGATAAGGATATAACCAAAAACTGTAAAAAAATTGCGGGTAAAAGGTATTTCATCTACGGTTTTTTAAATAGGAAATTTGGTTCAGGGGGTTATTGCCAATGGCGGAAAACGGTCGCTATAATAAACGGCTGCGACTAAATATTATTATTACATAATAAATCGCCTAATACGTTTATAATCAGTTTGGTAACTTTTGTGCACGGGATAATAATTTCCCCTTAATTCGAATCAGTGTTTACATAGTGTTTTGTTCCACATAATGTTGTTAAAAGGCTGCTTATTGATTTTTGTTAAGCCCCCTGGTTAGCTCTAATTTTGCAACCGACTAGTTACATAAAAAGATTTGTATGCGACGTGATGTTTTTCAGGCAATAGCTGATCCAACAAGAAGGGAAATTATCGGCCTTCTGGCAAATAACACATTAACATTGAATGGGGTAGCCGAAAATTTTGATGTGAGCCGGCCAGCTATTTCAAAACATATAAAAATACTCACCGAGTGCGGATTGGTTGTAATTAAGCAACAGGGCCGCGAAAGGTATTGTAATGTTGATTTTAATAAGCTAAAGGAAGTATCTGACTGGGTAGTTCAGTATCGTCAGTTCTGGACCCAAAAGCTGGATGATCTGGAAGCTTTTTTGGGAAATCAGAAAAAGAAATAATGAATATCGAATTTTGAATGCTGAATATAAAAGTAAGAACCCAAAGTATTAGACTTTGGGTTCTTACTTTATACTTTTACTTCAATATTGAAAATTGATCATTCAATATTCATCATTCTACTAGTGCTGATGGTGCTGATGTTTTTCAGTTTCTTTTGAAAATTCTTCAACACTTACAGGTTTTTCGGCAGCTTTTACATTTTGCTCAGCCCATTCAAACACTTTTTCAGTTTGAATGCGGTGGAAAGAATCTTCTACAAATTTGCGATCGTTCATCATACGGGTGATGTAGTCGGCAACCCAGGGTTGTTCTTCATCCTGCATGCCCATGCCCATATAACCGAACAATTGCTGTTTTGCAAATGCTTCGATATCTTCTTTTTTAACTTCAATATTATTGTCCTGTACAACTTTATCAGTGATCAGCGTCCATTTCAGCTGATTGATAAAGGTGGGGAACTCGTGCTCAACTTCTTCCTGTGTTTTCGGTTGTTCACCGCCTGTTTGCATCCAGCGTTTAAGGAATGACTCAGGGAATTCAATTTTGGTATGATCTACCAATACGTGATATATTTCGTGCTGAAGGTGGTTTTTAGCCTGTGTATCCCAGTATGATTGAATTTCTTCTTTTACTACATCGCGAAATTCTGCTTCGGTTTTGATGTCTTTTTTGGGATACGCAGCTTTGAAGAAGTCTTCGTTTAATTCAGCCTTTTCAACCAGACCAACTTTTGTGATCAGCATTTTGAAAAACTTAGCGGCTGCTGCTTCATCGTGTTTGTCAAGTCCCAGATCGCCGATTACCCATTCTCTTTCTTTTTCATCAAAAGCCTTATTCAGCTGAATGTTTAATACGTCGTCTTTTTTCTTTCCTATAAGGGTAGGGCGGAAAGATTCAGCAAAATATTTTACCAGTAATGAATTGTCTTTTTTGATACCGCCTTCTACTTCATTGCCATTTGCATCGGTTTCGGTAAAAGTTATATTCAGCACGTTATCGTCGCCTGTTACTGATTCAGGATCTGTCATTTTACCGTGACGTAACTGTAACCTGTTAACTTCTTCATTAACCATTTCGTCGGTAACGGTTACTTTATAGCGCGTCATCTTTTCTTTTGCAAGATCAGCTATCTGAAACGCCGGTTTTAAACCCACTTCAAAATCAAAAACATATTCCGCGGGGTTATTCATGTCTATTTTCGGACCTTCTGACGTAGGCAGGGGTAAGGGTTGGGCAAAGATCTCAAGCTTTTCATTGGTCATATAAGTGCTCAGTTCCTTTTCAACTGTTCTGATCACTTCATCGGCAAAAACCGACTGACCATGCATCTTTTTGATCATGCCTGTGGGCACCATACCCTTACGGAAACCTGGTATATTAGCTTGTTTACTATAATTTTTGAGTGCTTTTTCAAAAGAAGGCAGATAATCTGCACCGGCTACCTTTATGGTAATCTTTTCATTCAGCAGACCGATATTCTCTCTGGTTACTGTTGCCATAGCGCTTTTTTTTAAATTGGGTTGCAAAGGTAAGATAAATCGGTCAAAATGGGACGAAATATAGCACCACTTTAGGCTGGAAGGGTAATTATGTCAGATTTTACGGCTTGTCCTGCAGGATCAGTAAAGGCACATGGGTTTCATAAGCCATGGCGGTAGTGTGGTTTTTTGAAAATACCCTTTCCAGAAAGGTATGTTTATGGGCTACCATAACCAGCAGCTCGCTGGCCTGCTGCTGCAGGTATTTGCTAATACCCGTATTAACAGTTGGTTCTTCGATAGTAACATATTCATGATCACACTGCTGAAAGATAACTTCAGAGCTGTTTTTTCCTGTCAGTTCCTGTTCCGAAACGGTTCCATGATGCTGCCTCACATGCAGGATCTGTACTTTGGCCCCAAACGCCTGGGCCAGTTCAATAAGCGGACGGAATAGTTCAATGGTAGTTTTATAGGTAAAATCACTGGCGTAGATGATATGTTTTATTGGGGTATAATCAGCATCGTGGGGTATAACCAGTACTGGTGTTTGTACTTTGCGGGCTACGTTGGTAGTGGTGCTGCCGATGATCTTATCGATGCCGCCCGCGCCTTTCATACCCATAATGATCAATCCGATGTCTTTTTCTTTGGTTAAAGCCTTTATCTCATCTGAAGCTATACCAATACGTACCAGCCATTCTACTTCCAGCCCAAATTTCTCATGCAGGAATTCAGCCTCTTTTCTAATATTCTGCTCGTTTTCTTTTTGCAGATTATCTACTGTTACCATAGCGTAAGGTACTTCGCTGATAGGGGTTGGCAGTAAATAGGCATGAAAAAGCAATAGCCGCGTATGCAGCAATTTAGCCAGTTCTGCCGCAAATAAAGAAGCGTTTCGTGAGGCCGGCGAAAAATCAACAGGCAAGAGGATCGTTTGCATACATAAATAGTTAAGGCTGTATAAAGTTAACAAGTTTGGATAACTGGCGGTTGATAAACATCAGGGAAGTAAATGATGATAATTATAAGAAGTCAAAAAAGGGTAGTCGATGCGACAGCATCGACTACCCTTTTAATATTTTGATTGTCAGGTATTAAGGCTGCGGGAAAGGTTGTTGTTATTATAAAATAAAACTCAACGAAAGCATTAGGATATCTTGATGTTCGTTTTGATACTTAACAGAGGTCTCCGAAGGGCCCCAGGAAGGAGGATAACCAGAGGATGTGGTTATTTTCGCTTTGCTTACTAATCTGGCATAACTTAATGAAACAGACATTTTTTTCGAATTAAATGCCGGAAAAGCTAAGCCCGTACCCACATTGAACATATATTTTCCTTTTATATCAAAAGAAGCAGATGAATATCTGTTTAAGCTCGTAGACCAGTTTTCATTGAATGAGGTATAAAACCACTGGGCGAAAAAAACAGGAGCTCTTTTTTTTGCTTCAAAGTTTGTAAACGTAAAGTCTACGCCTACAGGAATAATATTTCCGGCCGCACTCAAATTAAAATAACCGGCACATAAACCCACAGCAGTATAACGGCACATTTTGCCTCCAATGGTTGCGAACATACCGGGGCGAAGTCGATCTTCAGTGGGTAACTCGTCAGATCCAGCTCCGACCACCAACAGGGATGGGGAAAATTTTAAAAAATGATATTTAGTAATAAAGTCACCGCTTTTTTGCTGGGCGAATAAAAGAACAGGGAATAAAAGAGCAATGGTTAACAGATTTTTCATGGAAATAAGTTTACGATAAAGGTTTCCTTGTAAAACCAGTCCGCTCTTAATCGCCCCTACGGTTTTTGCTGTGTTTATATAGATATAAAAGTATTGAATATAAAAAAAGAGGTTGCAGTATTACTGCAACCTCTTTGTGCGCATGGAGGGACTCGAACCCCCATACCTTGCGGCATCAGATCCTAAGTCTGACGTGTCTACCAATTTCACCACATGCGCTCTTATTAACCTTCGAACTGCAATTTGGGGGTGCAAACATAGGGGTTTTTTACGTAAATTCGTAGACTATGGATTCTGTAGCTGCGATACCGAAATATAATTTGAATGAGGAGCAGGAAAAAAAGCTGATACTTCGTGAATACCGCGCCCTTTTACGTGTGCTGAAACCCAAATTGAAACCCGGTGACAAGGAACTGATCCGCCGGGCATTTGAAATGGCTGCCGATGCCCACAAAACCATGCGTAGGAAAAGCGGAGAACCCTATATTCTTCACCCCCTGGCCGTAGCACGCATATGTGTTGAAGAAATTGGCCTTGGTGTACGCTCAACTATTTGTTCCCTGTTACACGATACGGTAGAAGATACCGATGTTACCCTCGAAGATATTGAACGTGAATTTGGTACTGAAATAGCGCGCATTGTCGACGGGCTAACCAAAATCTCGAATATAATAGATGTAAATGCGTCGGCACAGGCCGAAAATTTTAAGAAGATCCTTCTCACGCTTACCGATGACCCGCGGGTTATTCTGATCAAACTGGCTGACCGCCTGCATAATATGCGTACGCTCGACAGTATGAAGCGCGAAAAGCAGCTTAAAATCTCTTCCGAAACGGTGTATGTGTACGCCCCCTTATCGCACCGCATGGGGTTGTATAACATTAAAACCGAGCTGGAAGACCTGGCGATGAAATATCTGGAACCCGAAGCCTATAAAGAAATAGCCCGCAAACTGGCTGAAACAAAACGGGAACGGTCCAGATACATCAATGAATTTATTAAGCCTGTTAAGGAAAAGCTCGATAAAACAGGGTACGAATTTGAAATATATGGTCGCCCGAAGAGCATTCATTCCATCTGGAATAAAATGAAAAAGAAAGGGGTGGCTTTTGAAGAGGTGTACGACCTGTTTGCCATCCGCGTTATTTTAAACATTCCGCAGGAACAGGAAAAAGAAGGCTGCTGGAAAGTATATTCTATCATTACCGATGAATATACCCCTTCACCCGAACGTCTACGCGACTGGCTGAGTAACCCCAAATCAAACGGATACGAAGCCCTGCATACAACCGTAATGGGGCCTCAGGGAAAGTGGGTAGAGGTACAGGTACGTACCCGCCGTATGAATGAAATTGCCGAGAAAGGTTTGGCCGCTCACTGGAAATATAAAGAAGGTACTGCAGATGAAAGCCGTTTTGATAAATGGTTCCAGCAGATCAGAGAAGTGCTGAACACTCAGGACAGCGATTCAATCGATTTTCTGCATGATTTTAAGACCAGCTTCCTCGCCGAAGAAATTTATGTATATACTCCAAAGGGCGATGTGAAAATGTTGCCTGTTGATAGTACCGCGCTTGATTTTGCCTTTGCTATCCACAGTGCGGTAGGCTCCCAGTGTATTGGCGCCAAAATAAACCATAAGCTGGTGCCCATCAGCCATAAACTGCGTAGCGGCGATCAGGTAGAGATCATTACTTCTGCCAAGCAGAAGCCTAATGAAGACTGGCTGAATATAGTAGTTACCGCCAAGGCAAAAAGCAAGATCAAGGATGCCCTGAAGGAAGAAAAAAGAAAGGTAGCCGATGAAGGAAAGTATGTGTTGCAACGCAAGGTAGAAAATATGGGCGCAGCCTTTAACCAGCATAATGTTGATGTATTGGCTGCTTTTTATAAACTCTCATCACCGCTCGATCTTTATTACCAGATCTCTATCAAGGCCATCGATCTGAAAGAGCTGAGTGAATTTCATGTGCTGGGCGATAAACTGGAACCGCCCAGGCCTGTAAGGCCCGAAATAAAACCCGAAGCGCCGGTTCTGCCCAAAAAAGATGCAGAGCTCATCATATTTGGCGAAAGCAGCGATAAAATTGTTTATACGCTGGCCAACTGCTGTAAACCTATTCCCGGTGATGACGTATTTGGATTTGTAACCACCGGAAAAGGGCTTACGATCCATCGTACCAATTGTCCCAATGCGGCTCGCTTGCTGGCCAACTATGGGCACCGGGTGGTAAAAACCAAATGGGCGAAAAATAAAGAGATCTCTTTCCTTACCGGTTTAAAAATTGTGGGACTGGATGATGTGGGGGTTATTCACAAGATCACGAACCTTATATCGGGGGAAATGAAAATTAATATTAATGCCATGACCATTGAAGCCCGGGAAGGCTTATTCCATGGCAATATCAGGGTTTATGTACACGATAAAGAAGAGCTGGACGACCTGGTTAACCGGTTGAAAAAACTGCCTGGTATTGAAACAGTTGACCGGTACGATACAGAACAGCAGTAAATCTCAATTTTCAAATCTCAAATACTAAAAGAATCTAAAAAGGTCAAACCTCAAACTCAATTCCAGGGTTTTCTTTTGAGGTTTTTCTTTTTTGGCTCTTGTGATTTGGTTCTTGTGATTTACTGTTGAGATTTGGCTTTCAAATACTATTTTTGCCCCCGCTTGCTACAAATTATTCAAATATTTAATAATGGTTGATGTTTTATTAGGTCTTCAGTGGGGCGACGAAGGCAAAGGAAAAATCGTGGATTATTTTGCTCCCGGTTATGATATTATTGCCCGCTTCCAGGGTGGTCCAAATGCAGGCCATACGTTATATGTAAACGAAAAAAAGGTTGTTTTACACCAGATCCCTTCCGGTATTTTTCACGAAAATACCATTAACCTGATAGGGAATGGCGTAGTGCTTGATCCCGTTATTTTTAAAAGGGAATGCGAAACAGTTAAATCGTTTGGCATTGACTATCGTAAGAACTTATTTATTTCAGAAAGGACCCATTTGATACTGCCCACTCACCGGGCACTGGATAAGGCTTCTGAATTATCAAAAGGAAATGATAAGATTGGTTCTACACTGAAAGGGATTGGACCGGCTTATATGGATAAAACCGGTCGTAACGGCCTGAGGGTAGGAGACTTGTTAGACAAGAGCTTTACCACTCAATACATCCGTTTACGGCTTAAGCACCAGAAATTACTTGATAGCCTGAATTTTCATGAAGATATTTCTGCCTGGGAAGAAGAGTTCTTTGACGCGCTCGATTTCATGAAGCAATTTAAAATTGTTAATGGCGAATATTTCATCAATGAAAAGATCAGCCAGGGTAAAAAAGTTTTAGCCGAAGGTGCTCAGGGTAGTATGCTGGACGTTGATTTTGGTACTTTCCCGTTTGTTACTTCGTCAAATACTATTTCCGCTGGTGTTTGTACCGGCTTAGGTGTTGCTCCGCAAAAAATCCGCGAAGTGATAGGTGTTACCAAAGCCTATTGCACCCGCGTAGGTAGCGGACCTTTTCCTACCGAGTTACACGATGAAACAGGCGAAGAACTACGCCGTATAGGAAATGAATTTGGCGCTACTACAGGCCGTCCCAGACGTTGTGGCTGGATCGACCTGGTAGCTTTACGCTTTGCCTGCATGGTAAATGGCGTTACCAAACTGGTTATGACAAAAGCCGATGTATTGGATGCTTTTGAGGAACTAAAAGTATGTACTTCCTACATGGTGGATGGCCAGAAAACAGAAACTATTCCTTTTCAGATGACTAGAGTAAATATTGCTCCCGAATGGAAAAGCTTTAAAGGCTGGAAAACCGGTATTGAAGCTATGCGGTCGGCAAGTCAGCTACCTGCCGCTATGACTGAGTATGTATCGTTTATAAATTCATATTTAGGTGTGAATATAAATTATATTTCTAATGGTGCGGGACGCGAACAATTGATAGAAATTCAGTAGTTTTCACTTCGGATTTTTTCACTGAAAAAAATTTTTAAAAAATTTGGCGAATTAAAAACTTCGCTGAAATTTTACACCTCAATCTTACCAGACAATGGCAGCAAAATCTGACAAGGAAAAAAAGACTGGCGGAAACTCTGCACCAAAGTCTTCTAAGGAAACTCCGAAAAAAGCCTCATCAAAACCTAAGAAAGAAGAAGATGAGGATGATGAAGACATGGAAGATGATGAGTTAGAAACGCCTAAAGACTCTAAAAAAGCAGGTAAAGCAGTTTCTTCAAAGAAATCCGATGAAGATGACGACGACGATGATGCAGATCTCGACGACGAAGTAGATGATTGGGATAAACCGGAAGAGGAAGATGACTGGGACCCTGACTTTGAAGAGTTTGATTTACCAAAATCAAAAGGAAAAAAAGTTAGTGGCGGCAGCAGTGGTGGCGGTGCCGCGAAAAAAGGCAAGGGAGGTGACGACGATGACGACCTCGGCATCGATGACGAGTTCAAAGACCTAGACCTTTTCAACGATCGCGGGTTCGATGACGACGAGGAGGACTTTTAGTGTTTACTAATGTTACTGCACACCCTGTTTCAACAGTGCGCAGACAATTCATATCATTCCCAATCGCTGATTTTCAGCAAACCAAATTACAAATGTTGAGCTGGGTTAACCGGTTCAACATTTGTTGTTTTCTTGATAACCAACATTACCATTTACCACTTCACAGTTTTGAGTGCATGGCTGCTGCCGGCTCATTACAAACTCTTGTAACGCCCGCCGGTAGTGCATTTGATCAGCTACGCTCCTTATATGAGCAGCATAACGACTGGCTTTTCGGGCATCTGGGTTACGATCTGAAAAACGAAACCGAAGATGGCCTTGGCAGCAATAATCCCGATCGTATTGGCTTCCCCGATTGTTGTTTTTTTATTCCTCAGGTAGTTCTTCAATTAAACGAACGCGAGTTAAGCATTGGCGCATTCGATAATCAGCACGAAAGTATTTTTCATGAAATATGTGCTGCAGATCCTGTAACTGGTATAGGTCAGCAATTGTGTGCGCCTATCAGTAACCGCATCAGCAAAGAAGAATACATTCACATTATTCAGCAATTGCAACAGCATATTTTGCGTGGCGATTGCTATGAGATAAATTTCTGTCAGGAATTTTTTGCTGAGAACGCAGTTGTTGACCCGTTGCAGGTATATTATTCTTTAAGTAATACATCTCCCAATCCCTTTTCTGCATTTTATAAAACCGGTCAGCGTTATTTACTATGCGCCAGCCCTGAGAGGTACCTTAAAAAAACAGGTGATAAGATCATTTCACAACCCATAAAGGGTACCTCAAAACGCAACCTGTCAGATACAAACGAAGATGTAAAAAATAGAGAGTATCTGTACAACAGTGCAAAAGACCGTTCAGAGAATGTGATGATTGTAGACCTTGTGCGAAATGATCTTTCAAAAATTTGTGTGGAAGCTTCTGTACAGGTTGAGGAATTGTTTGGCGTTTATAGCTTTCCGCAAGTGCATCAGATGATATCTACCATAAGCGGTCAACTGCGAAGCGATATTCATTTTATTGATGCCGTTAAAGCTACTTTTCCCATGGGTTCTATGACCGGCGCTCCCAAAAAAAGGGTCATGGAGCTGATTGAACAATACGAAAAAACAAAACGCGGTATCTTTTCAGGGGCAGTGGGCTATATTACTCCCGATGGTGATTTTGATTTTAATGTAGTGATAAGAAGTATCCTCTACAATGCTGCTGATAAATATCTTTCCTTCCAGGCCGGCTCAGGCATTACCTTTTACAGCGACCCCCAAAAGGAATATGAAGAATGTTTGCTAAAAGCAGCGGCTATAAAAGAGGTATTGACATCATCTGCCTAAAAGAAAATGCCATCCGAAAACCCGAATGGCATTTATGATAATAACTTATTCTGTTATTTACCTACTGTGGCGCCGCTTAATAACATCTGCACTGATTCATTAAGAATGATGTATTTATTGGACATAAACAGCTCCATTTTATCAGCCGGTAATTTCATTTGATAGGCATTATCAGGTCCGGCCATAATGGCGTCGAAATCGGGATTGTACCGGTTGAACTCATTGATGTCCATCATAATGTTCTTAGCAATGGCCGCTGAATAATATTTGCCCGAAACCTCAAGGCTTTTGGCGTTA